>Ga0209208_10012364_pt1 | contig 10820 bp, 10 predicted proteins | sample S1TSphfallax_3_FD_187694 | JGI IMG/M metagenome (GOLD analysis project Ga0209208, IMG submission 187694) | Host-associated microbial communities from peat moss isolated from Minnesota, USA - S1T2_Fd - Sphagnum fallax MG (SPAdes) (version 2) | ecosystem: Host-associated > Plants > Peat moss >... | reverse complement strand
ATGTCCTTGATATGGTGTTTTAAGGTCCGGATATGTACATCCAAATATGCATATGCTTAGTAAGTTTGGGGTTTTCAAGTTTCCCAACATTGAGCCTTTAAGGTGTTCAAGCTTCCCTTGTCCCTTGATTTCCTTTTTGTTCCATCAAAGCTTTGTGCATCAAGGCTTTGTGAAAGTGGTGCCAAAAGTTCTGTTGTACTATGAACTTTGTTTGTTTGAGCATTTGAGGTTTAATGTTCGATCTTTGAACGTTCATGGTGTTTAAGGTTTGAGGTGTGAGTTCTAAGTTTAAGCGTTTGAGATATGAAGTTTGAGCATTGAAGGTTTAGGTGTTTGGAGTATGAAGTTTAAATGTCATAGATTTAAGCATTTGAGGTATAAAAATTTAAAGTGTCAGGTTTTAGCTTTGAGTGTTTGAGGTTTGAGGTATGTCTGAACATTTGAATGTCAAGTTGTCAATTTAATTATCTTGGCTTTGAGGGAACATGGAAAAGAAGAAAAAAGAAGAGAAGGGAACATGTTGGAATTGGAAACTCCAAACATTGGAGTTCAAAACTCAAAACCTTCAACTCAACTTTTTGGTAATTGTAATCTTTTAGAAGTCACAGCTTATTCTTTAATGTTCAAATGTTGGCCTTTTTGTGATAGGTAAAAGGTTTTTGAAATCTTCTTTCTAGTTTTTGCACAAATTTTCATGCTTTGTGATTTTGTGCACAAAAGGAAAACTAGAATTTTTTTAGTCATTTGTAACTATATTTTAGTTGTAAAGGACATTTGCTACTAAAAATTGTTTAATTGCATTAGACAAGTTTCATAAAACACAAGTTGCAAGTGTGGATGAAATCAACTGTTAATCAATACTTCACCATCCATATACTATTATATGCCATTTGTATATTATCATAAAAATCAACAACTTACATAATGACATGTGACAAATGAAAATGGTTTTTAAAGTTTTTGTTTTAAACTAGATAGTGGATATTCATTGTTTATTTTAGAAGGTTTTAAATTGTGACGTATGGCGTAACATAAATATGCCATGTGGCATTTTTTGAAATTTGGCCAAAATTAATTTAAATCAATATTTAGGTAGGTAGGTAGGTCAAACTAGGTAAGTAGGTAGGCTAGCTAAGGAGGTAGGTAAATATCTACCTAAATATTTTTAATTTAAAAAAAGTTTAAGCTTTAAAGTTAAGCTCCTTTGATCGGTTCATCCCAATTGACATGTGTTTTTTTATATGAAAGTGTAAGACAAAGCCTCCTCATTATATAGTTTTCAAGATTAAAAAATTGTAAGACAAAACGTATTGGATAAAATTTGAAGTTGGAACTTAGTTACAAACTAGGTTGCAGTTAAAAAGTTTATTTCATATCATTTGTCCTCCTTTTGAGTTTTGTAAATTATATAACTAAATAGATAAGTAATTAACCAATTATTTAACTAGTTAACTAATTACTAATTAATATTTTATAATAATCAGTTAAGTAATTCATTTAGTTATAGAATTTCATTAAATACTTACATATATATTAAGTATTAAGTATTAGTTATTAATATAATAAACTAATCATTAATTAATAAATAGGTAATTTACATTAGGTAAGTAGGTAATCTAGGTTAGATAGGTAAGTATACATAAGTAGATAGGTAGTTAATTTGCCTAAATTCAAAATAAATATAATTTTGTAAATATAACATTACCCCCATTATACCCTTAATAAAATTTAGCAAAAATACACATACTTTTCATAAGTTTTTAATACAACTATGTATACCACTAGGGGCTTTATTGACACTTTAGTGGTGCAACTAAGTTCGGTTCCCATTTGCAATTAATGGGACATATGGGCATGATCATGGATGAAAACAATCTTAGATTGTAGGATGAAAAAGTTATTAGTCACAAATGTAGTTGTAGCATAGTTGCAAGAATGATTAATGGTGCAATATAGTTGCAAAAACAAATAAAGTTAATTGTAAATAACAATAAGTTGTGAAAATGGGAGATTTCTTCTAGTGATACAACTTGTCAAAGTTATGTTTATTGTTTATAGGTTATTTTTCATTTCCTTGTAGGTTGGACTTTAAGATTTTTGAATTTAACAGTTTGTTAGTTATATGTGTAATGTGCACATTTCATATTCCATGGTTATAAAAGATGATTGTGTTGTTGTTGAGAGTGTTGGTGGGGTTCATGGACCACATATATGTGAAGATGTGATCCCAAACACTTCATTTTAAAATATGGAAAGTGTGCACTTGTAAATTGAAAATTTGCCAGCAAATGAAGTATTATAGCTTGTAGTTATAGAAATTCAAATTGTATTTTGGAAACCACACCACTAAAATTCCATTTGTTGGGGCTTTTTTAACTATGAATAATGATTTGCTTATGGATCTTGAAAATTTGTAAATGTTGCAATGTATTGTTTGCAAATTGAAAAAAACAACGTAGGTAATATTTTTGTCCCAAGGTTTTATTTTGAAAAAAAAACTTGATTAATTATAATAATATTAATGGGATTATTCCCAAGAAAAAATGTATTGATTCTACACATCCCAAGTTGTTTATTCAAAGAAAACCATAGCTTGCAAAAAAGGCAATAGTGGGTGATGGAAATCATGTGTGGCAATGAAAGAAGAAAAAGATAGGCCTTCCAGATCTATTATCAACATTTATTTTGGGTCCACAAACCTTTACAAAAAGATAAATGAGGCAAAACAAATGTTTATTGAAGATTTCATACTCTACATTTGAACATTTTCCACCCCAAATTTTTTTGGCTAAGAAGGTTAGTTTTATGCCAATGTCCTTGGGTTTCATTTCCTTCTAAGATTATTCTTGTGGATGAAGTGCTTTTTACAATGGTAAAAAAAACTTTGGATTTGCACGTATTTCCAAAATTACATCTACAACCATTGTTCCCTATAATTTTGACCTTTGGATATTTAAGGGTAGTTTGGACATTTTTGCCATGGTGATAATTTTTTAAATGAATTTTAGACCCCTATGCATGTTACTATGAGTTTATTTGAAGTGCATGAAACTAGGAGTTAGAGTATGACTATTCAACTTGAATCATTATTTTTGAAGTTTGGATTGATGCATTGTGTGATTGCATTTATGAAAAATGAAAGAAATTTTTTGATAGCCATGGTGCTTGCATTGCATTCCATCATTAATTGTGAACCTTCGAAGCTTATCAAGGTTTATGAAGGTATGTGTTTCGGGCATGTATGCTACAAATGATGACAAGGTCTCTAAAAGTTTAATGTAAGTTAGTGTGAAGGATGCACACACTTTTTTATAGAAAATAATTACACATACAAAGAAATCTAGGAAAGGTAGGCAAAAATGGAAAAAGGCTTGCATATCAAACCCTAAACCTTACTTAGTCCTGATGATGAACTTGAAAATGGAGGTAACATTTTTGGGGTTGGAACATCCTTTGAGTCTTTTAAAGTACTTGTCACTAGAGAATTATTCTTGTTGAAAAGGTTATCCATACCCTCTACTACATGTGGAAATCCTTTTATTTGGTGGCATAACCACAAAGGCCAATTTCTAGATGTGGCATTTTTGGCCAAACAAATTCTTGGCATTCTAAGGTCACAAATTGAAATCAAAAGGGTGTTTAATCTTATTGGAATATTGACAACTTTAGGGTGAAAGCACATTATGGTGGTCAAAGATTGTTGTCACAAAAACTACTTTTTGAAATTATGTGTTTTTGAACTTTTACCAAGCTAATATTAAAAGGTTTTTTTGCAAATGGCACTTGGAATAAGGTAGTTCAAAGCCCAAAGAATAAGATTGTAAAAAAAAAATCACACTTTGAAATTGACATTAAACAATTTAAAAATATATTAATGAGAAAATGGTATTCGTCATGACATATTACAAAGTGCAAATATACTTCAAAACCCATTCAAACAATTACCAAACTTGATGAAATACATAATCATATATTGCATATGAATTCATTGTCGCATTTCAATTATATATGGAGAGTTCCATTGATATGATTCATCAAAAACATTTGGATGAGATTTTTCATTCAAACAAATGCTTTCACCCTTTATGACAATGTTGTTTACAAGTGGAAAACTTGGACATGATCATCACAATTGTCAAAATTTGGCTTGATGATCTGCATGTGAATTGTATGCCAAATAAAAATATAAAAGTTCACCTATAAGTAGAATCTCTTTTCAATTGTTAGAAGGTTATTGATTCTTAAATTTGGAAAACCATGGATGCATATGAGAACTAGTTCTTTGATTGTTTTAGAACCATGATCATCAATCTTAAATAATGGCCCTAAAAACCACAAGTTAGTGGGTGTCATTTCTAATAACCACCCAACATTGGTTTCATATGAATGTAAACCCTCACTCGTACTAGTGGGTTGGGGGAGGTTGCAAATGTTACACCTCCACCAATTCAACTTTGATTGAACAACTAAAGATTGAAGATAATATGAAGAGATTGATGTTGATTTATAAAAGAAAATGTTAGTCCAGACACAAAGCTTGGAGAAAAAGAAGATACTCAAAGGTTTTTAAATTATAAATAGGTACAAAAAATAAATTACACTAAAGGATTGACATCCTTTCACCAAAGGTATGTCTCTTCCTACAATCATGTTAGTTGATGGATAGTCACAACCTTATAGTTTTAGACAATATGTCTTTGTTCTCAAGTTCTATATTATGTTATATAATATTCCAACACTCATATGCTTAATGTTGAACCTAAGCTTACTAATTATGAGCTCCCACTTTTTTTAAGCCTAATAACTTTCTACAAATTGTATGTTCAAATTTTCTTAAACTTTTTGTGAAGAAATCAACAACTATGATTTCACACAATTCAATATTGTTGAGTTGCTTTGATCTTCACCAAGATCTTTAAGTAAATTTCGAAACCATATAACGTGAGATGTATTTAATTTCAGTATTAGAAAGTGTAATGTTATTTTTCCTTTTATTTTTTTAGCTAATAGCTCCTCTTTATGGTATGAAGCAATATCCAAAAGTTGATTTTTTGGACTCCAAGTTTCTTGCCCAATTAGCATTATAAAGCCCAATTAATTCCAAACTATTGTTAGGGCCACCATTAAATATTCCATGTGTAGATGTCCCTCTTAAGTATTTGAATATTTTTTTGACATCGGTCTAATCACTGTGATGAGGGTTGGAAACATGCCTTGAAACTTGTCCCATAGCAAACAATATGTCCAGCCTTGTGTAAACCATCACATGCATCAAACATCCAACCACTTCTTGAAAAGAGATATTTTTCATGTCTTCTTCTTCTTTAGTGTTGATGGGCTTTTGTTTAAATTTTGGGTTTTGTTAGTTATATTGATAGGGGCAGTGGATTTGCAATTTTCCATATTAAATTGTTTAAAAATATGTTATATGTATCTTTATTAACATATGTAAAATTTTCTTGACTTCTTATATATAGTTATTTGGATTCACAAAATGTATGCTAATACATTCATATTTATGATATTAAATTCAATTTTTAGTTGTTCTTTGTAGTAAATAATAAACCAATAGGGCCATTGGTGATTAAATTAGTATCATCTATATATAAAGTTAAAACTGTAAACTTTTCTCCCAAAGTCTTCATGTAGATATTAGGATCAACTCCATTATTCTTAAACCCACATGATCCTAAGTAATCATTAATTCTCTTGTACCATTCACAAGAGCTTTGTTTAAAACCATAAATTGTCTTATGTAGTTTATAAACTACATCTTTTTTATTTGGATTTATATATCCTTCAAGTTGAAATATATATATATATATATATAAGAAGCACTTTTAACATCCATATGATGGCTGGTTAACTTTTTAGTAGCAACCCAAACTAGTAGGACTATAAAAGATATTGTGTTTATGACAAGAGAAAATGTATCATTATAATCTAGTCCCTCTATTTGTGAATACCCCTTTACAACAAGCTTGGCCTTAAATCTACCAACTTGACCATTTGACTTCAATTTTATTTTGTAAACCCACTTGCAACCTACCATATTTTGGTTTGTAAGCAATATAGTTTGTGACCAAATATCATTTTGTATTAAGGATTGGTATTCTTCATCCATTACTAGTTTCCATTTATTAGCATCTTCATTTGCCAAAGCGTTTTTGAAAGTTGTGGGTTCAGATGAGTGAGGACACCCATGTTCGACAAAATCAAAAGAATCAATGAACCTTTGCGTTGGCCACCTTTCTCTAGTTGAGCATCAAAGGAAGGGCACTCCCCAATCCTTCTTTCCTCTTCATTTTCACATTCCAATTATCAATGTGATTTGGAATTAGATTTAACCAAATCTTCATTTGGTACAACCCCAACTTAGCAACCCCATTTTGTTGAAGAGTGTAAGGAATTGTGAGTTGCCTTAAAATGCCATTTTCAATACAAAATTGATTAAATTATTTAGACATAAATTCTCCCCCATTGTCATATTTAAATCATTTCATTTTATGTCCTATCTGAACTTCTGCCATAACCTTGAATTTTCTAAACACTTCATTCTTTTGTTTTAAAAAACTTATGAAAGTCCATTTTGAGTGATCATCAATAAATGTCACAAAATATCATGATTCTGCTAAAGAATTTGTTTACATTAGACCATACAAATTCAAATGCACCAACGTTGATAATTGAGTTGCTCTATTTCCCCCTTCAATTGGAAATTTAATTCTTAATTATTTTCCTTATAAACAACTATGACATAAATGCATATCAAGTGGATTGGTTTTAATATTGAAACCATGAACTAAAGATTTGTCATGCATTAATTTTGATTTTTGAATGTCAACATGGCCTAATTTTTTATGCCACTATAGTTAAAATATCTATTATGATTGGATCTTTTGTGACATTTCCAAAAATTCCCAATTTATAAAGGTTTACTTCTCTTTTGCTAGTGACTAAAACTAAATATTTTTCTTTTCCTTTAATGAGATAGGATTCATAACTAAATTCAAGTTTGCATCCTACATAAATTATTTTCCTTACTAACATCAAATTCTTTTTAGACCAACGATATGGTATACATTTTCAATATTTTTTTGAACCTTATTCAAGTTCAACAACCACCACCCCTTTTCGTGCTATTTCATAACTATTTTCATCTCCCAAAAATACTTTTTCTTTTGGCCAAATTTTTGAATATGAAATGAACCAATTTTTGTTCAGTGTCATATGTTGAATTACACTAGAATCAACATACCACAAGTTGTTAAATGTGTGTTGGGCTAAAATAGCTGCTATGAATATTTATTATCCACCACACTGTTTGTTTGATTAATTTGACTTGCTTCTACTTCATCAACATTTTTTTTTGTTACATTTTTAAATGTGATGACCAGGTTTTTTACAATAAAAACATTTCCCTTTCTTTGGAACATTGGACATCTCTTTATTATTTTGAAATTGATTTTTTTTCTTTTTAGGATAATAGTTCCAAACTTTGGATTTTTTACCATAGTAGTGACATACTCTCAATTCGATTCAAACATACACGTATTATACGTTTTTTTGGGCTTTTTAAAAAATACTTGAAAATACTTGATCATCGTTGTCTTTGGGTTTGGGCACAACTTAAGCTCAACTTGCTCAGCGTTTTGCTCATCGTATTCACGTATTTCACGTATTCACATTTTCAAAATTTAAAATACTTGAAAATACTTCTTTTTGAGCACCTTCAAAAAATACGCGTATTTTGTATGTCACTACTATGTTTTTTACTTGTAAAAAAACTATGGGCTTTCCTATTCTAGGAGATTTCCTTGATTTGATTTTCTTTTTATTTATTCTTGTAAGAAAAGTTTAATTACAATTTGTAAAATGAGCACATTTTGCCCACTTAATGACACTACAAGTCCTTCATATGACTCAAGTAATGTGTTTAATAATGCCATTGCACTATCATCATCTGACAATGTTACACTTGCGATAATTAATTGTTCAACCATAGATTTGAAATTATTTACATGTTCAACATTTTCATGTTGTAATTTCTTTTTAAAACATTTTTGTGGCAACATGCTTGGTTTCAAACATGCCACAAAGACCATCCTGCATTTCTTTTGATGTTTTCAAATTGCTTATTAAAAGGAGTTGACAATGGGTGAAAGCACATTACAGTGACCCCCTTTCAGGTGTCACATAGTACTACTTTCCAGGGATATGCATGTTTGAGTGTATCTCACCTTAACCTTTTGAAAAAATTTCACAATTTTTTTGCACATATATTAGAATATAACCTAGGCAAGAGATTAGAAAAGAAACTATTTCATTTCATTTTATAAAATGGGAGATTGGAGTATATTTGTGAAAACAAATGTAATGTACATGTGTACTCAAAAACACAAACATACTCCAAAAATAATTTAAATGATCATTAATCTTTATGAAAGTTGAAGGTATATTGAACCATGTCATTTTACATAATATTAACATGTTTGGGTACCATGTGATTAATTTGAAATTTTTCATTTCAAAAAATGAATTTTTTCAGCAAAGATGTGATAAATGTGTGGTAAATTGAAATTTTGACAAGTAATTACATTCACAAAGAAGATGACAAGCATAACTAAATGGGCCATTTTTTAAATTCCATTAAAATTGATTTTTTAATGACTAGTGAAGTCCTAAAATTAGTGTAGTTAAAACAAAATTATGGCCCTATTATACCAATGTATATTATAAATATATTCATGGATCCTTCAATATAAATAATGAATGTTTTTATTATTATTAAAATAATATTACATAACATTAATTTTGTGAATTTAATTATTATAGGGCCCAAAAACCAAAATTGATACCCAAAATTAAATGTACCATTTTTTGGAATAATTATACAATATGTATTATTATACTCGACCCAAAAGTGCCACAAAGGGAGTCATTGTAATGTGCTTTCACCCCAATCTTTTTAATGCAAGAGGATATTGACCTTAGCCTTATCATTTCTCTTATCCCAATCAACTTGAAGTTGGGGTGTGACACGTCTAGTTTCAAAACCATCTACAATTTTCCACAAATCTTTATTAAGTAAAAACATTTGCATCCTAACTTTCTACACACGGAAATTAGTTCCATTGAATTTGTCAACAATTCAAAAGTCCATGGATTCTGATGCCATAATCTCCTAATGACCTTCTACATTCACTTTGATACCATGTTGACTTATAAAAAACGATGAAACTATAGACACAAAGCTTAGAGAAAAAGAATAGATTCAAAGGTTTTTTAATTATAAATAAGTACAGAACAAAATTGTTTTATATCAAAGAATTGATGTTTTTTCACCAAAGGTATGTCTCTTCCTATAGTCGTGTTAGTTGACAAATAGTCACAACTTTACAATTTAAAACAATACGTCTTTGCTCTCAAGTTTTATATTTTACTACTCATATAATATACCAACAATTGATAATCCAAGTTTTGGGCTTGACCCAAAAAGTTGGGTCTTCATTTTATGAAGGTCCCAAGAGCTAGCTACAAAATCCAATGACAAATTAACACCATGTAGATGGGCACCTCATTCTTGTGCCATTTAGCTTGGACATTTGATAAGAATTTGTTTGGGCCAATTGTTGGGGCCATGTGTAAAGTTTCCTAGGCCCTTAATTAGGCCCTACTCTAATTGCACAATAAATGAAGTGACAAATGAAAAATTTGATACGCTCTAGTTCAATACCCCTAGTCTGCCAACACATTATTAGAGTACCAAGACGGTAGGAGGGGGCATTTAGCGTTACTTCACTTTGGAAATTTTAATTGAATTTTCACTTTTGGGAAATTGTATGTTGACTAAACTCTATTCATTTTGGAATATATATGAACAAATATAAAACGTTGTGATATGTAATGATTGATGAACCCACCTTCCCAAACTTAACTAAATAATAAACACCCATCCAAAAGGGGAAGAACAAAAAGAAAAGACCAGCATACAACCAAAATAAAGAGAGAACACATCAATTGGAGTTGCAATAGAGAGCAATAGGGATATGCCAAAGGGGTTAACATAATGACCTAAAACCTAAAACTCTCACTAATTGTTGCAAGGTCAACATAACAATCTAGGACCTAAAACTCTCATTAATTGTGTGAAGCATATTTGACAAGGAGATGGTAATCACATGTTTTATCTTGAATTTTTTTTTGCCTACTAACAAAGCAATATAATGATATTTTCAAAAAAATACTTTCAAGGTTCAAAATTTGTGGTTTTATTCATTTTGATTTTTTTTTAATAAATTGTTTTAACACAATTTTTTCATTCCAATTATTGTTCTTTTTACCCAAATTCTTTATTCTTATTAATGATAAAAATATGTGCTCAATTCTCACAATTTAGTTAGAAAAGCACAAGAGTTCAAAATAGTCTCCATCTTTCCTCATCAATATCCTATTATTTTATTTACTCAAAATTCAATATCTTAAACATTTGTAGTATTAGATGTAGAAATCCAAAATGAAAAACATGAAAATTTGTGGTTTGAAACCTAACAAAATTCTAAACTACTCGCTATCTTTATTCTAATATCCAACAATTGTCTTAGTGTTTCTCAATGTAAAAAAAACAATTTCTTAAAATTCCTCAAACTTTAGAACTACATTTTAAATTTTTCCATCCAAAGTAATTCGAATCCTCAACCAATGAAATGTTTTCATCCTATCAACTCACTAGCCATTTATATTATGCCTTGTTTAATCCATGTCATACACCTAATTCTATTCTACCTTGTTGAATCACTACCTTACACCAAGTAACAAGA
>Ga0209208_10012363_pt1 | contig 10820 bp, 7 predicted proteins | sample S1TSphfallax_3_FD_187694 | JGI IMG/M metagenome (GOLD analysis project Ga0209208, IMG submission 187694) | Host-associated microbial communities from peat moss isolated from Minnesota, USA - S1T2_Fd - Sphagnum fallax MG (SPAdes) (version 2) | ecosystem: Host-associated > Plants > Peat moss >... | reverse complement strand
ATGGATTTGGCAAAGTTGCACCTGATATTATCCAAGGTCTGCATATCAGCAAAACAGCACATTAAAGTCAAAAAGCACCACAACATGGTTCTGAAATGTCAACAGGTTTCCATGTGCCTCTAACTCCAAAATGTTACCAAATGCCATGATGGTCCATAATATATAGATTGATCTCTCCACATTGATTGAAAAAAATTCCACAAAATATGACAGGGGACTGATGATGGTTGATGGAGACCTGCATCCTCCACAAAGCAGCTAAATGTACATTCAGCAAATTTCATAGCTGCACAGTAACTATGATGGAGGGTCAGTTTTGGGCCTTATTTGTACATCTTTCAAGACAAAATTTGCTAATGGATATTTCTTTTGGGGATCATAAAAATAAAAAGCATTGTGACATGAGATAGTTCCTGATTGTTGGGAGTTTTGTCTACACATGACAAGAGACAAAAACTTAACAGAGAAACTTTCTGTTGATGATAAGGTCCCCTGCACTAAGATCACTGAGGCTACTAGAGTTGCCAAATTGTAAAAGGAGACATTTCAATGTCACCCACCTGTCGTTGTCAGACGCAATGATGATTTCATTTGAAACTAAATACCCCAGTGCATTATGAGCACTCTCACCATCTTTGTAGAGCACGTAACCACAGGTGCTAGACTCAAACTCTCGACTGGGCAAGATGTGAACTGCAATGATCCCAGGTGTCCTGGAACACAAAACCTCCATCACATCCAAAGCTGAACAATCAACCTCCATGTTACAAATAAGAAGCATGGAAGAAGCATATGTTGCAGAAACCCCATTGCCTTGAGATATTTGTGTTAGTGGTTGTTGAAGAGGTAAATTTCTATAACCTTCATCCCCAGCTTCAGTGTTTTGATCACATGGCAGGCTTGACCGGGAAAGTCGACCACCATGCTTGGAGCTTGCCTCTGCTTCATCATATGAAGCAAAACCTGGTTCTGGGGAAATAGCATCCACTCCCTTTTGCAGTAGCTGAGAGTATGGCAAGATTGGATTTGTCACAAGAGCTTCTGACTGCATCATTGCATGGCGAGCCCTTTTTCTTGCTGGTATGCTCTTCAGTGCATCCGACACTACTAGTTCATGCTCTTGGGTGCTCTCATGCAAGTGATCCCCAGAATCTTCAGTATGATTCTGTTGTATATCTACAAGAACAGACTTGATGGCATCATCCACCTGCTCCGGAGAAGTATCATTGTCCTCAACAGCATCGATGCCAACTTTCTTCCGTAGTGGCTGCTTTTTTGCACTGGGAACTGCCTCCTCAGCTTCAGTTAGTGTTTGAATTGCTGTAATGTCTTTCGGGACCACGTGTTTACGCTTCTTCAATGCTTTAATCTGATGGGCCTTGGGTTCCTTTTTTTGCACTTTAGCTTTTTTCCCCAACTCCTCAGGTTTCAGAAGGGACTGGGCCATTAATGCCTTGATCATAGAATGCTCTGTTGGGTCCTGATTTGAGAGTAAACACACATCGGCACACCATACTGTACTCTGGCGCCCTCTCTTTGGACCAGATGCCCAGCGAAGCTTAAATTTACAAGTGCAGTCTCCATCAGAAGAATGAGGAAAGTGCTCGACCTGGGCAACAATTCCACCAAAATCACTGGAATGATTGCCAAAATCACTACTACTAGCAAAGTCTAGCATGCACATAGAAAGAAGAGTTGGACCTCACAACAACTTGCAAGGTGGGTGTGAGGTGCAACACTGGTGGATTGAAGTTTTAAAAGAAGAAAAGGACAAGATCCATATCTGTTGAACATGCATAATAACCTAAGCAGTGCTTTTTTTGGGTCAATTTTTGTTATGTAGCCAAAGTGGTGAGTTAATGTGAAGAGGTTTGATCAATGCAGATGGGTTGGAGACGCAACCCTAAGGTTGACTTGAGGCACATTTGAAAAGGTTGACTTAACATATGACAGTTATCCAGAGCAGTTAGCAGATTTCAAATCAAACACTCAACATCTTTGCAAATCTCTCAGAAGTAGCTACTACTTGTGCAGTGTAAGCTGTGACACCGGATCTATGGTGCACAGTGCACACATAGACACAACGGCAAGAGCTTGCAGAACTAATTAGAGAGAGCACAGAGTGTTCAATAAATTCCAGAACTGCACCAGTTGAGGCCAGAATCAACCAAGAGACTCTTGCTTCATGACTCAAAACCAGTCGAGAGTTTCATTGTTTCCTTTGTGATTGCATAGTCTATTCTGGAATGAACCAGAATCCCTCACAGTGCCCCCAGATAAATAGACACCCAATGATAAAGGAAGTTCACGTATCAAGGAGATACTGTTCTCAACTGTTTTCAACTGTTCTCTGAAAGATTTTCTTCCAGAGGATCCTCTGATAAAACCTGCATTTTGCATCTAGTCTACATAGAGAGAGAAGCAGTGGCTGAAGCCAAATGTATATCTCGAAAGACCTTCTTTGCTTGAAAAAATTTCACTGGAGCCAGAGGATTTGATGGGTTTCCTCTAATGCACCCACCCACATAGGATGAGGAAACTCTAAGTTATCTAGAAGAAGGGTTTTGACGTGACGTGTCTTCCCTGGCAGCACCTAGCCCAACATACATACCTGTACAACTCTGGCATCGAAGTACTTGCGACTGTCTCCATCTTCATAGCAGCCACACACCGGTGTGTCTTTAGCCACGGTCCTACATTGCGTATCCTGCAGTTGCTCTGACGAGACTCTGACTCTTTGAAGAAGCTTCGCGGGATCCTCCAGCGTCCCTGGCTCCCAGTACTCGTCTTCATCGCTATCGAAATTGGTGAAGTGCACTCGCACACGATTCTCTGATGCCAGACTCAAGCTTCCATCATACCACGCACCATCCTCCGCACAATACATCTCCAACCCAGATTCCTCTACAGCCATCGTACTTATATATCCTCCTCCTCCTCCTTCTTTCCCAGACAAACTCAAAACTTCCACTATTCCCACAAGCAAACCTCAAAAAGCCCTCAATTGATCCCCAGCTCTCTTCACAAACACAGCAGCTACCCAAGGCATGATTCCCGGTTCCCAAATGCCCAAAAAACACAACCACCAACACACGGTCTCCGAGCTCCGGAGCTCACCAGTCCCACCCAAGACTCTTATAAATCCTCAACTGCAGCTGCTGCAGAGATCCCTGAGTCATCACGTTCAATTCATCAAACGCACCTACCTGCACACCAGAAGAAGACTACAACCCTGATACTGATAATACATCAACCTCTCTGCAGCTCCCCCGCTCCAGTACATAGCTTTCCTTGGACTAAAATATTGCGACAAACCGGCCTCACGGCGGCAGCAGCTACCAATTACCACTACAAAACGAACAAATCCATTGTACAAATCCCCTTGTAACAACTCCCCGTTACAAGCAAGCAAGCAAGCACAACCCGACCACAAGCCGACGACAATCTGAATGCTCCTGGATCTTCGAGCAACCCAAGGATCTCGGCGAAGAAGAAAGTCCGGAAACCGAGGAAGGGTCGCAACCAGGGTTTTTTTTTCCCGAGAGCTTGGGGGGTCCGGGGGTCGAAATTTGTTTTCAAATTGGCGAAACTTTCGTGTTTTTCGAATTTTTTAATCGCCAAAAAAAATTTAACTATTTTTTAAAACAAAAAATTGTCGGATTCTATCATAAGTTCTCTAGCAGGTAGCCTAGCCAAAAATATAGAAGGATGCTAGATTTTTTTTTTTAACTTTCATATTTTTCTTATTGCCAAATCTGGCTAAATCATTTTATTTATGATTGCCACTTCCAAACCTTGGTTCCAACTGGAAGCAAATGAAGCAGCACAAAGGCCGTACAAAGCATCTTTAGCTAGGTAGATAGATAGGTAGGTAGGTACCACAAATCTAGAATCTCAGGGTTTTTTTTTAATATTTTATTTTTTATTTTTATTTTTATTTTATTTTTAATAATTTTTTTGATTTAGCTGAAGTGGTGATCATCAATAAGACTATTTAGCCATATTTAATGACAAGAAAATATGAAAGTAGAAAATAATCCAGCATCCTTCTATATTTTTGGCTACCTGCTGCAACTCAGCATATAATCTGGCGAATTTTTTTTAATTTATTAAATTTTTTCGAACTTTGTCGACTAAAAACCCAAAAAACACTAAAACTTTCGCCAAATTGCCCCACAAAATCGCAACTCGCCGAAATTTCCAATTAAAAAAGAAAGAAAAAAAAACCTTGAGTCTAGATACAGAACTGACACCTCTCTTTGACCGTTCGATATGGTATGTGTTGGCTAATTTTCCACCATTGGATGTAGACAGGGACCAGTTGTTTTCCATGACAAATCTTGTCGTCTTTTGAACCCAAAAATTGGGGATTTTTTTTTTTGGAAAATGTTGTTTTCTAGTGCAAGTTTGACTAATTTTGGATTTTTTTTATTTTTTTTTTGGGGAAAAATTCTCCAAAATTTTAGTGTCACAAAATTGGGGAAAAATTAAAAAATTAAAAAAATCCTTTCATAGGAATAGTTTTTTGTTTTGTTTTCATTTTCCTTAATTTTGGAGTTTGATTAAAAAAAATCCCAACCATTGGTTTTTCCTTTAAGTGTATAAACAAAATTGAAGAGAGAGAAAAAGTCTTTCTAGGTGGTTCCCAAGTGGATGGATGAAATGATGATGCAAATACACAAAGCATAGATTTGAATTATAAATATTTGAAGCAAGTCTTCATGGATGATTTTTATTATAAAGTTTTGGTTTGACTATGGGATTTTGAACTAAGCATTCATGAATGAATTTTTATTTTCATGAGAGGATGGATGTTGATGATTCTTTCAAGTTGGGTTCATCAAATTTAATGATTATACACATTGTTGAGGTTTAGCTAGGTAGTTGATTTTAATAAGACCTCACACACATTTTTATCAGTTTTTTTTTTAAAGCATGATTTTATTTCATAACTAAAGAGAAGGGAATGGTTATGAAATTAATTGAAGTTGTGAGGGAAAAAAAACTAAGAAAAGATGCATTGAAAAAAATGAGCATGGAATCCTCGTGCACAAATTTGTGTGTTTGTGTGCACGTGTGTTATTATAACCAATTTGTGACACCCAATATCATTTTTTTTTGGGTGTCACAAATTGGTTACATGATAGAGAAATTTAAATGAAGAAATATCTAAAGTCAAATAACCAAATTGTGATAATGATTAATGTACACAAAGGTTTAACATTTCAAATTAACAATAAAATTATATAATATCACATGATCTTGCAAGATTGTTGAAGCAATGTTGGCATGTTTACCTAATATAAGGTGAACATGGAAATTTCATTGTCTCATTATTTCAAAGTTAATTATCAAATTAATTTAAACATTGTTAAGCTTTTGCTTAACTTTCAAGTGAACATCCTATTAAATTAGAATGTGACATTGTTCAATTATTTATAGGTTTCGATGAACTAATACATGCCTTATTAAATTGGTGCAAATGCAATTGACTTTTGGTGAAATTTATTGTCCTAATTATGGTTAGCTAATTCAAGGAAGGGGAATGGTGAATAAATGATTTATTGACAAAACCATGGCAAACCCATTAAATAAAACACCCAACAAGGGGGGCGGGGGGGTGAGGAACTAAGAGAGAGCACCCAAGTTTGAGCTAAAAAACAAAATTCACAATGGGTCACAAAAGGGCATCAAAACAATTGTTTTCCAAAGCCCCCATTTTAATTGCAAGAAACATATAAAAAGAAAAAGGGATGGGGAACTTGAAAATGTAAAAAACTTTTAAAAACTTTGCTTACAATGATGGTGCATTTCAAAATAAAAGTAGTTAGAACTCTTTGCAAAGTTATCAACACCTTCTACATTCTCTAAAATAATTAGTGTTTGTCTACAAATTTTTGATTCAATAATTCATGATTGGCTGAAGCCCCCCAATCCCTTGAAAGCCCTTAGCCAAAAATATTTATCACTTCTAAGTATAATTATTTACATTTTTTGCAACCCCACCCCATAAAATTGAAATTGAGACTGTAAATGGGTGAAAGACTACTACTAGTAAACCACTTGGACCAATCATTATGATTGGCCAACCAGAAACATGGAGCAACAGTCAGATCATATTAATAATTACATTCTTCTCTCATCGGTGCACAACTTTATTACCTTAACAAATTGTGCCAAAATTTTGGGCTAAAACCATTTTGTTGGGGCAACATAAAATTTCAGGCTTGAGCAACAAATTGGCCGTTGTAAAAGGTATCCACAAGTTTGCACATATGGTAGGCGTCGTTGTTGTGTTAGTTCATAATACATAAATAATTGGTGTCTGTTTGCAAAAAAATTATTCAATCCCTTAAAAGCCCCTAGCCAAAGCGAATGGTGGTTAAGCCACAAGTGGAAAAGAACGAAATGGTGTTTGTGTTTCAAATGATGTCACAAAACTCTCCCACTCTATGCGTTGAAGGTGGTGAGTTTGGTCCCTTGTTGGAAGTGGTTTGGCTACACACTCACCCACTCCTCAGTGGTGAGTTTGCTCTCACCCAATCACCCATCGATGACGGGGAGTCCACATGGACCCCGACTCACCCATTTGCTTAGCCACATTTTGTTAGGGTTTTTTTTTTTGCTTTTGGATTGCAACCACATAGTGTTGGGGTTTTCTTTTTTGTGGTGTTAATAATACCTTTGTCAATCCTTTCTCCTGATCATTTTGCTTGCAAAATGGGTTTACTAACTAGTCTATCTATAAAAAACATGCAAAATAATTAAAGGAAGGCCATGAGAGAGCCCTTTACAAACCACCCTATGTTTAGCATGTTGATGAAAAAAATCATTTATTTGTTGGTGCAAACAACTAAAAACCATTACAACAAGGGGAGGGAAATGCATTCGTCAAATGTCAATCATGCTAAAATCCTTCTTTTGTCTAAGCCACCACCATCATAGCCACCTTACAAAATGAAACAACTTGTTAAACCACATATGCTTGAATGGGATTGGGAATGACAACAATAGCCAATTTGTGGATGCCATCAACGAATAACACAATGTCAACCCACTAATGAAAAGATTAAAAGGAAGCTGAAGGTGAAAGAAAGACATGAATTTGTTCACACAAAACATGAAACCTTGCATCTCTCACTATGGAAGTGAATGCATTTCGGATGGCATTGTGAGATGTAATCCATTCCCCACCATGGGAATAATGAAAAAGGTGGGTCCCCGTTCTACCTAAAAGTTAACCACAAATGCATCGAGTCAACCTAAAAACTAAAAGATGGAGGAGGCCCAACCTAATGTGCAACATATAGAAGAAAATATTTGAAGGCAAATGGAAAGATATGATTAGATGACTAAAAAGCTAAGCACTTGCCTTTGGGCCCATGCAAGATCTCATGCATGCATGATATGAATTCAAAATCATGTCAAAAATGATGTTGGAGAAGGAATGGTTGTGCAATCTATCTAAAATGTTCTCCTAAAATTGATATACTTCGTTTTCTCTAATATGCACAAAAGGGGGAACGCAAGTTGCCACATTCAAGGGAGGATAGTTTGTGCATGAGTGTAAAGCTTAAGCTTAAAGCTTAAAATTTAATGTGATTTTAATCCACTTACATGGATGAATATGTCCCATAGATGAATGTCATTTTTGAAAGGATGAATTTCATTTATGATTTGGATTAAATAAATAAATAAATAAATCATTGAATGAAATGCATCCATGATTGAAAGATAAATAAATTCAAAATTATTTATATCCATCTTCATTTGTTGTCCAAGTATTGAAATTTCAAACTTGAATGTCATTTAATAATAAGGATAATGAAATTGTCACAAAAGGGAAAAATATGATGATGGGACCAAAATATTTTTTAAACTTTTGTTTTAAAAATCATTTTACTCAACAATGGTAAACATTTTTTTAAAATATTTTCATGTGATTAAGGTTAACCCCCCCTTACGCGTTCCCAATTCCTTGAAGGATTCAAATGTGAGTCCAAACAAAAAACATCGAAAGAATAAGGGGTCGGGGCATGCTAGAGCTTCAATATGGGACTAGGAAAAATTGACAAGCTTCAACTACTCACACGAACCTACACAAAACCAACACAAGGTGGTTAATGCATAGTTGAAACATTTTTGGTGCTAGGACGAGCCACAGGTAACTCGGACTCACAAGATTCTCCACAGCCTGGACTTGGGGAAGCCACCACCTTCCCTCTTATAATATATTTTGTGCCTCTCCACGAGGCCCACCTCCAAATGGCATTTTGTCTCAGGACTCCCAAGTGAGAGTCCCAAAATTGCCAAATTGGGACTCTCACAACTTTAGGGGCCTGTAACTTTACGTGCAGACCTCTGATTGAAATGAGGTTTGAAGCAAAATTATAGCCCCCTTGTCGAGAGCTTTCCAACAATATGTCGCATGCCTCTTGCATGCAAGTAAATCAAGTTGATTCCCGATTTTTAGTGGTCGGGAGTCAAATTGTCAATTTGACTTCTAACCTTTCTTTTGGCCATAACTTGTGTTTTAGATGTCCAAATGGGTCATGCGAGCCCATTTTAAACATCTAAGTTTCAATAGTTTTTCAATGATATAAAAAATTCATTAATCCATTGGGTTTTGACCCCTGCAATTGCTCTTTAAACATTTGGGAGTCCACCGGGACTCCACTGGGACTCCAACTCCCAATGTGGGAGTTCCCTTGGGAGTGTGAGGGTCTATTCCCTCACACTCTCTTGCACTCCCAGGAGCATGCGGCTTGACTCCTAGGCTTCTTTCTTGGCCCGCAACCTTGCAACCCCTTGCCTTGGTTGCGAGCCCAAGGCTAGGGTTGCGACACCCCCCCCCCCCTTGCTATTAATGACACCATATATGTAGTTTGTGGAAAACTAGGGCACCTTGAAAATAAATAATTATTTTTTAAAATCCCATTGTCATCTATACTATGTTATTTAAGGAAAGTCAATTAAGGTATTTAAAATTGAATTTTATTTTATTCCAAAAGCCCATTGTAATCAATGACATTAAATAATTTAAAAATATCTAAAACATTCAAAACCCATCATCATCAACAACATTAATTAGATTTGGAGAAAGTTGTGACCCCCTTTAGAAGAATGAAAAAAACCCTTCACTATTGTCAATGACATTACATCAATTTGGCCCCCAAAAAACTTTTAAATTAAAAAAAAAACAATGAGATGGGGCAAATGTTAACATAATAATAATAATAATAATATAGATAAAACATATTAAAAATAGTGGAATTAACAACCATAGCCATGAAATACATTTATAATAAAGTTTACATTATATTATTCAACACATGTTATATCATATGGGATTAGATTGTGTTTCATGAAGCTTTAATTAATTAAAATTATGGAAAAACAATTCATAAAAAAAATTAATGATAAAATTAAGTATTCATCCATAATTTTGATGGAAGTTTTATTATTAAAAACATGTAAATTCATCCATACATTAAATGAATCACAAAAATCATTCATCCATAATGAAGATGAATGTTTACATTCAGCCAATAGTTTATTTCTAGGTTTACCCATACAACATTCATTTTGTGGTTTATTTTTTGGGTTTTCCTTGCATGTGTATAAAGGCATTTCACCATCCCAAATTCAAACTCTAGGTTCTAGGCTTAAGTTTTAGGTTCATGGGATAACTTGCTTCACATTTGGGGGAATGAGCTTTTGTGGCAACCTCAAATGGGCTTGGAAAGGGAAAGGGAGTAAACCAAAATTCTTGGCACCTATTGTTTCCCATAATAATGACAACTATCCAATAGGAATCTAAACAAATAAAAAGGTTTATGGGTGAAACATCGAAAAAGGATCCCAAAAGCTACTTGGACGTCCCATAATTTTTTAAATGTATTTACATGGCAAACATTTTCATTCAATGCGTCCTACGAAAAGGAAGAAGCCAAAAAAAAATCCAAACAAGACACCCAAAACCTTGATATCATTCAAAGGGCAACAAAAATCAACCAAAGGATAGAAACCAAAAAACAAACCAAAAGGTGATCAAGCTAAACACTTATGCGACTAAATAACAAGCTCCACAAAAGCCAACCAAGAAACAAAAAGAACAACAAAGACGAGGCCAATGTTGTGAGTGTTGGTGATAAGGGAAATCAAAATACAAGAAAGAAAAACCCCCACAAAATAATGTAATGCTAGCACAAAAAGAAGTCCTACGAGTGAATCAACTTAACGTGTGCACACCAAAAAATGGATGACGAACAATTCCTCCAAAGGGGATTGGTGGCTTAAAAAGAGGGGAATCTACTAGGCATAGAAGGATCGAACAAAAGGCTAACACTAAAACAATTGGCCTCTTGTTGCACAAAGCTTTTGGAAGATGGCTCTTCGAAAAATGGTGTAATTTATTTGATTTACTTGTGTGTAATGATATAAATAATCTTTTTGAACACTATTGTAATGTCCTTCATGAAGGATAATAAAAATCCATGAACCCAGTAAAATAAAAATAATCTAAAATAGTTTAGTTGAAAAGGTCTTTTAGTTTCCTTCAACTTATCACCATTCATGTTGTGAACCTAGCCTTAGGCTCATGACAAAGGAAAGGAACCAAGAAAAATCCAAAACATGGTGTCAAACCAAACACACCCCCGTGTGAAAAAGGAAGTGATGGAGAATGTAAAAAAGAGGCCCTCAAAACTCCCAAATGTATTCCCATAATTTTGGGAATTTAAAGTTTTGGGGTGTTTCAAATCTTTAGATCAAGGTCTTGGAAAGATGTAAATTGGTCCCTCTTTATACCATTTCAAAGG
>Ga0209208_10012362_pt1 | contig 10821 bp, 9 predicted proteins | sample S1TSphfallax_3_FD_187694 | JGI IMG/M metagenome (GOLD analysis project Ga0209208, IMG submission 187694) | Host-associated microbial communities from peat moss isolated from Minnesota, USA - S1T2_Fd - Sphagnum fallax MG (SPAdes) (version 2) | ecosystem: Host-associated > Plants > Peat moss >... | reverse complement strand
GTGATTTAAGGAAAAACTCAATGGGATGATGGCAAGAGAAATCTCACTTCTTCATGATGACATGGAAGCACTACTACCCACACAACAAAACATCAAACCAAAAAAAGAAGAGGTCTCAAAATCTTTGTTTAAAGACTTCAAATACACAAATCAACAAAATGGGCACCATGGTTGCACTAGAGGCCGTGCTTTTTTGCAAACTCCATAAGCTTCCTCCTCAATAATGTCTTTTAAAACATTACTCGAGAAGTTTTGACACATGAACAACACCTATTTTCTCACATTTAGCCAAAGACAATGAACATGCTGAAACCCAACAGCATAATAGTAAGATAAAGAGGCGCATCATAATGCTTCATCATCTGTATCATCTCCACAATTCTGATTGGGCTATGTCAAAATTATGCCTGAGAAGAAAAAATAGGAATTTGCCTCAATCGCATAACAAACACAAAACCCAAACCCAATAAGCTGCAAATGCACAAAGCCGCAAATCACCCACCTCTTTATTGTCACTCCTCAGTAGATCCAAGACTTGTAAGAGAGTTGCATTACCTGGAAAACGGTTTGAAGCAAATCTGCAGAATAGACATACATGCCGTTGCTGTGTTGAAGAACAACAATAAGGTGAAGCTGTTTTCAACAGTCTCCTCTGCAACTGAGTTGTGGCAGGGAGGAGTCCTTGACTGGAGGACCACTTGACAACAATTCAAGGCTCAAAAGCCATCTCACCTTTGGTGGGTCTATATTTCTTTGCACCTGTCTCCAAAGCAACCACCAAACTCAGTGTCATACAGACTACTATCATACTCAATTTTTTTCAACATTTCAAAACATGAGAAGCTTGCACTTACAAAAGACAGAGACTTACCTTTGTTTTCCTAACAGATAGTTATCCCTTTATTCATGCAAAATCCAACGCTCATAACACTGGAGGTACCAGCAGCCACTTTGATCATCATTTGTTGAAAGATACATGGGTCCCTGAAGGTGCTTGGCAAAGCCTTAATCCAGAGCAGATTTGTGAAGAAAAACTGTGTGTTGAAACCCTAAACTTTGATCATCATTTGCTGGAAGATAGATGGGACGCTGAAGGTGCTTGGCAAAGTCCTAATCCAGTGCAGATTGGTGAAGCAAAACTGTGTGTTGAAACCCTAAACTTTGATCATCATTTGTTGGAAGATAGATGGGTCCCTGAATGATGCTTAGCAAAGCCTAATCCAGAGCAGATTGTTGAAGCAAAACCCTGTGTTGCACCTAGCAAGGAGCGACGCCTCTTTCTCGCCCGCCCGCCCTGGTGCACATGAGTCTCTTCTCATCTTGGGATGGAAAATTGTTTTGTGGCCATCGCTGGAGTCCCTTGGCCAGAAAGTTAGGCGGTGGATCATGCCACGGCATCTTATTATTCCTCCACGAGGTCTCTGGAAGCCCCCCCACATCTTGGAACCTGTAGAAGAGCATTTTCCCCGATCCTTCTGGTGAACTCGTGAACTTCTTCCATCTCCAGTGGCGCGCGCACACGTCGTATCACACCGTGGAGGAGGAGGAGGAGGAGGAGGAGGAGGGACAAACCAGTCGTGACTATTCTACGACACTTTGTTCGCTGTCCCGATCCAGAGCTGCTGGACGAGGAGGATGTCTGCACTCAGTTATTTCCAGGTTAGGGTTTCCAACAGCTCCAATTTCGAAGGGATGCACCACCTCAGATGCAGCAGCTTCGTGTGAGGGAGGATGAGCATCGACGAGTGAGTAACCGTAACCGCTAGAAACCACCGAGCTTCTTTCGGGCCCCCGCCCGATGGCGATACAAGCGAAGGGGACGACGAAGACGAGAATCTTTCACTGCTACCACCAGAGGCACTCAGGAGTTTTCGTTTTAGGGTTTGCAGGCACAGTAGTGATCATATAGATCTCTCTATGGTATGTCTCAGGAGGAGCGTGTGTGCTGCAAGTCTTTCAGCTGTGTTGTTGTTGTTGTTCTCTTACACTCTTTCTGTGTAGAGATATCTATGGTATGTCTCAGGAGGAGCGTTTGCGCTGCAAGTCTTTCAGCTGTGACGTTGTTCTCTTAGACTCTTTCTGTGTAGAGATCTCTATGGTATGTCTCAGGAGGAGCGTATTCGCTGCAAGTCTTTCAGCTGTGACGTTGTTCTCTTAGACTCTTTCTGTGTAGAGAATGCTGCTTGTGCTGTAGCCTTGCCCTATCGCTTGCTGCGGGCTCTGTTTTGTCTTCTGGCCACTTCTATCCCGCCAGGCTGAGACGGTATTATACCAGGCGGGGGTGTGAAAGCTGGGAAATGACGTACAAGGCCTACAAAGAGGAGCTGAAGGCGAAAGCAGGGACAGAGAAGAGTACTAGAGAGCTGCCTCGACTTCTGCCGTTGTTGTGCCCTGGTTTCTGTCTGCTGCTCCTCCTGTATTTGCAGAGTCTCCAAGTTACTCATGGGCTGTCAAGTGATGGCATTGCACTTCTTGCATTCAAGCAGGGTGTCACGTTTGATCCTTTCCAGGTGCTCTCTAACTGGAATGAGAAGGATGCAGATCCATGTGCTTGGTGTGGAGTGACGTGCAGTGCAGACTTAAGGGTTATATTCTTGAACATTTCAGGGCTTGCTTTTGCAAGGGCTTCTTCTTCACAGGATGCTGCTGTTGGTTGCAGCAACAGCAGCAGCAGCAGCAGCCTCCCTCTGTCTACCTCAACCTTGAGGTGCTACCAGCAAGAAGGTGGCTCAAGGGAGGGCACAATATCAAGTTCATGCTGTAATTCATCAATCTCATCTGCTGCACCACTATCCTCACAATGTTTGACAGCTACAACAGCAAGTTTGTTGCACTTCCCAATTTGTCTCCAAAATGGCAGCATTCTGGATTCTTCTTCAGGCTACAGCGGTGGAGACCAGGTACCCTGTGTACTGACTGGAACAATCCCACCTGAATTTGCAAACCTATCACAGCTGCAGATCCTCTCCCTGCCTTTCAACGGATTGTCAGGAAACATTCCAGCAGAGATTGGTTATTTGAAGCTGCTGAGAATCCTGGACTTGGAATTTAATGCCCTGTCTGGCCCCATTCCTGATGAGCTGGGCCAGCTCTCGGATCTATGCTCTTTGAATCTGGCCAACAATGGGTTGGATGGCTACATTCCAGCAGCCTTGTCTGGGTGTAACCATCTTTGCTACCTCAGTCTTGCAGGGAATATGTTGAGTGGAGCCATCCCTCCTTCTCTGGGCAACCTCACCAATCTACAGTGGCTGGCTGTTTCATCCAACCTCCTTTCTAGTGGAATACCTGTAGAACTCACTAGAAGTTGCTCGAGATTGGAGCATCTAGATCTGGCAGGTAATTTTTTGACAGGGAACATCCCCCCAAACATAGCCAACTGTAGTCAGCTCCAATCCCTCCTCTTGAGTGCCAATACACTTTCTGGGAACATTCCCCCAGACTTAGGTCGTCTCACAAATCTGCAGAGCTTACATCTGTTTATGAATAATCTCAGTGGTAGCATACCCCCTCAGCTAGGCAACTGCACAGAGCTTTCATTCCTCATCCTCACAGTTCCTCCAGGATGTCCATTTGGTCTCAACTGTATGCTAGTGGCTCCCTCCTCAGATACAACAGGCAGGCATCAGCCTGAGGGTAATCAATTCAGTGGGTCCTTTCCTCCTAGCCTTGCACTGCTCCCCAATATTCAAGTGATCTGGGCTCCTGGTGCTGGGTTGAGTGGTGCTCTACCTGTTGACTGGGGCGATTGTCTGCATTTGGAGGGTTTGAATCTTGCTCAAAATTCTTTGGTTGGTGCAGTTCCTGCAGGGTTAGGCAATTGCAAAAGCTTAGTTTTGTTAGACCTGAGCTCTAATGAACTGAATGGTACTATTCCCCCACAACTTCCTGTCTCCTGTCTAGTGATTCTGAATCTCAGTAGCAATGCTCTGTCAGGAAGTGTTCCAGTCTACATGGATTCCAATTGTAGCAGTAGTTGGTCTTTTCTCCCCAGCAAGGGTAACTTTCCAAGCCCTCTGACATGCTCTGGCACTGCAACACCTGAGCTGGCCCAATTCTACTGTGACATTTTAAAGCTGCCTGATGGAGCACTGGTGATGCATGACCTGAGTAGCAATACTCTCTCAGGTCCAGTCCCAGGTCCATTACTTGGGAGCACACTGTTGCAGGAGCATACTGCATACTTTTTGTTGCTGTCCAATAACCAGTTAACAGGTGGTGTGCCTGCTGGGCTTTTCAGTTTGTGTGGAAGCTTTCGAGCATTTGCAGTCAGTCTGAGCCACAATTTTTTGTCAGGAGAGCTGCCTGTGGAGATTGGAAGCTGCAGCTCACTCCGACATTTTGATGCCTCGGCAAATCAATTGAGTGGATCAATTCCAGAGGCATTTGGAAACCTTTCTGATCTCAGTTTCCTGAATCTTTCAACAAATAAATTGGAAGGTGTCATCCCACAGCTGGAGAATCTTCAAGATCTGGAAAAGCTGATCCTTTCGAGAAATCACCTTATGGGAGGCATTCCACCCCTTCTTGGCACATTATCTTCTTTGATTGTGCTAGACTTGTCAGTGAATGACTTGGATGGTAACATTCCAGAGGAGCTTGCCAAGCTGAGCAAGCTCAAGGCTCTTCTATTGAACAACAACAGCCTCTCAGGGTCAATACCAGAGTCACTGAGCAATCTTACATCATTGGTGCAGTTGAACCTGGCATTCAACAACTTATCTGGTGAATTTCCGGTGCTGGGAAATTGGTTGGGCCTCTGCAGCAGCTTGGTGGTTATGGGGAACCCCCTACTGGAATGCAGTGTGGCAAGTCAACCTTTTTCATCCCCTATCTTGACAGATCCCGAGTATCCAGAAATTGCTCCAACTCCTGCAAGTAACACGGAAATGCTTGGGCCACCAGGTCATCATTTTAGTTCTATATTTGTAGCTGCCATCACCTCAGGATGTGCAATTGCAGTTGTGCTACTTGTGTTGGTTCTTTTGTTCCAGTGCACAAAGCAGCAGGTCCCAGGGTTGCGAGGTGGTCAAGGGAGGAGAAGGGAGGTGGTGACATTCATCAGTATTAATTTCCACCTCACTTATGAGAATGTGGTACAGGCCACGGGTAATTTCAGCTTGAATAACCTAATTGGCACTGGAGGTTTTGGATCTACATACAAAGCAGAATTACGACCAGGATTAGTAGTGGCTGTGAAACGGCTTGCAATTGGCAGGTTTCAAGGAGTGCAGCAATTTGACACTGAGATCCGGACTCTTGGGAGGATTCGGCATCCAAACTTAGTGACATTGATTGGGTATCATGCAAGTGAGGCAGAAATGTTTTTAATTTACAATTACTTTCCTCAAGGTAACTTAGAAAGCTTGATCCATGGATCTGAAAGAGGCCGGACAATGGATTGGCGGATGCGCCACAAGATTGCAATGGACATTGCACATGCTCTAGAGTATCTGCATGATGAATGTGTGCCCAGGGTGCTTCATCGGGACATAAAACCCAGTAACATTCTTCTTGACAATAACTTGAATGCCCATCTTTCTGACTTTGGGCTGGCTCGACTTCTGGGTGATTCAGAAACACATGCTACAACTGATGTGGCTGGCACTTTTGGGTATGTGGCTCCAGAATATGCCCTGACATGCCGGGTCTCTGATAAGGCTGATGTATACAGCTATGGTGTTGTTCTTCTGGAGCTCTTGTCTGGTAAGCAAGCTTTGGATCCATCCTTCTCAAATTATGGAGATGGGTTCAACATTGTTGGATGGGCTACACTCCTCATACATCAAAATCGGCCACATGAGGTGTTCACAGTGGGATTATGGGAGATGGGACCAGAGAGTGATCTTTTGGAGGTCCTGAAACTGGCAGTGTTGTGTACAGGGGAGTTACTCACAGTCAGACCTCCAATGCGCAATGTGGTTGACCTTTTGAGACAATATCAACCTCCACCTCTCCCATCTTAGGAGTCTTTGCCTGTTCACCCATCAGTCTTGTAGATCATGTCTCCAGTCCCCTCAGAGATTTGCCTGTGTTTATTGCCTTCAGAAATTGCATTCCAGTGCCTAGGTCATGAGCATTCCAGGAATCTACCTTTGGTCAACAATTTTCTTTGCAAAATTTTGTCTGATCCATCTGACCTTTTTTTGTTAGGCCTGGTATGTGTATCAGTGGCATCAAACACATAGAATCACAGGGATGACGGATGCAGTTGTCTGTCTTTCAAGTAGAGTAAAGGCCACTTTACATCTGGGATGATATAAATGACAGACAATCACCTCATTGTTGTTTGGAGAGAGACACACAGTATCCGTACAATGATTAGGGGGCTAATTCTGCTTCAACCTGTCCTCTGCCTCTCAGTTTTTCTTGACTTGCTCTCTGATCCAAGTATCTGGGTATTAAGGCCGTTGGGAACAAATGCTGCAGTATCATGGGAGAAAATGTCTCATGATTATCACATCTCTGACCTGGTCTGGAAAAAGGAGAGAAAGGCAAGAGAGGAGCAAAAGGAAGATGGAGAGTTTTGCTTTACTCCATCGTGTGCTGTCCCATTTCTCTGGACTGTCTCTCATCCAAGTATCTGGTTTTAAAGAGTGGTCGGGAACAAATGCTGCAGTATTATCAGAAGCAATGTCTCATAAATTATGACATCTCTGATTTGGTCTGGAAAGGAGAAAAAGGCAAGACAGAAGAGCAAGGGAAGATACAGATTTTTGGGCAGATTGGCTTCATTTGCAGTCGAAGCTTTGGTCGGCAAAGAAGGGCAGAGAGCAAAGGTGCATTGCACTGAACCCCCAACTTCTTGGGATACTTTTTGGAGTTACATGGCAGCAGATTTCTCCCTCAGACTTGCAAGGTAGGCAAATATGGGTAGATTACCTGAACTCTCACTTGGGGTGACATGCAAAGCAGCCACTTGGATGATGACAGGCAAGTTTCTAGTCAAGCGAAGGAGCACAGTTTGTTGCATTATTTAGGCACCATGTTCCTCCCATCCCTAGTGTAAAGTGTCCTCTAAACTCTTGATTATTGTTTGGTCGAGTGGCATTAGAAATCATGCAGATTACTCTCCCTCCAAATTTGCTTTACCCTCCCTTAACACACAGAGATCATCATCCACCAAGAAACTTTTCTGGGTTAGTCTTTCTGAGAGAGCACTTTGTACTTGCTCAATTTACATTCTTATTGAGGCTGTGTAACATGTGGAAAGTGCACACGTTTGGGAGTGTACAGACATCAGTTATCTTCTTTGCTCAATGTAAAGGAGTCACACAACAATCATCTTTGAGTTGTGTGAGGAAGATTTATTATTTACTCTTTAGGTGGAAATTTCCCAACTTTGTCAAGATGATAATATGGTCTCTTGATGGTGTATGTTTATTGTCTTTGAATTTTGAGCTCTGATGAGCTCTGACTTGCATCTTGTTCTTGCAACAGCGCTTGGATCCTTTTTTGGAAATAGATATAAGAGTTGTTGAGCTTTGTAAAGCCAGTCGGTACTTCAGAATGACGGTCACCTTCTCCCCTACGTGATGAGATGATTATCAACATGAAAAGCACTGGTTTCTTTTTTCCTTTGTTATTGGACAACCATTGTGAAGCAGATTATTTTGCCAGCTCTCTTACAAGTTGGAAGATTTCTTCCACTCTGTAGACTGTCGGTTTGGCTGGCATATCATGGGAAAATTGAAAGACTTCAAGGTCTTTCTTTACTCATGGTAAAGCCCTTTGGCTGTGGCGTTACTAGAATTGGGCCTCCTGAGCTTAGCTTTGTTTTGTGTGGGCCCTTATTCCAGTAAATCCTGCAGGCAAGGGCTCTACCTGCTGCTGAAGAGTGGGAGGGAAATGATGCTACTTATAGGTGTGAGATCCTTCCCTCTCTTAAGGAGTAGGTGTAAGAACCCTTTTCCTCCTAAAATTGTGATTGAAGAATGTTTAGAGGTTCACAACAATATTCATATGGTGCTTTACAATGGCTAAAGGACCTTATCCCGGGGGTGAAGGAGATTCTCAAAAGACAATGCTGGACTCAATGACCCCACCTTCTCCTAAGGTGGTGATGGTCCCACCCTAGGGCCATACCTTATACTTCAAGACCGGTTTCTATTTCTAGGGTACCTTATTCTTCTATGAATTAGTTAGATGGAGTGTGCCTCCCAAGCTCAACTTTTTTTCAATTTTTTTTATAAAAATCAGCCATTTGATTGGTCCCTTATAGAAAAATACTCAAACTTGGGAGGCTCCTGCAAAATAGAAGTTTATGTTTTGCAAGTTTTTATGTAGAGTGCATCCCCTTTGGCCCACCTACATAAATGAAAAGAGGACAACTTTGGGCAAAACATAGATGAGATACAAGTGTGGTGCTATTGGGAACATGGTGGGGGGAACACATTGAGAACTTGAGAAACATGATTGGGAACATAGAGGGAACACCAAAATCTTTAATAATGCACCCCCCCCTCTCCCCCCCGCCCCCCAACACATGGCCCCTGACCACCATTGAAAATCATAGTATCAAGTACAGTACGAAGTAGGTCATCATGGCAACGCCGCCTGAGGTGGGTGAATCAGCACCCACACTGAATATCGAAAAATCAATCAAGGCAGGCTTATTCGACCCACGACCAGAAACTTTTATCAAGGCGGGCAGATTCGAACCCACGACCAAAACATTTTATCAAGGCGGGCAGATTCGAACCCCACGACCAAAAAAATTAATCAAGGCGGGCAGATTCGAACCCCACGACCAAAAACTTTAATCAAGGCGGGTAGATTTGAACTCACGACCAGAAAAATTAATCAAGGCGTGCAAATTCGAACCTACGACCAAAAAAATTAATCTAGGCGGGCAGATTCGAACCCCACGACCAAAAACTTTAATCAAGGCGGGCAGATTTGAACCCACAACCAAAAAATTTAATCAAGGCGGGCAGATTCGAACCCACGACCAAACATTTAATCAAGGCGGGCAGATTCGAACCCACGACCAAAAACATTAATCAAGGCGGGCAGATTCGAACCCCACGACCAGAAACTTTAATCTACGCGGGCAATTTCGAACCCACGACCAGAAACTTTAATCTAGGCGGGCAGATTCGAACCCACGACCAAAAACTTTACCCTTGAGCAGGTCAAGAGAGTAATAAAGCCTCTCACCAACCTAATAAAGAGCACAACAATAAATTGATGAAATCCTTGGAAATAATATTAATTGATTTTATTCTTTATATGTTGAAAATTTCAAAATCGGGAACTCAAACGCTGAATCAGAATCTTCAAACTATATTAATTAATTCGACACATTAATGCTGAACCTGAAAAAGGTAAGAGGGCCCCAAAAATTGGTATGCCTAGGTCAAAAATGGTGACTAAAAAATTGCACCAATAGAAATTTTGCTCAAGGACACAATTTGTCTTTTGAAGTAGTAATGCTTTTATATATATATATGATATTTCTCACCACATTTGAAAACATGCAATATTCCCCCCCACCATACTTGAAAGCCATGACTTTAGGGGAACATGAAGTAGTATTTACCACCAACCCTATTTCTTGCTTTTTTACACAACATTGGGATTCATTACATTTGTATTTTTTTAGTTTTCTTGTAGGTCAAGTTATCCAGCCCTATGTAGAGTTGCACAAGGTTTTTGTTGCATTGACTCTTGGATAGTGCTCCTTAAGGGGTATTTAGCATCTTCCCGTGTCTTTCAACATATTATTGGTTCAATTGCAACCAATCTGCTTGACAAGTTAGAATTCAAAATGGCTAAATAAAGTGAGATTTTACTTGAAACAAAATCAAAAGCACATCTTGCGAAAGACATCATTTCCTCACAATTTTCAACATCATTGACTCAATTTCTTTTTCATTGTTTGAATCTTACACATTGATTCAATATGTCAAGCACAATCAATAGAAAAAACTAACAATGAAATAAATAATGTATAATTCAAGTGAACATGACAAACAAAACGTAAACTCGCATGTGAAAAGAAAGGGTCAATCCAAGGTTGGGTTATGTCTATTCCACATATTCTTGCGTTCTTAACAACTATCCAATCAATATCTATTGCATTGATCTCACACAATTATACACACAATAATGTAACCAAAGTATTCCACATAAGTGTGGAGGAAAGAAAGAATTAGATGGCTTGAGCCCTTCACATAAAAACTAGATGCATAATTTCACACTAGGTTCATAAATTCAAGCTATGACATGTTCTTTTCACTTCTAGCTCCAGATAGACTAGTGGGTGCCCGTGACCTTCGGCCACTGCGAAGTCCCCCTCATCCTCCACAACATTTGCCAAAGTATATGGGATAAAAGTGAGGTGCTTATATGCAGAACATGTTGAGGAACACATTGTGAACTTGGGGAACATATTGAGAACCCATTAGGAACTTAGAGGGAACACCGTGAGAACACATTGGGAAACAGGGAAAAATGAAAAAAAAATCCTTCCCGCCCCCCAAACTTAAAAGGAATAAAAGCAAGGCACCTTGGGCCTTCCCATTGGCTGAAAGGAAAATAAATCCTCCCCCCCGCCCAAATAAAATTTGCATGAAAAGTCCACTGTCCACTGTCCGTCCAGATTCAGAGGAAGCTTCATTCTACTGTCCGTCCGGCTTCAGGGGAGGCTTCATTCTCCCTTTACTATGTAAAGCACGCACAGGACCTGCAGGGACTCTCCCGTGCCCAGTCCGCCCGTACTGGCCACCGTCACAGCCAGTCAGCCCCTCTCCCGTGCCCAGCACGCACAGGACCTGCAGGGACTCTCCCGTGCCCAGCACGCACAGGACCTGCAGGGAC
>Ga0209208_10012361_pt1 | contig 10821 bp, 11 predicted proteins | sample S1TSphfallax_3_FD_187694 | JGI IMG/M metagenome (GOLD analysis project Ga0209208, IMG submission 187694) | Host-associated microbial communities from peat moss isolated from Minnesota, USA - S1T2_Fd - Sphagnum fallax MG (SPAdes) (version 2) | ecosystem: Host-associated > Plants > Peat moss >... | reverse complement strand
TAGCTAGCTAGCTAATATTAGATCACGATGCTGCTGCTGCTGCGGCTGGTAGGTGGAAAGTAGGTAAGTTCAAGGATGTTTACAGATCTCAAAACACGTACAATTAGTCAACTTTATTGTAATAGTAGGCCTGAAAGAATTTCTTGGGTTTTGGGTTCTTTCCCGGTACTTTGAGCCCATACCCTTTCGGTTGCTCCTGTTTAGTGTTTGCCTTTGGAAGATCCCTGTGAGCCAACAACGAAGTTGGAAGGGAGGTTCCTGTATGAGCAAGTGAGTGGGCTCTCTCTCTCTCTCTCTCTCTCTAGGAACCCTGCCAGGCAGAGATCTCTCAAAACTGTACACAAAGAAATAAATAAGAAGACTAGCTAGCTGAGGTTCTTGTATGATTGGGAGTTCTCTTGTATGAGGGAGGGCAATGTAAGGACGGTGAGCCTGAGGTTGTTCCCGAATGAACCTCAAGAGAACCCACAATAAGTACAGGAACCTTCACTTAAGAAGTAAATTGACTCTTGTTTTTTGTTCTGGTAATAATAGGAACATGGGAACATATAAGGATACGAGAAGGGAGTTTACAAAGGGAAGACTGAGTCAGCCTGCTTTTTACACCTGGGAGCTCTTGAGCATCACACACACACACAAACACACACACACTCTAGTCTTCTTCCTCGGACCTACAGAGACAACTTTTGGAATGCACTGTAGTTTTCATTTTGCTCTTACATTTTAGACGAAATGTTGACCACTTGTTGTGAGTGTTGTTGTTTTGCGCCTGATGTCACCTTGTCTTCACCCTCTCTTTCACCCGCTATCCCACCCTCTTTCATTGGTACCCACAAAGTAAGGAAAATGTTATTGAATCTCGGTATGAAATTCTGAAACTCAACATTTAATGCATCAGGTTCAAGAATAATTATAATATCTTCGTATTACTTCTTTCAAATAATTTTTTTTTGTGAAGGAAAACAGTGAGTATTTAGGAAATTTTCATTTGTTGAAATGAATTTTTCAAAATGAATTAATTATTCAACAAACATGTGTTGAAACGGCCCAAGGTACTCCAGTAGTTGTACATGTAAGAGGAGTGAAAAAATATATATATAGCATTAGTGGAGGCGCTCAGGAAAAAAGGAAAGACAGGATGAAACTCAACTTATCACCAAAATTGGTGAAAAAACTAGTTTGGGTCCTAGTTATTTTGTTTTGTAAATTTTTCGTTCCCAGTTACATGTTTGATGCCCTATTATGCTGAAACTGGCTGTTCTCGCCCCCTTATTGTGCGACTTAACAAATAATTCCACTGTGTGAGCAAATACTTGTCAGAGTTCATTTTTTGAGAACTTCACGAAACACTTTAATTTTTATTTTTTTTGGGAACTTCATTTCCTATTTAAACTGTTGTTACTGTGTTCGAATTTTGAACTTGTCATAAGGGGGCAGACCCAGTCTGTACTATCTAGGTGGTGGTGGTGATGTTACTGGGTGATACGTGTGAGGTTCATCTTTTGAGGACTTCATGCAACATTTCTTATTTATAAGTGTTGGTAGGTTTTTCTTTTTTTCTTCCAGTGACTTTTTGGGTGTATTATTTTTGTGAAATTATTATTTTTTGGTCCCACACTCAAATGGGTAGTATTCCAGTTTTCTGCCATGGTGTAGACATGCCAGGCTGAACATGTAAGTTAAAGAGTAGCTTCGCTTGTCTTTGGACATCAAAAGAGGAGGTAACCTCCACTTCGCATACCATCATGAAAAACACTCCAAATGGATAAAGGATGAGATACGTGTGGTGTTTGAAATTGACCCATGTTTCAAATTTCATCCCTAATTTGTCTTACTTCACCAATAAATAATTATATGATATGACACTATGATGTATAGGGGGGAAGATAATGAGTTGAAACTTGGAACTAAGACTGACTTTGCAAATGCCATGGCAAGTTTTCTTTAAAATAAAACTTAGATATATATATTTCCTCAAAATTGTGAACCTATGTTGGTTAAATTCATTAAAAGAATAATTCTCTTTTGTGACTTGTTTTATGTAATTACATAATAGTCTGAACCCCGTGCCTAATGCATAGGTGTGTGTGCATACAAACTACATTTCCAAAACCTCTTTATCTATGATATTCCGCATGTATCCATCGTGACCTTGGCCGTTGAAAATCTTGATGTTTGCACTACTTGTGACCCATGAAATAGCAACATTCAACTGACCATGGGAATAGATCGGAGATGAAAAATATACCCGAACGTTGTTGAATGTCTGACCTTGACTCTTGTTGATTATGATTGCAAATGCCATTCGAACAGGAAATTGACGATAACGTAGAACAAATGGCCAATCAGTCTCGGAGGGGGACATGATGATGCGGGGTATGAACACACGTTTACCAACATTGTTCCCTGTGATGATCTTCGCTTCAATGACATGCTGACCCAATCTCTTGATGATCAACCTCGTACCATTGCACAATCCTATTGATTGATTGAGATTGTGTAACAAAAGGATTGGCATGCCCACTTTGAGTTCTAGCTCATGATTTGCAATACCGCTAAATTGCAAAGTGTTTAAAAATTCCATTGGATACAATGAATCCATTAAAACTCCTGCAGCAACACTTGCACCTTCTTTTGTTGAAGTCAAAGAATTTGCACTCAGGTATGTGTGCGATTCTTCAAATAACGATTCTAAAATTGCATTGTTGACTTCATCAACGTCAATATTTTTGGGGGTTAAAATGTTGCATTGCATAAGATACATGGGATTTCCAGAATGGCACTGGTGATCCAGATAGATGGTTCGGATTAATCCTTTTAAGCTGCAATCTTCTGCTGGCAACCTCATATGGGATGGAATCTTGATCCAATCTGGATTGACACCTTCTTCTTCTGCAATGGCAAGAAGACTATCGTCTCCAACATTCAACACCCATCTGGCAAACTCTTGTTGCTCTTTAGAATTGGCTGCCATGATTCACATGTTGATATGAAGACGAAGAATTGTAACATGTTGCCAAAGATGCGATTGAGGCAAGGAAGCACTGACAATGTCTTCTTGTCCCCCCTTGGGAACAACAAGTAAGATCTGTTGAAAATCCCCACCAAGGACCATGATTTTCCCACCAAAGATTTTTTTGGTTGCATGTGCATCATCCAATTGCATCAAATCACGCAAGGTCTGATCAATAGCTTTGAAAGCTCGATGATGCATCATCGGTGCTTCATCCCAAATGATCAAATCAGCTTTATGCATCAACTCGGCCACTTTCATCTGTTGTGTGATGTTACAAGTTGACTCATCGTGCAGATCAATCAGAATCTTGAATCTTGAATCTTGAATGGGTGGTTCTGCTGCCCAGAAGCAACAAAGATGCAATTCCTGATGAAGCAACTACAAGCACGATTTTGCCTTGCCCTCGTAGATGGGACAGAAATGTTGTCCAAACAAATGTTTTGCCGGTTCCACCACTTCCATACACAAAAAATAGTTTGCCCTCTTTGTTTGTCATGACATTCAAAATAGTTTCATATGCGCTACGCTGATCATCATTGAGCCTATCTTCTGCATTGTCTATAGCTTTGGTCAATGAATGCTGATCATAAGCCAACTCTTCTTCCACCAATTGGTTTCCTCCATGAATAGAAGGGATGTAATTAGACTTCAGAAGCATTGAAAAATCTTCCAGGTGATGTCCGTTGCGCATGAGAACCTGATCGATCACATACAATGCATAATCCTTTAACGCATCCTCAGAAAGGGTAACAATTGGATCAGCACGCTCACAGCGTGTCATTGCTTCAATGTCATCGCTCAAAGACTCCTAATGTGCATCCCATAGCTGTTTGGGATTTGTGACTTCACAAAACATCAACATGGAGGCAAACATGTCACGCAACTGTTGTCTCGAGGCCCAAACACCGGCTTCTTCCAAGGCTTGATCCCATTCATTGTCATCTGCAAGCAAACCCATTGCAATGCATGCATCTTTGAATGTGTCGTGCTCTTTGCCATCCACTATCCGCAAATGTTCGTAGGATGTGGCACCTTTGACGCAGTTCATCAACATTCGCAAATAATAACGTTCACCCAATGTCGGGTGTGCATAATACATGTGACCAATGGCAAAGCCTCTTTTGCGCATTGTCCATCACTTCAACTTCCGATTCCACACCCATTGTTGAGGGAATTGATCGAACGTAAGGCTTCGTGCAGCTTCCGATTTTCGGTTTGTTTTGAACCATTCTATGAACATCGTTCTGGAAATGGCTAATCGTGTTGTCACTTTGTGGAAATCATCGTCATTGTCAAACAACACCATTTGCTGGTTGGGCAAATGGTATCGCAAATGTTCAATGGTAGGAAACCACTCATGCATATTGAACTTGAAAATGCGCCACGCTGCTTCCAATGTAGATACATAGTGACGATCAAGATATTTTTTAATTTCATCGGTTTCGACCACATTCCTTTCGGTGGCATTGTCGCTTTAGCGTGAGATTTCAATAGTTGCACGATGATGTCCTTTATATACGTACTTGAATAGATATTTGACTGCACGAATATTGTTGCAGACCTCAACGTTGATGTGCGCATCGTATTTGGTCGATAAATAGACATCGTACAGTATCACCCAACGATTATCCAATTCAATGCCATGAACCAAAACTGTGTGCCCCGTATTTCTACGTCGATAAATAGGGTATCCGTTACATCCATCACCGTCTCGGATTGGAACTTGCGTGGATATTTTTTTTGCATTTGCCTTTTTCCATGCGGGGGGTGTTTGGAAACACAACTTCACATGGACCATGCATCATGCATCTGGCAACCGTTTCATGGGCCAACTTGTTTGTTTCTGAATTTGGAAGTTTAGCACTGATCATGTGGTCTACGTCCTCAACTGTGTGTGGCTTGTAATCTTCAGTAAAGAAGACGAGAATGTGTGCATGCGGTAGCCCACGCTTTTGAAATTCAACAACATAGATTCTCGCAATCGTGCGTCCCAAAATATGCTTATTGTGAATGTTGTTGATCAACTCCTTCAGCTTGATTTTGAACACTCGGGTTACCAAATTGGGTCGATCCTGAGGTTGTTGTCCAAGTGGCAACGTTCTCTTGATTTCAAACCATTGGGGATTGCAAGTGAATGTAACAAATGCATCCGGGTAGCCGACCCATCTACAAATTGCCATGGCATCTTGATAATTCTGAACCATGTGACATGGACCTACTGTGAAAGAACATGGCAGAATGATCCTCTGTCCAATGGCAGCACCATTATTATCACCTACAGTGATGGCGTCTTGAAGGCCTTGATAAAGATCCGCGCGAAGTTTTATTTTATTTAGGCGCAAATACTTCAAGCGACTTTGTTCGATAGCCGCATAAGCATCCACAATGTATTGATGTCGCAATCGGTCACCCTGAAGCAACGCAATGCCATTAATGTCTCGATATTGAAATCAATAACCATAAAATTTCGCCATTGTCACATTGTAATGTTTTTTTTGAAGCTTAAATTCTCCCGCATGGTCTTCATCCAAATCTACATTAGCAACAACACCATTAAGCGAAATATTCGGATGCCATCCATCCTCACCGTAAGGAAATAACAACGGATAATGAGCCATGTATCCCACATGTAGTTTGGAAATGTGCTGAAACGGGCCAGCTTGCTGAGCAAGGACGACGTCATGTCTGTGTACAGCTTTAGAACCATCTCCTACCATCAATGCAGCGACTTCATTGGCCGTCAGCACATTGTATTGGCGGGCATCCTTTGTTTGAGAGGCAATGAGACACAATTTCAGATCCATGGGAGCACCTTCTGTTGCCATCATATCCCTTGCCATTTTGAACACTTCGACATAGGGATTAATATTGTACATCATGGTCAACAACCGATCCAACGTCGTTGGATCAAGCGAAGGCATAACGGCATGGTAGTTTTGATGTTCGCGTTTCATATCATGAATGTACAGTTGTGCAAACTGTGGCCGTTGTCCTTCGATAGGACATAGGGATCCGATTTTGTGATAAAATTCACCTTGAATGTGAAAGGAGTACGATCCAGGGCCTCCTATTACTGACTCATCAACTTTGGCACCGAACGAAATGAATGCCAACACCGAATTATACATGCGAATCTAATTTCGAAATTTGACGGCATTGAACTCTTTGCTGGTTAAAAGAACTTCCAGCTCTTGTGGTGTTGCAAAAAGATTCGGCAACAAAACTTTGCCATTTTCACAACATAAAGAAAATTGTGGGTTGTTCACGTTGCTTAGCACGCCATTTTCTCTGTAGGCGATTGCGACGTTCATCTATAGATTTTGACGTGCATTGATTGAATTTAGCTGGAACATCAATATGTGGAGGCATGTTGTGAAGACATGTTGACACATCCTCCTGCAAGGAGTCAGTCAAGTAAAGAAGATTCACAGAATCCAGAGAATCAATCAAAGGAAGATGAACACACAACACCAGTGGCACAACCATCCCTCATGGCACACCTTTCTGAAAGCACTTTCATGTGACTTAAGGATTCCGGGACTAGCCTACATTCCAAGGTTCTCTTGTTTCCATGACCTTGATAGATGTTGCATGTGCAAGGACCACCTAGATCAAGACTATCCTATAGGGGTTTAGGGTTTAGAAAAAGAGAAACTAACTCTCAAACTAACCTTAAACCCTAAACCCTCCAAACCTTCTTCCCAAACAATTTATTCATGTTACATTTTTTACCATTAAAGCTAAAACCCTAAGCCCTAAACTTCCAATTTTAAAAACCAAGATAACTTTTTATTTTATTAAAAAATTTCCCATTCTTTTTTGTTACAACTTTTTTTAATAACAAAAAGAACACACTGGATGACTAAATCCAAGAAGACCTTTAATGATGTTCTTTCAAGTGTCAAGCAGTTTTCACTTTTTTTCGATAACTGTCGGTTTTGGTTCCTTATGTTTTTATGTGAGAATCGGGTTGATTTTTTTATTTTTTAAAAAAAATTAATGTTGGAGAGAACCTACCTAATTTTTGATATTTAAAAATATATATTATAATCCAATTCTCAAGGTACTCAGTTGTCATTCATTTGAGAACAATCAATTTTCAAAATCAGTTTTCAGTAATTCAGTTCAAGTTTTTTTTAAATCATAAAAAATAATTTTAATTAAAAAAAAAAACTGGATTATTAAACAATTAAAACTGAGTAGATAAGGGGTTTGATGCCTTGTTTTATTAACGGTCCAGTTTTCAAAAGAAGCAGTTGATTCAAGTCCGATTTTCTCAAATTTCTGAACCTCCGGTTCACATATTTCAAAACCTAACCTAGGACCTAAACATTAACCTGCAATTAACCTGAAGCTGTCAACACTGGTTTTTTCCAATGTTGAACAGTTCTCAAATGCTCACCAGATTCTCAGCCCAGATCTCAGAATGAGAATTGATTGACACTTTTAAATGTGACAGCCGGACTGAAAACCAACCTTAGGCTCTCACATGACCGAGAACTGATTATGAAAACCGATTTAAAAGCATAAATTTTAAATTGTTTTGAGAACAGACAGAATCTCTCGTAGAACTCAAATCCGATTCTCAGAATTGTTTTTTTTTCTCATGTTGTTGTTGCTTTTCTCCCATTATTATTCTTCTCTCCTATTACTATTGGTCTTCTTTTTATTGTTATTACTATATTCCCATTATTATTCTTCTCTCTTTATTGGTATTCAGCAATTCCAGCCATCTATGCAACCAGTTGGTGTTCCAGCAAGGAGAAGGTGACCATCCTGGCCCATCAGTAGACACTCAGCCCTTGTAGATCCTCCAAACAAATAGGCACCAGGTAGGAAGCCATGAAGAAACCATCAATAAAAAGCCATAAACTCATTTGCAAGATCTGAGAAATCATGTGGAATGGATGCAGCAAGCTGAAGGTGAAGTACCTGACCACCAATATAAGCACCCAGTACCCGTTGAAGCAGAGTCGCTAAAGCTAGAGCAATTGAACGTGATTTTTCTCTGCAATTTTCTGCAACGGGCAAGAATCGCACGTACGGCCTACAGGTAGAGAGCGTGCTCCCCAAGACGTGCAAAGAAAATATATTATGCCTTGTAGAGAGCGTGCATTCCAGATTTGCAAAAGATTACGTCAATGTCTTCATTGTCCTTGTGTGATCCGTGGAAATGTACACGACTAAAGCTTCAAAGCTCGTGAAAATGTTCGCTCGACCTGCGCTTCTCTACGCGTCTTCCTCCCTCCCCAAAAACCTAAACTGCTAACATGAAAAAATAGATTTTTTTCACAAAAACAAAGAAACCGATCTCCATGTCCGTCTCCTTTTCTCCTTGGCGGTTCTTTTGGTTCATCGTCTTGGAAAATAATGCGTTGCGAAATTCAGTCTCCCGGAGCGCCTCTCCTATGCACAAAAGGGGTGTTTGGCATTCAAAGTTGCAGCACAAAAATTGGTGACAAAAGGGGTGTTTGGCATTCAAAGTTGCAGCACAAAAATTGGTGACAAAAGGGGTGTTTGGCATTCAAAGTTGCAGCACAAAAATTGGTGACAAACGAACTCGTACGCTATCCAATATGAAGAGAAATAGAGATACAAGGACTAAATTAGGTGGAAGCTAGCATTGCAAAGGAACAAACCACTCTGGCAACCATGTGTAAGTCTCACTATATTTAGCTATTATTCGTAGCCACTCTCACTATATTTAGTTATTGTTCGTAGCCACTGTTCGTCCCGATTAAAGGGAAGTTTCATTCGTCTTTTAATATATGTATGTAATGTCATATGCAACTAAAAAATGTCACATGCAATTATATTTTAATTATGTGTGACACATGTAATTGTATAAGACAAGTTGTAAAAAATACTTTTCTATTAGTGATTCAAGTTTTAAAAGCATCTCAAAATAAAGGTGAAATTTGAGAAATGCAGTCAAATGAACATGAACAACTCAAAAAATAATAATTAGTGTTTAAAAATTCAGGAACCTCTTGGAAGAAGAAGATATGAAAAGGTAATTTTATGAACCAAGTCTTGGTTTCCATAAAAAACACTACCCCAAACCCTAAGGGGTCGCCTTGGATGAACAACCTCTTTGGCCCACTTTAGACAAGGTCCATGGTCCAATCTCCTAAGAACCAATTTGGAGTGATTAGAAGCAAATTGAGTCCTTGAGTTCGACTCGATGTTGGTCCCTAGCCTGATTTTTGGTTCTCCAAATCAGGAGCTCTCATTTTAACACTATTTTTGGGTCCGAACCAATTGATTTTCCCTCCAAAACAGGTGCCGTATAGGTTTAGCCTCAATTCACCACTTTTTGGTCTTGGACCCTCGTCTAAAGGCTTTGGGAGACAAATTTAAAGCTTTCAACCAATAAGATTGCTTGAATTCATTGGTCCACTCCACCTTCGGACCCTCTCATCTAAAGTCACCCTTAAATGTCTCCCTTGGGTTTCTATAGAATAGATCATAGATGGGTAATGAATGTGTTTATACAATTCGTAACCATTTTAGACCCAATAAATAGATTGTGGATATCATGCCCACAGACACATGGTGACGATTAGCCATTTTCCCAAAAACTATGAACTCCATGGAATATTTTTTATTTTAACTATTGTTGGTTTGAACCAGTGTTGGTCGCTTCTTGAGTTTTGGCTCAATTAAATGACTTGGTTATTAATAACTTAGAACTGGGTTTTTTTCAATAACCTGATAATAAACTAATTACATCGTTAAACTGACATTTTAAAATCTAATAACATACCCAAATGGCTCAGTTATTGATATTTCTACTTAAAGATCTTAAACTTGTTTCCAAAGTTATTTTTTTATGGTTCCAGTTTCAATTCCTAATCTAACGAAAGATTATTTTGATGAAAGATTAGCATGGTTGGGATTAATGTGTCAAGTTCCAACAAAAGGACCCTCAACTCAAGTTGGGATGTCACAAGAACCCGAACCACCCCCGGTTGTTACATGCAAACACTAGTTTGAACTTTGCTGCTTTTAGCCATTGTTGGTTTGAACTTGTCTAGTCATTCCACTATGGGCCTCCACAATGGACAATGTTCAATATGTGGACCCTCCACTAGAAATCTTTTCATAAGTGAATCCACTCAAAAGCCTCCTCCCGGGAACCTCACCTTTCAGAGCCCTGGAGCAGCCCTAGAATAATAGTCTAATAAACACAGTCAAATATGTGCAATTTTTTCACTACTCCCTGTTTCTCTCTCTCATTGGCTAAATAGTAATGATTGGTTCAAGTGGTTTGCTATTAGTAGTTTCACACCTACTCCTTGTTTCTCTGATTGGCTCAATAGTATGATTGGTCCAAGTGGTTTGCTATTAGTAATCTCTTACTTACTTGCAGTCCAAAATTTCAATTTTGTTCACTGGGGTTGGGAAATGGTTAGTAACTAAAACTTGGATGTGAGAATTATTTTTGAAGGGTCACATACTGAACATTGGTGGAGATTCGCTAAGATCCCGACTTGTTTACTCTGGGAATTGTTCCCCATTGTTCATCCTTTTTTAAAATTTGGGTCAATCATTTTGTTGTTGATCTCGCTGCGTACCAAATGGTTGAAAATTATTTGAGTGACGCACATCGTTACTTCTTCAACAACAACAATTGAGATCCCCTCAAGCCAAAAGAGGGTCTTGGGGAGTGTGCCTATAAGACACGAGCGGGTATGGGACCGAAACTATGTAATTTTGTTACATAGCTATGGAGATCTATGTTCTTGGTTGTAAAATTGTACTTCCACCCTTCTATTGGCTATGCAAACCTCGCCGTTCCTATC
>Ga0209208_10012360_pt1 | contig 10821 bp, 3 predicted proteins | sample S1TSphfallax_3_FD_187694 | JGI IMG/M metagenome (GOLD analysis project Ga0209208, IMG submission 187694) | Host-associated microbial communities from peat moss isolated from Minnesota, USA - S1T2_Fd - Sphagnum fallax MG (SPAdes) (version 2) | ecosystem: Host-associated > Plants > Peat moss >... | reverse complement strand
CACATGGAAAGCAACAAAAGATACAAGAAGGCTCCATGCATGTTAAATACATTGAAAAAGAAAGCCTCACAAGCATGACAAGGTGCTTGGGGCATTGAGAGGGGGTGACAAGGGGTGTCCACAACAAAAAAGAAGGGGAAGGAAAAAGCAACACTCACCATGAAAGGATTCATATGAACAACAAAGATGATGATGGACATTGATAATTTTGAACCTTAAATCAAACATAAAATGATAAAAATAGGTTGAATGTTTCTAGTTGAAGCTTGAGGCACCTAAGCATGTCCCTAGCCTAGGGGTAAATACCTCTTCTAGCAACCTTCCTTGAGCCCACTTGCTTCAATTAATGTATTGTCTATAGTTGGATTTACCATCAATGTTCAAGATTCTTTTACTATTTAATATTTGAATGTGAAAATAAATCTACCAAAGATTGCTTGAGGAAGTCATTCTTTGTATATTTTATGAAACAAGTGAGATAAAGGGATTTTTTTGGTATGTTACATGTTAACTTCAAAATAATATTTTATTAAAATTGATAATATTTTAAAAATGTTTCAGGAATAATTTCATATTCAATTTTAACCCCATTTATGTTTAAATAACTTATAATTTGTACTTTTGAAAAAATGCATCTTACATTGTTTTGCATGCCATTTATTTGAAGAAAAAAAAAGTAACTGTGACTTTCCCTAGAAAGATTACTTAAATTAAGTTAAATCAACATTGCATAGATGGAAACTTATTTTGTTACAAATATTACCCATTTTCTACTGTGTGAAATTCATGGATTCATGGACAATGTTTATAATTGTATGTGCACACATAGTTATATATGACTTTGTAATTTATTCAAACATCTTGTATTTACTGTGGTATTTACATCTATCTCCCCACGGATGGAATTTCAATGATTATAATTTTTAAAAAAATAGCAACCCAAGTTTATTATTATTAAATATTATTATTTTGTTGTTGAAATTAAGATATTATTTCTTTTTTTTAATTGCATTCATAAAAGACACCTACCATGAAGATATAATTGTATGTGCCATGCTTGAAGCCACAAGTGTATCATGATTATAATTATGTAGATAAAAATTTTGTCCAATATTTTGCAACAACGTAAGTCATAATTATAGGTTTTCACAAGAGGGAATTGAATACATCCATAATTGTGAATTGATCTTTAATCAACAACCCACATTTTCAAGTTGTGAGAATTAATGTCAATGCATACTATAATACCTTTACCATTTCGACGTTATTTTTATTTTTTTTTCATTTTGCTGAACTTTTGAAATATTATTTATTATTTATGCTGAAATTTTAGTAAAATCAGAAGTTTAATTGTTAGGTTTTGAACTACAAACCTTCCATAATAATGACTTAAGATCGAGGTAGTCTAAACATACTAGATTGTTCCATAACATTGACAAGATCCTATTTATTTTTTTGTATAACCATTACTTGTCAAAAAAATTAGGATTAAAAAATCAAGTGCCAAAGTTAAGATTTCAAATTTAATTAATTATTCAGCAATTTTTTGCCAAAATGGTAAAGGTACTATGGTAATTATGAACATGTTCATTTAAAATATCTCTCATATTTAATCTTTAAAATATTTTTTTCCTTTCATATATTGTTCAAACACTTTTTTGTAAAGAACTTTCAAATATCCACAAATTGGATTACACATAATTTAACAGAAATTCATATATAATGTATTAAAATTGATTTTGGCCCTAAATTCAAACATAATTTTTTTAATTTCAAAGGATTTGTTTATAAAAATTACGTAACTAAGGATTAATTTCATAGTTGGATTTATAATGTCTTTAGTGTCAAACTTAAATATAGTACCACATGGCAAGTTCATCATTTTATTTTATTTTTGAATTTGTGAAATAAAATAAAATTAGTTGGAAGAATTGTCAAAAAATATGAAAATCATAACCACCACATGTCAAAAGTCATGGAAAGCTTACAATCCTTTATGTCAATTGTTGCAATTACAACTAAAAATTCAAGCTAGATATGAAAGGGAACATTATGCAATACCACTTCTAAATATTATGTGAAGGGCAAAGATGGAACAATTAATCATTCACACCATGTGGACTAGAGCTAATGAATCATCATATTGGATATTAACATCATTGATATATTTTTCAATGTTTGAAACTATTATAATTATTAGAGTTGTTGTGTTTGTTTCCATGGTTGCAAGTTAAAAAGTAGTCTCCATTGAGCACTTATACACCCTAATTTTTCCCACCCTTTGACAATTACATATTTCATTGCTTGAACACTTTTGTCCATGCATGATGTAACCACTCACATATTTGAGGTTTTAGCTTATTCATTTTGAAAGTGAAATCGATAGTTGAATCTTTCCCACTTGCAATATGTTTTTTTGATGACTCTTGTGATCCAAATGTTGAATGTCATTTCGAATGTGTGTTTCAATGGCTTTGTAATATCACATTAGTTAGTTATAATGCATTTGTATAGTTAACTAACACAAAATTCACTTAAAAGTTTGCATGTTTTTCCATCATTTGATTTAAAAAACCTTTGTTTTTGTGAATTGGCCAACAATTTAGCAACCACATCAATTTCTAATTCTTTTGCAAACCAATTTGTTTAATTTGTTGCTTAAGGTAAGGCATCGCAATGGTGTAAATTATCGTCACACATTTAGATTAGACCAATTATTCTCATTGTAGGTCAAATCACATCCATCTATAAGGCATTGTGTTTTCCTACATTGTTTAGTGGTAGTGAGCATTAAATAACACTTGTAAACAACATTTGAAATGGTAGTAATGTACCATTTGCTATTAGGGAGATAAATGTAATTAGGTGCCACTTTTTCTCAATGCCAATAACTTATATGTGCCTAATCCTTCTACCCTCCCATGTGTGTTTTTTTGTTGTAATGACAAAAAGTAGACCTATTTGAATCTATATTCACAACATGGCAAGGGAAGGAATTTCATTTATCATATCAAGATAAGCTATTCAATAAGTCATTAATTTTCCTTCTTCCATTTAATCTATTTACAATTTGCTTGCAATTGTAGTTCTAGCTCTAAAAGACTAATTGATATAATGTTTTAGAAATTGACATTTCTATTCATGTGTGACATTGAATTCTTCAAATGTGTGATGTGGATATCTTGTGGTGTAAGCAATTCAATTATCTTTTGAAATATAAGTTGTACAATGCATGTGATTAATGGCTATTAAACTATATCCATTTTTTGTAACATGTTTACAAAAACATCTTTCATGTTAGGGTGGTCCTTTAAAGCAAGTGGATTTTGCTTCTTATTTGAAAATGTAGTACCCAAGCTTGCTACATGTTTATAGTTTACACTTATCTTTCAACTATCCTACAATGGCACAAACAAGTTATACAAGCTTGTTGTGGGACACATGTTCTTTCATGGATAGTAAACCATCTTGAATTTTTGTAAACAATCCTTAAATAAGGTAGGGCACGATTAGTCCTAAACCCTTGATATTCTTTAATTAAAGTCATGATGGGTCTAGTTGAAACTAGTTAATGTATGCTCTCATTTGTTATTTGATTCCTTTGAACTTGTCACATCTTACTTTATGTGTCGATTATGGTTCAATGTTCACTACAACAAAAAGTGTCATTTTCAACTAGGTGAAATGACTTGGGTTTTACAACTTCCAACATAATTATGTAGTCAAAATGGAAGTTGCAAAGCCCATAATTTACAAAAGCCAAGTTGAAAAGGACATTTTTTGTTGTTTAATGGTTGTTGTCAATTTCTTGAGTTGATCAATTGGGTGTTTGTCCTTTCTTTCTTTCTTTTTTGTTACATGTGCCTTCAAAAGTTCCACTTCACATTGTACTTGACATTGTAGGTTAAACTATCGTTCAAATTTTGTAATGGGTTGAAACAAACATGTGAATAATTTCTATCATTTATAATTTTAAAAGTCCACTACAACTACAAAAGATTTCACCAAAAAATGTCAAATCTTTTGTGATTCAAAAGACTAAAAAGCAAAATCAAAAAACTTAATTTGAAAATGACAAAACCTAGAGTGAATTAAATGTTTTTTGCACGAGTCAAAATGTCAAAGTAAATTCAAAAAATACAAGCAACTTAAAACCCATGCAACACTCAAAGTGAGTAATATAATGAGATTTTTAAAATATTAATTAAAACTCCCCCTCCCAAAAAAGGTTCAAACTACAAGTCTTTGAGTAAGAAAAAACTCTAAAAGTTGTACAAACATATAGATATTGTAATTTTTTCATAGATTTTCACATGTTCATTCATCCATGTTGATTGTTTTAATTCATTGGGTTATATTTCAATATTTTATTTAATCGAAATCCAATTTTGAAATTAAGTAGTTATTCAACATTGAAATGTTGAACTTGCCATGATATTGAGGTAAAAAAAAATTTAATGTGAATTTGAAAATTACACATGAAATTTAGGACATGCAAAATTACACAATGAAATTTTAATTAAAAATTTCATAATCACTTTAACTTTTTATTTTTGGGGCAATTCATCTAAAAACATTAAGTTAATTTTATATCTTATATTGCCCACCAAGCCAGTTTAATAAAATTTATAGACACGCATTATCTATATTTTTTCATTTATCCATTACATCTATTGTCAATAATTTGTAACTATAAAAGTTGGAACACACATTATAGTCTTGTAATCCCAATGATTATTAGGGAAGTTGATTGTGCACAACTAGATGGAATACATAATTACATGAATAACTTATGGGATAATCACAAATTGTTTTGAACGTGGATGTTGGTTTCAACACAAATGTTTTTAAATTAAAAATGATGTTTCCAAGCCTAGGTCCCATGGTTGAAATAATCTAGTACCATAATACACATGTAGCTTTAACACTTTTGTGCGAAATAATCTATTAAAATTTAAAATTCAACATATGAATTTTGGTTTTTTGAAAAAAAGGCATGTAATTATTAAAATCATTAAAATCACAATATTTGTCACAATTTTATCATTGTTTTTGTGACTAGATGGTTTATAGTTAATACAATTGATTGTACTAGTAGGATAAGGTTCAAATCTAATTGCATTCAAATATGGTTTTTATAATTTTGACCACAATTATGAAATTTTTAACATAAAGGATTAATTTCTTAATTTAAAATAAAAATAAAATAAAATAATAATGTTGAAGTTGCCAAAATATTTCAATATATAGTTGCTACCAATATGGTGTTTTTACTATTAATCACACAAATGTTGTTCCAAAAGTAGCCAACCTTTTTAGGTACAATCCTAAATGTCCACTTGAATACACCTTTAAAACATTATATAAAATATAGAGGTCAAAGTTTGACAACATTTCACTCCTAATTGTTTTTCATCTTCCATGACCACCGTGATGGATTTCTAAAAATGGACTTAAATTTTTTTTGAGACATATTAAGCTTGCCTATGTTAAAACTCCTTTCACATTCCATTAAACATTTAAATTTATTGCATTTCAAAAGTTCAAAATGTGGTTTCAATATAAGCATTGAGAAATGAAAATCTAGTTCAAATGTTGGAAGTATTAGGAACATGAATAACCATTTTGTCGCAAACCTACTTTGGCCAAGTGTGGGGATGAAGCCCAACACTTGGAAAAAGTGAAGATTTGGAGTCCACCGGGACTCCTGAATGTTAGAGCTCGACAACAAGGCCCAAAACACCTCGCATTGGGGTGTTCTTGGTGTCATTGGGAAGGTCTTGAAGTGTAGATATCGAAAATGGCCTCGCATTGGCCATTTGGACATCTGTCGCTCAAGTTATGAGCAAAAGAAGGGCCGGGAGTCAAACTTGCAGTTTGACTCCCGACCACTAAAAATCGGGAATCGACCTCTTCCCGACCTCCGAATTGATAGTGCGATACGTCGTTGGAAAGATGACGACGAGGGCTACAAGTTTAGTCTAGACCTCGTCGCGATCAAACTTTGCAATCGGGAGTTATGAGCTCCCAAAGTCCCGGGACTTCACCCGGGACAGTTTCGGGACAATTTCAGGACTCCAACTTGGGAGTCCCGGGAAAAAGAGCCATTTGGATGTAGTCCCCGAAACGTGGCGCAGAGAATACTATATGGGGGAAGGTGGTGGCTTCCCCCGAGTCCGGGCCGTGGTGTGTCTTGTGGTCCAAAGTGCCCGTGGCTTGTCCCAACACCCAAGGATGTCCCGGAATGTGAACTAACCATGTGGGTGGTTTGTTTTGATGCAGATTCCTGCTTGATCTACTAAATCTTCTTCCTAGTCTAATCCATGGGCTCCCAACTCGACCCTCTACCCCTTTCTAAAGTTGGAAGCGGGGAGCGTGCCTCCAAGTCTCAACTTTCCGCAACTTGATTTTGTGAAACCCTCAAGTGGGTTTCACCCCGTGACTTGGGAGCGCGTCACATTTGGTTTATTTAATGTGTTATTGGTTAGTGGAAAGAAACATTTGGCAATGTCCATTAACCTCAATATGTAAGATTAGTGAGGGATAATTTTAATGGCAATGTGAAGACAAAGATATAACTAATGGAGGAATTGAGGCTAGGTTAAGTGCAAAAGAAAGGGAAAGAAAAAGAGGAATACAAGGGTGAAGCATTGATGACAATGTAACCATTATAACATGCAAGTTAAGATTTATTTATTTAGTTTTGGCGAAGAAGGTTTACAAATGGAATAATTAAATTTTGAAACTTGGGAGGAAAAGGTGATGTAAAAGGTTAATAACATATGTAGTGATCTAATCATATGGTGGACATAGAAAGGATCTTGGTAGGGCACCATATGATGTTCCATGTAATTATTGTGTGAAATGGGTGGTGGTGTGAATTAAGTTGGGAAGTTAAAGGGATGTGGTTATTGGAAATCTTATAGGAAGAAGATAATGTAGTTGAACTTTGGAGCTATTTTTTGATGTGTAACTTTCATATTTGGTGTGATGTTTTGTCTAGCATGGTGCATTTGAACTATACACCACAATAAGCTTGTCATATTTTAGAAGCACTTGGGGTTGTGATAATTGTGCATGCACTTGTTAAACTTTTGGAATGTGTAATGTTGGGTAATTTCTTTGCATGAATTTTTTTATTAAGAGTTGTAACATGCTCTTGCTAAAGGTTGCTAGCACAAGTTTGATACTTTTTAAATGGGTGTGTGTTTGCTTCACCATTTTGATGCATACAAGTTATCTATCACTCCTTTTTGGCCATGAAACTTTTGGGGGCATATCCCCATTGCCCAACTTGGGGATATATTTGGAACTTTCTAACATTGATGGGAGATTTGTTGAGGTGTATTTGTTGACATGTATTTTTAGACTTCAATGAAGATTGATTTGATTTGACATATTTGTGAATTTGAATGTATGGAAATACATGAAGAACTTTCTTTAGGCCATCATCATTAGGAAATTTCTAGGTGAATGGTTGAAACTTGTTTGAAAAACTCTTAAGACAATGGCAAAACAAAACAAATTTTACAAGTCTAGCCCTCCAAACCCATTTTCACTCTATTTGAATGTTGTATTTCATTTAAAGTAAAGTGCACATGCCATTTTTATTGCTATTGATGGACTTGATATTAGTTTTGTTATCATAAATGACTAAAAGTTTGTTCACACCTAAAATCAAGTTATTGCTAAGTCTAAGTTAAAACATAAAATTTATCACACATCCACACCTAGTGTTAAAACAATAACCTAAAGTCCTACATGGAATATGATGTGACATCTTTAAATGAAAATGTTATGAATGTTGTTATATTAACACAAGGTGATAGAAAAGCAAAGTAAATCTGAAATTTTATGCATAAACAAAATTTTAATTTAGAACTCCAAAAAATGGATAAATAAGTTTGTGTTAAGTTCCATGTTTGTCATCCATCTAAGTGAGGGTTCTTACCCTTTTTCTAAGCTTTCTAAGTTTTTCCTTGTACTTCAACATTTTGAGGCACAAGATTTTTTAAAAAGTGAGCATCAACAAATTGCATTTTCAATTTTTTTCCAAAGGACAAATGATTAATCAAGTGATCATCTAATATAATCTATAGAAACATATAGTGGAAGAATCAAGTGCAAATATTGCCTAAAAGAATCTATGGGAGCAAGAAAACACGAATGTGACCATCTACACAAGAATAGACAAAGAGTGAATAGATGCAAGCATGCGAGGAAATTTTGCAACACCCACCAAAAGCAAGTAGACAATTGAAAGGAGACACAACATGTTAAAAAAGGGTACATAGTTGTTCATTGAAGGGAAAGTGTGGTGTGTTAAAATAAAACACCATAGCAAATTAAATAGTAATTTGATAATGCAATAGGGTTTTCTTTTTTGAAAAAACAACAATTTGAATGATCACAAATTATAAAAGACAAGCAAAATAAAATGCAAACAACTTGCAAAACATAAGCAAAAATTAGAAAGGGAAAGGAGATGACATATCTTCATTTATAGACATGTAGGTGTGGATAGATGGGATGAAATATTCTTATGGCAAGTTGTTGTGGGCATGATTGGTAACATGTGTGAACATGCTATAAGGATTTATGGTGGAAATTAGTTTTAACAATCACTTAATCAATAAATTATATGACTTTAGTCATTAGGGTTTAATGTTAGAAGATGTTAAATTTAGATTTGAAACCATACATTATTAAAATACATGGTTTTTCAAATGGTCAAAATTGACGATTAGTCTTTTTTTATTAGTGAACATGTACATTTTGACTAGAAGCTTGAAGCTTAAATGACATGTGTATTTTTTTATTAATCAATTTGATTAAAATATTTTATTTGAGTATTTCTTAAATTGAACATCCAGTCAAGTTGGACAAAAAAATCACATCATTCAAAAGGACTAATGGGTTCTAATCAATTGGGACATTTAATCAAGTAGATGCATCTAATTCTCAAATGGCCACCTACCCTACTAACATGGAAACTAACACTAATTATATTACTTTTTAAAATGTTCAAAATTTGGTTTTGATTTTTTCAAAGAAAAAAAATTGTGAAGGAAAAGATTGAATATTCACAAATATATTATTCATCAAAATGAAAAGATAAAATTTAATTAATTATTTAAAAAAATGTGTTGAACCTAGCAAGATATTGTGGTATTGTCCTACTTATTCACCTAACCATAAAACCCATGTTTTCACATGAAAGGTTACCAAGGTTGAACCTTGCATCAATTCAATTGGAACTTGTGATGCATCCACAACAATTGGGTTGTAATGGGCTTCCAATGGATGTTGTGCTATTGGCTATTTGTTCATTCTAGCTATTTACAAGAAAGTTTAATAAATGGATTTGAAGTTTAGTTAATATGTACAGATTTTTTTATATTGGGTGGCTATTTGATTATAAAAAAAACCATTGGTTTTGTTATTTTGAAACCTAAAAACCAAAGGGTTTTCTTTTAGTTTGTTTTTAAATGCTTAGAATTAACAAACCTCCCGTTCCAATTTTCCCCAGACCCCTAAAAGAAATGATGATTTTTGTGAAATAATTGATAGAGAATTGATTCTTTTATAAAAAGGTTAATTTGACCTATTCTTGTACACACACATAGAACAAAGTGGGCATTTATGTCTGTCATTGCCTGTCACACACATTTTGATGGGCAAAGAAGGTTAAAAAGATATATTGCCTAGTTTCAAATGAACCACACTTAAAACAATAGGCAGAAGGAAAAAAAATGTGCATGTCACATGAAAGAAAGGCAAGTAAAAAAACTGATTGCATCACATGAAATTGAAATGTACAAAATTTGATAAGAAAGCTCTATAATATATGCACATTAGGAAAGGAGAAATTTCAATTCCAACATGGGGCGGAGTCTAGATCCAAATTGAAATCCTAAACCCCTCAAGCCCTCACCTAGGGGCCAACATTAGTGGTCACCTTTTTTCTCCTTCTAATACAAACTCCCAATTCATATGGCATAGTTGAATCTCCAAAACCCTTTGAGTGTTGGACATTTTCAAACATTTCTTCATGCTACATAGATTGATTCACTCACCCCATGTCGCACATGGCTAAGACAAGTTAAATGTCGTAATAAGCTTTCATAGGTTAAGAATTCCAAAAGACTCATGAATTTGTTGTAATAGGTTTTCATAGGTTTGTAAGAAGTTGAGAAGGCCTATTATGGTAGGCTTTATAGGTTCAAAAGAAGTCAAGAAGACTTGTTAACTGTTGTAATGTGTTTTAATAGGTTTGTAAGAAGTTAAGAAGACTCATTAAAAAAATTTAATATGCTTTCATAGGTTTGTCCAAATTCCAAAAGACATGTTAAAAAATGTCATAATAATAGGCTTTCATAAGTTTTTTAGAATTCCCAAAGACCCCTTAAATGTTGTAATAGGCTTTTTTTATAGGGTTTTGTAAGAAGTAGGGAAGACCCATCAAATGCTATAATAGGCTTTGATAAGTTTAGGGTTTAGGGTTTAGACCCATGACATATTGTAATAGGCCTTCACAAGACCCATTATGCATTGTAATAGGCTTTCAGAAGACGTGTTAAATGTTGTAATAGGCTTTCAAAGGTTTGTAAGAATTCCAGAACACCAATGAGAGTGTCTGAACTGTGGCATTGTTCTCTGTGAAGTCATGAAGGAGAGAGAGAGAGTGTGTGTGTGTGGGGAGTGGGGAGAGGATTTTCCTTTCTTTCTTTACTTTTGCTGTCATGCCTGCCAGGGAGGGGATCGTTTGACAGAATATAAGAATGCCCATTTCTCTTTGGAGCTTTTGATCTTTTTGTGTGT
>Ga0209208_10012359_pt1 | contig 10822 bp, 12 predicted proteins | sample S1TSphfallax_3_FD_187694 | JGI IMG/M metagenome (GOLD analysis project Ga0209208, IMG submission 187694) | Host-associated microbial communities from peat moss isolated from Minnesota, USA - S1T2_Fd - Sphagnum fallax MG (SPAdes) (version 2) | ecosystem: Host-associated > Plants > Peat moss >... | reverse complement strand
ATGATAAAACCGGGGCTGAAAAGGTATCATAAGATCTCTAGTTGGTTCCCTCTCATCAACAATTCAAGCACCAGCACAAGACATATAGGAAGCAGTAATTGAGAATAGTGAGCTTGTATTTACATTCTCCTGAAGTCTCCCTCCTCATACAAATCTGAAATATAGTGTTCACCCTTCCATCTGATTCCAACCATTGTGGTTCTGACATAAGAAAGCAATAAATAGGGTATTTAAGCATTTATTATTAACAACTTCAGCATGCCATGGAACTGAGAGAGAATGTACAAAACACAAATACCAGAAACTGGAGGGGTGAAAAACAGGTGTAGTTTTTCTTGTACAGTATCAGCAGGATCCATACAGTTATAAGTGTGCTTCATGTTTCCAGAGCTGTTTCGACTCCAGTATCTACTGCCTTTGGCTCACAAACATTACCTCTGCACAGTGGGCACACCCTGCACACATCATCCATTCATGTGTCAGAAGCTACTTCATAAAAATACACTTCAATAATGTGTATCATTCATGAAGCATGCAGCAATGTCAAAAAAGAAGGCAATCTGCCAGCCATACAGTTGAAAATGTCCTTTCACAACATTACAGGTGGGAGCATAAGGGTATGTCCCCCAAGGTCCATAAGACCATGATTTGCACCAAGGGAGGCACAGGCATACAGACTTACCCATGCACCTCAGTTAGCCACTTGTCAACACAATCCTTATGATACTCATGTTTACAAGGAAGACTTCTTATGCGGTCCCCTTCCTCATACTCCACCAGGCAAATATAGCACCTGAAACACAGCATGAAAGAAAGCAAAGTTTTAGCTCATGTCCCATGGATCTCACATAGCTTCAGTATTCCAACCAAAAGAATGAAGGTTGATCATAAAGGAAGAATGTTCTCTAAGGAATGTTTATAGCCACTTGTAAGCTGATCACAGCTCCATGGATACTTAGCCCCATCTGGAGCAACAATGCACATGACTCTTGGGTACTAGTCTTGGGTACATAAGTAGGATCAAAAGCCGGTCTTGCAGCACACAAATTTGTATCCAGAGAGCTCATCTGTACGCCACAGCAAATGTGTTCTGGAAAAAAAGAAAATAACTGTGGAGGTTTTGTAACCAGTACACAATGGAATGGATCTGACTGAATGAGATTCTTCCACTCTACCTGAATCCAAAAGAGAACCTTGCTCTAAGAATGCTGTACCAAGCGAGGTTCCCCCAGGAAGGTCCAACGCGCAGGTCCATCTAAGGTATCACAACAATTGGACGCCACATTCCAGTCCTCTCATTGGTGAACACCTTGCTCCTGGATGCAGAAGTCTGGTTTCGTGATTTCCTTGCCATAAACCGTAAAGAACCATTTGATGCCAAAACTGAACCACTTAATTAACCTTACCATGTGCAAAAAAACCCTGTACATTTCCTTTTTGTTATAGGCCAAAAGTCCAATGCTGGAAGGCTTTTGGGAAAAGGAACAAAAGCTCAGGCAACTTACTGGGGAGTTTCATCACAGGCATCAACACCTTTGCCATGAACACGAAGAGGCATCCCATCCACTACACTGGATGGTGCAGGCCGTGAGGTCACTGACCCATTGGTTGATTCAGATAGTGCCACCGATTGCCTGTGTATCTCATCAAGAACCTGCCAAACCAACCCCTACTTAGCACATATCCTAAAAGTTGGGATTTTCGGATGAAATGATGATTGTCAAGGAACAACCTCACTGCAGAAAGTATGACATACAAGCATCATCCACCAGTGGAACACATAAAAGTCAGGAAACATCGAGTTGGTCAAATGTCCACCAATTCTACACATGCACAGATCTGATAAGCCCAATCACCTCAAATAGAGCTTCAGCCAGCATGATGATCCGGGAGATGCTAGCTCTTGTATCTGTCTCATCACTGACATCATGTGCTTCACATGCGCACCGGTGTCCATGGTGCCTTCCAGCACATGATCTTGAATGCCATGAAGTCCCACCCAAACCATTGCTCAAATGCCGCAATGCCCATACCTAAATCATAGCTCACAGACATAATCATTAGAAACTTGACCAATATCCAGTACAAAATCATATAATGAATTCCTCCATACCTATGATTTAAGTTGATCCGAATAGAATTGCAAGATGAGCCACCAATAAGGTTATAGAAATTTCAGGTAAACATAACAACATATCACCAAAGGAACAGAGAAAACAACCAAAAGCTGAGGAGTGGTTTGAACAATGGCAACAATCATACACATGTTCAGAGACATTCGACAGTGGCATCTATGGTATCCATATTGACCACCTATTTCATTTGTTCTTAAAATTCAACACGAACATGCATGGTACCAAAGCATCCCCACTGACTTCATCAGCTGCACCCAAGTATTTCGCTTCTGTCATAAGACTGCCAGTAACAGGAAAACTCAGTCACACTGCAGACTAGTCAACATACACTAAAACGGAAGGTTTCTTTAGACCAAGAAACCATGAATGAAAAGAGAACAAAAAAAGAGAAAAACGACAGAGAACTTTAAGAGTGTGATCAAGCAATATACTGCACGAATCCAGATGTCCACAGACTGCATGACATCAACATCATGCAATTCATGTGTAGAAAAGTAGAGAACCTTGCAATTAAGCCACATGCTAGTCACCATTCCACCAAAGCCAAAATACCAACCTGTGAACGCACATGTCTCCTTCTCTCCTCCAAATCCAGGCTCCTGCTGCCATGGAAGGCTTCAGCATCTACAATTTGTCCAACATCGCCTAATGGAATAGAAATCTCCTCCAAATCAGCTAACGCAGCCATCGTTTGTATAGAAGTTCGACGATGAAAGGTCGCTCTTGACAGAGCATCCCAGAGCCTTCTTCCACTACTGCGCCGTGCCTCTGGAGCCAATAGCCCAGAACTCTCCCCTGTAGATGGACTAGTATGAACTGAAGTTGGGCCTGCACTGGACTGACCCCCTAGGAAGCTGCCCTCCCATGCATCCAACTGATCCCAAGACTGCAATAAAGATGGGGCTGGCCATGTTGATGAACTGTTTGCATCTCTGTCACTTGATGCAGATGAGAAAAGACCTTGATTTACGGCACCAGCCACCACCTCCACTCGACGGTATGAGTGTGATGAATCTGACAACATGAAACCTCCTCCCTCCAGGTCCCGCAAATCAACAAATGATGGCAACCCTGCATAGTGCCTCAGCCGTTCTTGCATCTCATTCACTTGATGCCGTCGAAGCATTGTCTCACATGCATGATGCAACCTTTCATCATACAGTGGCTGTCTGCTTCCCTCAACTTCTTCATCATGAATTCCTGAAGAAGAAGAGGCCATTCTTGTTGTCTGCACATAAACACCTGAGTGCTGCTGTGCTTGCGAGGAGACCCCAGCACTACTGCTGCCACTTGCTTCTGATTCCATATGATGCGTAGTGTCATCTCCACCTGCTGGTAGGCTAGTGCCATCCAACCGCCCATGGGATGGAAGGGAGGACTGGGAACTGCTGTTGTCACTGCCACCTTCAGCAATATCAGATGATGGCTGAGGAGCTGACCAGCCTAGCCCTCTGCTACTGGTTGAACCCTCACCTGTCCAGAGCATATCTTGATTGCTGGCACTGCGCCGTCCTGGCTGCATAATCTCCTCGAGGTTCAACCTCTGCAGCAATGGACTCACAATAACTAGCTCAGCACAGCACAAGAAATGATGTTTTCTCCTGGACTGGTCTTGCAGTCACAATGTGAAGTAGAGAATCTACTATGTTCATGAAACACACACAAGTATATCTCTGATGTTGCTGCATGATCAGAGGAAAAATATTCTAGAAGCACTGAGCATCAAGGTTCAATAATGAAAGTACCAACCATTTACACCTAACATGGAGATCTGGAAACAGCCAGTAGTACCAGCAGGGAAACGAATCATGCTCAGATAAAGCAGCTAGAATCTTCAAGAAAGCCTTCAACACTCGGAAAAAGAAGAAGAAGAAAATGAACACACGCACACACACGCACACACACACACAGGAAATCCAGGACACAACAACAGAGCTCTAAGAAGCTCCATGAACAGAAGAAGAAGACGAAACAGAGCATCAAAAAAGAGAGATACAGGCAGACAGAAAGACTCAGGGAAGAAAGGAACAGCAAGTGTCACCTCCGGATTATTACGACGGAACGAAGGACGTCGATCAAGGGAATAAGCAGCAGCAACCATCACAGCATCTCTCTCTCTCCTCACAGCAGCCCGTTCATCCAATGCACTCCGACTACTTCCCGATCCCATAATTTTACCTCCCTCCTAGTTTTCTTTCTCTGTACAAGTTGTTCCTCCAAAATACAGAAACATGGAACGAACTACTCTCCTCCTCGTTCTAAACTTCTCCTTTTCCTACTCCTGCTCCTCCTCCTCCAGTTCTTCCACAGCGAACCCTCGCTTCCCTTGCCCTCCTTCCTCCGTCAATCTTTCTGCCAACAGCCGTCTCTCAAGGACCAGTTGTTCCTTGACACGTAAAACGGCAGATCCGGCCGCAAGCAAGCAAGGGAAGGAAGCAAGAGACAGAGCAATCAGGGTCAGGGCACCATCGCTTCAAGCTTCTTCTTGCTGCATAGCGTCTGCTGCTGCAGCGGCTGGAGTCTAGGAGCTTGGGAAAAGGAAGGTAAAAGAAGGGAAGAAAAGAAAAGAAAAGCTAAGGGAAGGGGAAGGAAAGAACTAGGGAGGTGAGTGTTTTTCTTCGTGTCTTCTTTCTGTCCTTCTTTCCTGTTCTATCTTCGATGATAAACCTGACAATTTTGATTATTTATTTATTTATTTATTTATTTATTTCCTGCCACTAAATTCCGGCGCAGAGGGACAATTATTGAAATTGGGATTCCAGGAGTTTCGTAACACCAAAATAGATTATGGCCTGGAATCTGCTCTCAATGAAGTGGAAAAGTGGGTTTCTTTTTTTCTTTTTTTCTTTTTTAAAAAAAAAACATCATAAGCTTCAGTCATGAATGAGCATATTTTCAATACCTTCTGAATCAATTTGCCACTCATTTATTATTATTATTATTATTATTATTATATGAATTAATTAATTTCTTAGTTTTTATTTTTTCTTTTAACATCATTCTCCATGATAAGCATATTTTCAATATTTTTTGCACCATTTTGCATTTTTTGTAAAATTGAATTTTAATTTAATTTAATCAATTCAATTCAATTCAATTCTAACCCATTTTTTTCATCATTTCATCATCATTAATAATGCATAACAATGTGGAGCTTAAGTTGTACTAATTGATTTTCATTAGGTCCCCACATTTTGAGGAATTGGTACTCAAGTCTTCATCAAATGTAACTTGTAAATATTTATTAATCATTATACAACGTTTTTCTTCTTTTTTTCTTTTTTTTTTTCTTTTTTCTTCATGTGGTGAGTTTTTGCACTGCAATGATAAAACAAATGAAACAAAACTGGAAATATTATGCTTTAGATGTCTTATTTTAAAATAATAATCTTCAATAATCAAGGGAAATTTTGGTTTTTGAAAAAAATTGTCACTTTTTGATTGCTCACAAAAGTTTTGTTATCATTTTGTTGTTGTTTAGAAAAAACTTTGGAATTTTTTTAAACAAAAAAAAAAACGGAAATATTTGGCTGTAAATGTCTTTTTTATTATAAAATAATCATCAATAAATAGGGGAATTTTTATTTTTATTTTAAAATGTCATCATGTTTCAATTGCTCACAAAAGTTTGTTGTTAGCTTTGTTGTTGTTTGGAAAAAGCTTTGGACAATTTTGAAAAGACTTGTTGTCAATAAATGCTAAATCTATGTTGGGATGCTTGTTGCTTACCTAGGTTGGAAAATTGAGAAGATAAATAATGATTACTATGAATGTTAACTTACAAAAGAAAACAACACATCAGAAAATAAATCAATATGTGTAAGCGTAAGGTTTTTTCTATTTTGTAATTTTGAAATTTTAGCAAAATTAGTTGAATTTTCACTCTAGAAAACTTATTATCCCAATTTATTTTTTTGGTTTAAAAAAAAAGAAAATTTATCCCCAAAACATCAATGTTATATGGTAAAGCTCGAGGATGGGAACAATCTCAAAATAAGAGGCCTGGGACAAGATGAGAATTGAGGACAACCTCGCATTTTGGCAATGTCCTCCACCTATATTGGCTTTCCCAATCGTAAAGCACAACATCAAGGTTGTCATGAACCTAAACAAACTTAAATTATTAGGCATATATAGGAGGGAAGGGTTTGTGGTTCTTACACCTACTCCTTAAAAGTGGGACGAATCTTACAACTATAATTAAGCATAATTGATTATAGGGAGTGTCTCACTAACATGGTAGCATGCCATTAGACAAGAGTTCTTTATATATATATATATTTATTTATTTATTTATTTATTTATTTATTTATTTTTATTTTATTTTTATTTTTAAAAATTTGCTTCCCTTTGACATTTTCATGGGTATCTCCTGAATACCTTTTGCACATTCTTACTCAGTGATTGACTAAACCTCATAACTCACACTCTTCTGTGTCTCATTATTCGTAATCTTGACACTTCCATACAATGGGTTATGCAGTGCACTTGAGCATGCTCACCCATCTCAACTATTGACAATAGTTTGTGTGTTCTCACCAATTACCTAATCCATAATTGGTCTCCCACTTCCCATGAATGAGCAAATGAGGAGGGAGATTCATGAACATAAGGTACTTTTCAAATATCACTAGGAAATTAATTTCTTGGAGTGCTTTACAAGCATTTTTAAAAAAAAGAAAAGGGTCTTATGTTTAAAATGCCAAGTGCATAACAACTAAGTAAAAGGCAAAAAAGAAAAATCAAATTTTATTTGGTTCAAGGTATTGACAAATGCTCACCAAGTGTTATTGTGAACTTTAATTACAAAAGAAAGGAGAACCCCTCAAAAAACCAAAACAAGGAACAAACAAGAAAAAAAGTAGAAGGAAAAATATGTAAGTGACATTGGATCAAGTGCAAACTAGTTACCCACCTAATCTTTCCTTCCAAAACCACTTTTTAAAAAATTAATTGAATTTTCAATGACAAAAAAAACTCCTTAAAATTCAAACTCTCCTGCACTTTATATATGTCTAACTTTTTGTCCAAAATCACTTTCATAAAATCCCTACTTACTAAGGGCTTTCAAACAATACCAAGAGCATGCCCAAATTCTCCTATAACTTTTAATTTTTAATTTAGATAAATTTTCACTGAAAATTTTGTTCCATATTCAATAACTTCTCCAATGTAGGTCGAAACATTATGAAACCTACTTGTTACATGCCTCCCTACTACTCGTTGAGGGCTTTCTAAGGGTACCAAAGAGTGCAGCAAGAAGTGTTGTGGTTTGGGAGATCTCAACTCGACAAACAAAACAAACAAACCACCTTCTTTCATAGATAGATATGATGTATGATACATTATGTACAAGGATGCCTTCCACTCAATACATATAACAAAAGAAATTTTGCATGTTTTTACTATACATGTTTTTACAATACACTAGATGTGTCTTTCATCCAATACATAGATGTGACTCACTTGAGTAACTTGAAAATATGGATCTAACTTCTAAGTAGTGTTATTTTCAAAAGAAACTTATTTTGAAATAATGATAAACTTTTGCTTGCAAAAAAGAAATTTGCAATGAAAAAATATACTTTTCCAACTTTCCCTGATTATTATTTTTTTTCAGAAAATAGCGAGAATTCCACCACCAAAAAACAACACTAGTTTTTTAAGTCTTTCATCTTGAACCTTGGCACATGTATCATTGATTGTCAAAACTACAATCTAGCTTGACTGGTGGTTGCTCCATGCTTGTGTAGTATCCTCAGCCAAAGAATCATAGGTCAATTTATTTTAAGTCACAAACTACATACCTTCATGAAAAAAATAATTGAAAAACATTGTGATACAGGTTCCCGTCAGCTTCTGCAATTTCAATCTCAAAATACTTTTAGTACCACCATTTGTTGAATCATCAATCCCATACCAAAGGTTCCCACCACCTCCAATTTTCTTGCAGATCAAAAGACCCAATTGATCCATTTTCATTGCTGGCCTTAAAACCTCCAACAAGATTTGTAGTGTATTTATTGGAATGCTTACCAAGTGTACGAAGCCACCAAGCATTTTGGAAAACAAAATGCCTGCACCTGATGTACACACACTGATTTCAATCCTACCTGAAGTGGATTTTTGAGGTAGGATTGAGGAGCAGAATCTGAAATGCTAATCACTCTCTGCCACCTACTTCCTGACTACCTTCATCCAGTTTTCTGGAAATAAGAACTGGGTTGAATTAATAACAGAAAGGCCATAAGGAGGAATCATCGTATTGCAGCATCTATAAGGAACCTCCTTACTTGAACATATTCATCTCAACCATCCTGTCCCCATGCAGGGCCATAAATGCCACATGTATTCAACCATATCATCTAAACACTTTTTCTCAAATAGGTGTTTTAACACCTGATAGCAGCAAGGAAGAGAATAATCACATCATGAACTGCAGACCAAGCATGACTGAGTGTTTCCTCACCTGCAGGGCTACTCAGTCCTTTCTGAAGGTGGACAGCATGGTAATGTGGACAACACAGCATAGAGGACAAACAATGTAAAAGATGGATGACCCAAGAACTAGAGAGAATAACTGGCAACATACGGCCATGATTGACTGTCTGCTGCAGCAACACCTCAACCCATGCAGTGTGCACCACTGCTTGCCCTTGGAACCCTGTCAATGACAAATTGTCATCTAGCACTTGAGCTACCACCCATGGATCCATCTCCACAAAATGAGGCTGCTTTCACAAACCTCTTCTTTCACTACAATGTATTCTACACTCACAGAGGATCAAATTTGCAATCTAACTCTTATATTTTGAATAATACAGAGAAATGGTTTTATGAGGTTGCTATGAGCTTCATGCTTCTGGTTCAGACTTCAAAGTTCAGCAACTATGCAAGCATTGCACTTACCACCACACAGCCCCTGCTGAGTGCCTCAATTCCCACTGAGCCCATTCCACTGTTAAGGTCCAGCCACCACCCTGCAGGCAAGCTTGCTGAACACCCACCCAATGCCTACACCACACAGAATTGCCCTTATATCATCAGCAACATGCAGAATTATTCATAACTTACTAGCATGTCAAAAGTAATTCAGTTGAAGAGGAAGTTGGTCAGCTATAATAGGCGCAGAACCTGTAGAATATTGAAGACAGCTCCAGGAACAATTTCCAACATCGGCCATACATTCGTGTCTGCTGGTGACACCAACTTTCTGCCACCTGCTTTACCTGCCATCACCTGTATCCCAAGACACAGACAAGAACCAACATCCTCATGATTCTTGAGTCTTTTCTTTTCACACCTCACTGAAACTTTGAATCCATGCACCACAATCGCTCATGTCATAGACAAGAAGCTCCAGATAAAAAGGAGAATTGATGTACATGGTAGCTTGTGTATCAGCCTGGGTGCATCCTGAACAACAGTTTGAGGAATGTTGTGTTGACTTCTCTCTTCTTCCAGTTGTTGTCTCAATCACACAGGAACTTGTACCACTGCAATCTCCATCATCTGTACCATGGGTTTCAGCATCAGCACATGCTCATCATTTTTCAAGCAATCTTGTCCTAATGGTTCAAAAGAAAAAATTCACAATTACAACAGTAAAATTACAGATCCTCAGAGATGCCTTCAAGGTGGAAAAAACAATCTGCAGATATTTGGTCTGAAAATTCAAAAGTTGTATACCTACCAGATGGACACAAAACCTAAATTGGATTTACACTAAGAGGGGCAACAAGAGAGATTTTCTAACCTTTTCAGTGGAGTCTAGTTCAATCTTCCAACCTTCTTCAATTTTGTACACCTCTTCCACCATCTTTACATCCTCTATCTTATTCTTTCTCTTGTGTGCACTTCTCCTCACTACAAAGAAAGAAGGAAACACTGGTTGGTGTCAAACTGCTTGCTGTCCACAAATCATTGTCAGGTGCAATTCTCAGAAGAAGAAGAAGCAGACAGATCCAGAAGTAGGTCTAGGGTTTTTATTTACAAGCTGAAGGTGATAAACATTGAGCTGTTTTGCATTGAAGCATTTGCGATTCATGCCAATTTGCAATATAAGGAGCAAGAGATGGCAGGAGGAGAGAGTGTTCGTCACGGCGTTCACTGCTCCTCATTGACACTAAAACTTCAGACTCTTTTGTCAACAACAAAGCACTACTTGTTCTGAGCTCATTCCAACTTTGGAGATTGGATTGGATTTTTGCCCTGAAAAACAAACTATGGAAAACTACCTAACAACTTACTAGGGTTGCATCCAACAAAACACAAAAACTTTTGTCCATCTGAAAATAACAGTCTATAGCCACCTGTCATCTTCACATCAGTTAAGAAGCAAGCCAAAAATTTATCCCCAAATCCTGCATAGATGTGTACTCTCTTCAGTATGGCCAGAGCCAACAAAATTCTTAATGAAAAGAGGGTCCCTTTGAAAGAGCAAAGCTGGGCAGCATCAAAATTGTACAAAAGACCCACTACATGTCTCCATGTACCAAATTCTTTCTCCATGCACACCACTCCAGTACCCACAATTTCAAAAGAGATGACAAACTTTCAAACAAGAAGATGCCCTAATCACGTTATCCAGGTCCAAATGGATAGCAAACAGGAGATCTGGAACGGTTGTAGCATCAGAGGTATGTATTGGAAACAATTTTTTTTGTCTTCCTGAACTTGGATTTGGG
>Ga0209208_10012358_pt1 | contig 10822 bp, 13 predicted proteins | sample S1TSphfallax_3_FD_187694 | JGI IMG/M metagenome (GOLD analysis project Ga0209208, IMG submission 187694) | Host-associated microbial communities from peat moss isolated from Minnesota, USA - S1T2_Fd - Sphagnum fallax MG (SPAdes) (version 2) | ecosystem: Host-associated > Plants > Peat moss >... | reverse complement strand
CAAAAAAAAACCAATGATTTAGGGCAGCTTCTCAAACTAGTTCTTTTAAAAGAAAATTAGTATCATGGTTTAGGATTAAAATTAGAATGATCAACAACAATATTTTTCTTTTCAACAATTTTTTAAAAAGAAAAGTAAAGAAAAAATTGGAATTTTTTTTTGTTTATCTAGTGTCAAATTTAACTAATTTTTCTATTTTTGAAACTTTTCACCAAATTTTTTATATCAAAAAATTGAAAAAAAAATCCCCCTTCAATAACAACTACATGTGTATATATATACATATTGATATATTTGTTTATATACTTATATTATTTTATTACCTGTGGCATATTTAGATCATCCACAAATATGATGCATCTTTTGCCGGGCAAGGGACCATAGTGTCCTCGCTTTCTTCGATCGAGCGAACCATCGATTTGATTTTGAACCATATTTGCGGACGTCCGAGCGGAAAGAACAACAAGCAAAGTGGTAAAGAGTTCGCGCGACAATCCTTTGAGAAGATGTCGATTCATATAGATCGTCTTACCCGTACCCGTCCCTCCGACCAATAGGACCGGGCTGCCGTAAAGGATGCCCTTGTCGAGCAAAAACGTGTACCTCATTTGGTCCTTGGTGGGTATGATAATTTGGTCGAAAGACGAGTCCTCCGCGATTTCCATGGGGACGACCGTGTCGATCCAAGCCTTCCATTTACAAGTGGGCTTATCGAAAGTGTAGTTATACACATCACTTCCTTGATCCGAAGGCATCATGTCGCACCTCAAATTCTCGTGGACGGACGGGACGACTAGGTCGAACCCGTCCGGGATAATTCCGAGCACCAAATTCCTTAAGAAAGTGTCGAATGTAGCGCGACCATCGGCGTCTCCGGTCGACCCGATCGACCAAACCAACGAGAACAAGAAGATGGAATCAATCCATTTCACTAGCCTTTCGTTCCCTACGTTCTTGAGTCCTTCATCCGTCTTGATCTCGTCGATTAGGCTATAGAAAGTTCGCATCAACGAGGCGACTAAAGACGCGTCGGCCGTCGGAGAGATTTCCTTGATGTTTTTACGAACACAACGTAATGCGCCCGATACCATCCACTCGAAAAGCCCTTGAAGATGTTTTTTGTTGTCGTTCGATATCGTTCCGGGTAATGTGTTCAACCACGATGCCATTAACGGTTGCCATCCCATTTGATGCGGCTCCAAATACACCATCCCGCATCGGCTCACCGTAGCCGGCGATGCAACCGCAAGATCCCCCACCTTAAATTTTTTAAAAAATTACACCCCACATCATGTCATGTTATACATACAAAACTCAAAAGAAAGAAAGAAAGAAAGAAATAAATTATTATCATTATTTAATGGTGACACTCTCATGTTGGCAAATCATGGGAAAGTCACTTACATTTCGATAAGAATTAGGTTGGTTCAAAAATTAGGTATTTGATTATCATTTTGGAGGGTTTTTTAAAAATTTAGAAATTTAGAAAAAAAAAAAACTAAGCCAACAAAAAAAATTAATTCTTGAAGGACAAATAAATAAATAAATATATATATATATATATATATATATAATATTTTTAATTGATTTTTTAAAAGCTTATTATTATTATTATTATTACCTCGAAGATCATGTTCATTGATGAAGACATTTGAATGATTTCCGAGTTCGGAAGACAAAGCTTCTTGTTGTCGTCTAACACCGTATTCATATTCTCGATCCAAATTGCGTCAACGGGGCCGTCGAGTATGATCCATTTTCGATCGTTTGTAGGTTCCGAAGCTTGTTCACGAAACCGAACGGCCAACACTCCATCTTGCCATTCATTCGTCATCGGGTCGGCTTGCCCATACAATTGTCCCATTGTGACCGATTTTGGATTAACCGTGGAGACCTATATAGAATCCATTCCCCCCCCCCATCCCCCCACACAAATAATTTAATTACTACCTACCGGAATTAAAAAAAGAAATTTCGATTAGAATAAAATGAATTTCGATCGGTTTTGTATGTAGGGGAAAGGTTAGGTCTCATTGGTCGGATAGATTAATTTGTTCTCAAAGGGGGGGCTAGGGAACTCAACTACTTACGTATACTTTCCGCTCTTTATTTGTTCCCCATTCCGACATATCGGTGAGTGCGCGTTGAAGAACACGAATGGCACAAGTTTTGCCCGAATACGAAAGACCGACGAGCATAAGTCCATGCCGGACGATAATCATCTCGTAAAGTTGGATGAGTTTTAGGTTGAAGTAGGCGGTGAACTGCAAATTCATTTGCTTGCAATTCTCGGACATGGCTTTGTTCAACGAGGTATAGTCGGGTTCGGGAAGAACCACGCCCGGGAACAAATCCGACACGATCCCATTGAATAACGGCACATCTTGAGACAAAAACTTACATAGGTTGACATCGATGATCGATCGGAGCATGAGAATGAACTCCTCCTCGTCCGGGTATCTTTGTTTGAGATTCGATGCCGCCCGTAACACCGCCATTACGGCTCTCATGCCATAGTCGTAGTGATCTTGACTCGAGAGTTGTTCACTACAAAGACGGTATGTTGCTACAATTTTTCGTGCACAATCTCGAGCCTTCAAAAGGAAACCCCACAAAAAGATCACACCCCAAAACAAAAATTTAAAAAATCACACAATTTTTCATGCTCAATCTTGAGTCTTCAAAAGAAAACCCAACCAAAAATATCTTATTTTATTTTTTATTAAAAAATCAAACACAATTTTTCATGCTCAATCTTGAGTATTCAAAAGAAAACCCAACCAAAAACAATTTAAATTTTTAAATTAAAAAATCAAACACAATTTTTCATGCTCAATCTTGAGTATTCAAAAGAAACGCAACCAAAGTTTTATTTATTTATTAATTAAATAATAAAACACAATTTTAGACCTAGAAAAATTGGAGAAGTTTTTGAACCCAAAAAAAAAAATTCAATTGTAAGAATTGGATCTATGGAAAACGAGCTCGGAAAAATTGATGAGCTTGTTGCAAATATTTTGATCGGGGGGAACATACTAATACCTGTAAGTAGCCACTACTATAAAGCATGATTTCGCTAATCATGGCGTAATCGGGAACCATCATAGCGACGGTCCGAAAGAGGGCCTTCAAGTTATCGGGCAACTCGGATCGACCCGCGTAACCGGGGTTCATGGTAATAAACACGTTGCAAGTAGGTTTGAGAATCAACTCCGAACCCTCGAATATGAAAGTCTTCACTTTGTTTTGCACGGCAAGCTGAATCTCCAACACCTAAATTGGTTCATCTAAAATTAATGTAAAGAACAAATAAATTAGGGCTTCAAAGAACCTTAAACCCTAAACCCTAATTCACAAAAACACAATATTAGCAATGATGAATGAATGAATTAGTAGTGTAGGGGGGGAAAATCATTGAGTTTATGGTCTTCTTACTTGTTGAGCAACAACGGACAACACTTCGAGATCGATTCGATTGAACTCATCGAAGCAAGCCCAAGCGCCGGATGCGGCAAGTCCTTTAAAGAATTTGGCCATGGCTAAATAGTCTAGACTATCCGAACAATTGAACACAACACATTGGCGAGCTAACGCCTACGCGCCGACATACGCATGCAAACCCATGCCCAAACAAATACATCAATTGCAATTTCGCACATCAAGACTTTACATCTAGAGACTCCATGATCAAACCCCCTATTAATTTATTAATTTATTAATTAATTAATAAACAAGGGATGTGTCGCACTATAGCCTTGCCATTTACATTAAAAAAGTATCTTAAGAAGGCAAAAAAAGAATTATGGAAACTCAAAATATTTCACCATGCCAAAATATAATCTTCAAAAAATCCTCTAAAAGAAACCAAAATCCTTCAAGATATTATTATAACTCTATAATAACTAATCTCAAGTTTCAACACAAGCCATAATATATCATCTTTCAAAAATCCTCCTATAAAATTAGACCTATTATTTATTACCTAGTAGGGGGCCAAAATCCCTTAAGCCTACTATATACTCTATAATGAATCTAACCACAATATCCTTGCCTATCCAAGGCAAGGCCAATAAGGGCTTTATAATAATAAAAAAAGTCCTTGGTTTTTTTTTCATACAATTTTTTTGTTGCAATGTAGTCTTTCTTTGTACCTTAGCCAAGTCCTTTGTGGTCTCCGTTTTGCCGGTTCCGGCCGGACCTTCGGGAGCGCCTCCTAAATTCAAGTGAATGGCACCCATCAAAGTACGGTAACACCTACATACATACATACATACACACATACATATATATATATACATATATATACAAATTCCACAAGATGGCATGAAATGGGTACGTAATTTGATTAGAGAGTAAGATGACATAACTCGCACTACATTTGCATGAAATCCTTCATGGAATTTTAACTATGGAACCCTAAATAAACCCTAAATTGCTTTCTTGAAGAGGAAAAGAAGTTGAATGCATCATATCGACTTCTTTCCAAAGAGAAAGACAAATAAAAGATCAAACTTTTGAGTAAGTAACGGTTTTTTTAATTTGATTTTTTGAGTTGGTAATTGAAAGATTATCAACATTCTCAAATCTATTAAAAAAATGGAAGAAAAACAAGCCAAAGATTTGAATCTTATGTTGTTACCTATCCGTGAGGGGTGTAATCACCAATCTACTCGAGTTGCCCAAATACTCATACCCATATTCGATTCCGGCATTCATCATACGCACCATACAAGTATTATTCTCCCAATACATACGCAATTGGCTTTGCCAAAGGAAGTCGGTCTCTTGGCTTACGTTCTCCCTCGCCATCAAAGCTATGGTATCACGAGCATGGACATCCATCACCACGAGAGCACTAAGTGTCAATCTATTCATATTTGTGAGTTCTCCTCGCACTAAATTCACAATCCCACCTAATTGCAATGTACAAAACTTTTCAAAGAGGGGGACCGCATCTCCGCCTTTGATGATAGCTTCGGTTGCATCACTTGTCCAATAAATTGCACTCACCACGAGTACAACTTGTCCAGGCCATTGCAACACCCAAATGTGTCTATCTACATTCGCATATGCCTCTACCCCTCGACAACATTGGTCTTGTACAGATTGAACCATGCCTTCTTCCACCTAACATAAATGAGTAAATTGTATACAATCAAAGACACCCAAAAATGCATGGTTTTTACCAAATTAAGTTCATCACCACCATTTTTTCAATCTCAAGTAGGTTTATTTCTATTAACTTTACATAGATCTACATATCAAGTGTGTGCAAATACAAATTATTGCTCCTTCAACACCCACCCATTTGTTTCATTGAGGGGAAGGGTGGGGAGGGACTTACAATGCTCCAACAATGTTAATAATACACTCTTGAACAAATTGTTGTCTCACATTTTGTGTGAGTATTCAAGACTAAAAAAACTAAGACAAGTTTTAGGCTTTTATGATTTTGAGAAGGTTAGTGCTACCCAAATTGTGAAAAAGCTCAAAACTTGCAACTTCAAAAGTGTGAGTCTTCTCATAGCAACCAAAGAGACACAACCCAATAAATTATGTTCCAAATCATCAAATGACCAAGTGGCTTTTGTGTGTTTGCTAGTTATTTAGTCAATGGATTTGGGAGTTGCTTGAGATGAAGTTTTATTACTTGTAGAAGCCATCGTTCCACGGCTCCTTGGGCGGTTTTGGGATTGAACTTGTCGACAAGGGGAACAATTTCTCCTTCAGCTGAGATCATAGCAGTGATGTCAAGATTGTGTTCAAATTGTAGTAAGCTGATTCCTTCGAAACATTTTTTCAAGTGTGGTTGCACTCGTAGTGGATCTTTTGTCTCAGACAAAATCTCCAACATCTCGTCATTTGAGAGGAAAAAGAATCGAGGGAAAGCAATACGTTTCACCTATAAAATTGCAAACCAAAAACCCCACACACACACACACACACACATACACACACAAATTCACATAAACACTTTCTTCAAATACATCACAACCAAAACCATGTAAATATAACAAATGTGTGATGATTTCTTCCTTTGAAGGTTCACTAGAAAAACACACAAACCCATGAGGAGCAACAATTAGACTCAACAAGGATTTACTTATTTCCCACATATTTAACATGATTGTATCCTTTAATCAACATCAATTTCATCATTTAATCAAACATCATGAAAATCTTTAAGATTGATAATGGAAGTTATTCTTTACTAATAATACCTCCCAATCAAGGTTTTTCTTTTTTGGGGGGGTCAATTTTTTATGTAGAATTGTTAACAAGCATTCAAGAAAGATCTAGCATTAAATAATGACAAGCGTTTAGGAAAAAATTCAAAAAATAGAAATTTGGCAAAAAAAAAAAAGGCTACCCAATAACAAATTAATTGAAATGTGGTGAAATTTTCCATCAAGAAATTTTTTTCTTCAAATTTTTATTCAAAAATCAGCCACTAGCAAAATAACACTACTCCCAAGTATTGAAATTTACCTCCAAGTATTGAGCAAGGCCTTTGTTGACAAGCTCAAGAAGACGATTCGCCTCAATCAATTTGGTAAGCCTTTCGGTATCTTTTGCAGCTTCCAAACAATCGGGATTCACAAATGTTTTCTTCATGACATCGCGCCAAGTTTGATCTACGGTTTGAAATAGCTCACCTTCGGTTGGCATTTGCCTCATGATATCGCGTGACCCAAATATGGGACCCAAGTATTGCCATGTTCCTTGGCAATTCAACCAATTATCGACTAAGGATTGTAAGTCCAATACTATTGTACGCCATGCAAGAGCTTGCGTTTCAAATGGTTTGATAAAGGGAGATGCACACATTGAAAGGATTTTCACAATTTGTTCATCCAAAATCATCTGAATGTCATCAATGCCTCCCACAATGTATGTCCCCGAATCCTTGTATGGCAACACAAGGAACTCAATGCCCTCCCAATCCTTCAACATTTTTTCTAGCGATTTCTCAAATGAGTACTCCTTACTAGCAGCTCCACTTAGATTCCGGACCTACAAAATCAAAGTACAACAACAACCAAATGATTTTTATTTATTTTTCTTTCCTCCCTTGCTTGAACAACATTGTTTTTTGGGGGGCAAATCTTCACCACTTGGAGACCAAAAAAAAATTAAAAAATCCATTGCATCTCATACAAAGCCAAGTATTTTGGCTTGTAATTGTGAAGAACTCTCAACTTAAAAATGGAACTCCATAGGTTTCAAGGTGTGGATTTGAAGAAGCAAATTACCTAGAGTCCATAGTGCACCCATTCATTCATTCATGGGGTTAAGTACACTAAGGGGGGGTGAGGTGAGAGAGGAAATTATTGCAAGTATGTTACCTCTTCAATTTTGCTCATTATGTCATATGAGAGCAAGTCATTGGTACTAAACGGAACTTCGGAAGAGTAAGGTTGGCCAAGTAATGTAAAGATTTGCTTCCAATGTCGCTCTTTCAATGCGGGGTTTGCGACTTCTTCCATGAGTGTTACATATTTTTTGAAGTCGTCAATCGTATCCTTGAGTCTATATACGACCGTATCTTCTTTGTTCGCCTTGCCCATTCGGAAGGCATCCTTAGCATTTTCATCCGTTTTGCTGATTATCAAGGGGGCCTTCAGCTCTTGAACATGGCAAGTTCGCCAATTCGTCGTCATTATGATCCAATCGTTTAGAGCCTTCCATACATTCCACCTTGAGGCGAACTCTTTTTGTGTCATCGCTAGGTTCCCCATATCATCGACCGCCATCTACAAATATTGAAAGAAAAATTCGCATGATTTATTTGAAAAAAGGAACTACCCAACATTTGTATATTTAATAATATTTTTTTTTATAAATTACAATAAATGAAAAATCTTGAATCTTAAATTTTAAATTTTAAGAAAAAAAAGATACTTCAAATGAGGGTAAATATTGACATTCATCTCATGTATAATTAGGTAGCAAAATAATAATAATTACCATCATCCCAACACTAGGGTTAACCCAAAAAATACAAAGAGTGGCCTTCAAAAGGCTCCTTACAAGGGATGTTATTCACCTAAATTTGTAGGGTGTGGATGAATGATTGGATGGAAATTCTAGTATAATAAACCTGGAAGAGTTTTTGGTAACCCTTGTAGCGGTCGACGGTCTCCACAATCTCTTGAATACGTTCATTGATTTTGGTGAGATCGGCAACAACTTCGGCCGGATCTGATTCCGGGATCAAGAATTTGCCGGAGTGAAGCGTGCCCAATATGGTCATGAGCTCCTCGCTTATGAGGTTAACTTGCTTGTCGAGATCGGCCATTTGAGCATTCTTGTGTCTCTCGATGAAGAGATCGGCGGCCTCAATCGAGTCCTCATATTTGCCCACGACTTCATGCAAATCGTCTAATTTCACTTGGTCGTTAGTCGGAATCTTGACCTCGTATGCGGCTAGCAACGAATACATGTCATCGATTACAGACGCATCTTGAAGTGTTTGCTTTTTACCCTCCATCATTTTCAAATACAACTGCCGGAAAAAAAAAATTAAAAATTAAAAAAATTAAAAAAATTCCACCCACCCTCCCCCCGAAAAAAAAAAAAAAAAAAAAAAAAAAAAAAAAAAAAAACCATTAAATAGGGTTTTTAAATTTTCAATTGTTTGGTGATAAAAAAACTTTGGAGAATTTTTTTGTCCTCCTGAGGCTCAGTAGGCCCCCAGTTTTCAGGAAACTTATAGAAAACTGGACTACCAACCAGAGTTATGGGTAAAGTAACCCTGTCTTCACCCTGTCTTTGGGCCTCCTTTCACTCCTGATCCCCTCTTTCAGTGGTATCCCCAAAGTAAAGACAGGATGAAACTTAGTTTACCACCAAAATTGATGGTTTTCTGAGTTTCATACCCCGTTGTTCACCCTGTCTTTGGGCCTCCTTTCACTCCCGATCCCCTCTTTCAGTGGTATCAGCAAACTAAAGACAGGATGAAACTTAGTTTACCACCAAAATTGATGGTTTTCTGAGTTTCATACCCCGTTGTTCAACCTGTCTTTGGGCCTCCTTTCACTCCCGATCCCCTCTTTCAGTGGTATCAGCAAAGTAAAGACAGGATGAAACTTAGTTTACCACCAAAATTGATGGTTTTTTGAGATTCTTCCCCCCTTAATGTACTTTTTTGGAGGTTTTTTTTTTTGAATCTCACCCTGTGTATGACCAAACTCAGGGTTCTGGTGCTGTGTTTTTCTTTACTTTAGACGGACGGATAACTCTTACTACATGGGGGGGGGGAAAAAAACAAAAGAATTGTTTCCTTACAGTGACAAAGTTTACGAAAGCATCCAATTGTAGAGGTCGAATCTCAAGTTGTCGGATTCGGTCTTGGAATGTGTTGAGCACCGAGAGAGTCTCGTCCCTCGCATTTTTGATCAACAATGCTATGATTGTGTCCAAAGTCCGCACCGTAATCGGAATTAGATGATTTCTCAATGACTTTGAGTCGACTTGCAAAACACCGATCACACTGCACCATCATCCATCACAAATGATGGATGAATTCCATTCTTCCAAAAGTTCCATCCAATTTCTCTAAAGACAATAACATATACATATATATATATATATATTATCACCTTCATTGGCTTAAACCTTTTTCTTACTAAGATTTAAAAGAAATTATTATTATTTTAAAAAATTATAGGTTTTTTATTCTCTTGAAGGAAGGACCCCGCAAAAATTTAGAACATATAAATAATTAATTAACTATTAAATAAACCCGTACCTCCCAATACGCATTTTCTCAAGCTGAATTCGGTTTTCGCGTTCTTTGGACATTGACTCTCTATATGTTCGGACCGATCTAGGCACAGCTGCATAGGCCTCATAGTTCCATGACTCCCCGAATGCAAACAAGGTTCGATGTTCCTCAAATATCTAAGATAGATCACCCCCACCAGGCTTTTTTTTTTTTTAATTAATTTTTTTAAATTAAAAATTTATTGTCAATTTTGTGATATATATATTTTTTGGTGAAAATATACAAAAAAAAAAATTAATCAAAATTAGTCGAATTTACACTAGAAAAACAAGCAATTTTTTAATATATAAAACTCAATTGAAAATACCATAATGTGAAATTATATACCCACTTGCGTATATGCTCGCGCTTCGACGAAGTCGAGCTTAACAACGGTAGCGATACGTTCACGAACAAGTGCGAAATAAGAATTCCCCTTGATGATATTGATAGGAGACATGCCGGTGAACTTCGTTTCAAAGTACCCGGAAAAGATCCGCATGTATAATATGCGCGGTGCCGATTGCACCAACTGAAGTAGCCCTTCAATTGTATTGTGAAGAGCCTACATACAAAGTGGTATGTTTGAATTTTTATTTTTTTCAAAAAAAATAAAAATATTCAGTGGTTTTTTTTTTCCCCCGATTTTATGATGTAGCCAAATTGCCAATCATCCATAAGAAGATTTAGCCAAATTTGGCCATAGACTAACCATATATGAAATAAATAAATAAATATTGACGTCTTGTTGGAACCTATTGTAAAAATTTGATGTTTTCCAATTTTTTTGTTTTTAAATTAATGCCAATCTTTGAACAAAAACCCTTTGTAAAATTTGTAAAAATCAAAATATTAAGGTGAAAATTATGTGAAAATTTGCCCCAAAAAGGCACTCATTATATTTATTAAATAATAATAATAAATTTTTTTAAAAAAAATACTCAAGTGAAAGTGTTATTAAATTACTACTAACCGCAATAATATCACGCTCATTAGGGACGAATTCGATTGTTGTCGGGCCGAATGAAACGGCCGTCGTAAATACACCCTTTGGTG
>Ga0209208_10012357_pt1 | contig 10823 bp, 12 predicted proteins | sample S1TSphfallax_3_FD_187694 | JGI IMG/M metagenome (GOLD analysis project Ga0209208, IMG submission 187694) | Host-associated microbial communities from peat moss isolated from Minnesota, USA - S1T2_Fd - Sphagnum fallax MG (SPAdes) (version 2) | ecosystem: Host-associated > Plants > Peat moss >... | reverse complement strand
TATATATTAATATTTTGGTAATTATTATAATATAGTGATACTTCATAATTGATTATTTATAATAATAATAATGTAATTTGTAGGTAGCCTAGGTTAACTATTTTTTATTATATACTATTATGTCATTTGTTAGATCTATTATGATTTTTTTTTAAATTGATGAATAAAAAATCAAATTTTAATAAGTACATTAGTCATTTGAAAATAATTTAATAAAATATAATAGTATATTATATTATATGATTATTTTAATAATTAGATAATAATTTTCCTATCATTCTATTATCATCATCATTATGATCATTATGTAATAAAATATTACTTAAAAAAATGGAAGATAATATTGAATTTTTTTATTACATGTAACTAATATAAACATATAATATTAATATTAATAAATATCATTTGTAATAATTTGAAGAAGTTTTAATATACTCAAAATATACACCAATTAATGTAACCATTATATTGAGGCTATTTATGTTAATAATATTACTTGAATACACATGGAATATGGTTGTTCATATACATTCAAAATATACATTTATAATTATTAGTACACCCAATTATATTCCTTAAAATTCACAAAATACACCTTTGTATATTCATAGGGTTGCAACTAAATTGGTGACATTTGCAACTAATGGGATATAAATTGTTCTATTTGGTTGAAAACCAAACTAAACATTGTTCACATGGAAGGATGAACACCAAAATAGTTGCAAATTAATTGCAATGTAGTTGCAAATATGACCAAAATAAGAAATAGTTGCAAAAATGTCCAAATGTTGTTGCAAATAACTAATAGTCGCATGTAGTCGTAAGTAGAATGGTTACATTTTGGCCAATTTCTACGAGTGTCCGATATCAAGACATAAGTCTTTATCATTGGGTGATTTATTTTTTGATTATTAATACTGAATTTTATGTATATAATATCTCTTACATTCCATGGTCAAGTTGAACTATAATTCAATTCACAAATGGACCCAAGCCAAGCTTCAAAAGGAATATTTTTAGCAACTCAACTACAAGTAGCCCTTCATAAACCTTCTAATGAATCCCATTATTTGCACACAAAGGGGGGAAAGTTTCATATATGTTTAAATAGTTAAACCCCAAATGTGTGTATGCTTATATTTATTTTTGGTCCTTCTAGATTAATGGATATATACACAATGTATTCCATCCTTGGCCTCTATTTGATCTATCGATTTCATTGATCTACACTTTATAACATTTTCAGAATGATCAACCCCAAGCTTCACACATGGAACCATATTCAAGTTCAAAACGTTTATCTTCAATAGACAAAAGACAAGTGGGTCTTTCCTTTTGAATGTCCATTGTAACCAATAGTTGGCCCCAACTATAAGCTAAAATTGTTAAATATACTTAGCCTAAGTGCGATTAGGGTAAAATGCTTTAGGTTAAGGCTTAAATGCTCAAGGTTTAATGACAAACTTTTCATGTGAATGAAGTAACCAAACCCTAACCCATACCATGTTCATCGATGGATTTTTATTCAAACATTCTAATGCCATTGCGTTATGGTCATTGCCGACTACATGGCTCCTCTTGGGAATATTTGAATATCTTCTAAAGGATTATAGAAATCTTGCAATGCCCCATAGTCATTTTGTGATTATTAAATTGACTTTTAACACCTATAGTTAGCACCAAGAATAGGGCCAAATGTGGATGATGTTGAACGTGTTTATGAATTTTAAAACTTGTTCGAGTTTTTCCAATGCCCTTATGGTTGGTACCAAATAAAAGAGCTATTGAGTCCAATTGAAGTTCTTTGAAATTTTGACAATGACATTGAGGAATATCTCTAAGCCAACATACAATTCATCGACATTTAGATCACTCCAACCTTTACATTTAATGACGACTATAGATAATAGTTCCTTCCACGTTAAAATATTGGATTATTTAATTTTATTCATTGTAGTATATATGTGAGCAATTAAGACTGTTCACACCCTATGGTCAGTGTTGACTATAGGGAATATGTTTTGCATTAAAAAATGTTGAAAGATATATTTTTTGCATTCTAGTATATTTATAAGCCAATTTACAATTTTGTAGCCTTTAAATCACTCCAACCCCTACTATCGATGACGATTATAAAGACTAGTTACTTACATATTGAAATATTGAAACATTATATATTTGCAATTCATGTCTATCTCTGGGCCTTTTGAACACTTTCTTGAACTCTAGAAGATTTGAAGCTTTATGGCTGATGCCAATTATAGGGGATAAGTCTTCACATGTTGAATATTGAATTAATATTTTTCCATTTTGGTATATTTTAAAACCAAGTTGCAGTCCATAGGTCCTTAAATCATTCGAACCCCTACGGTCAGTGATGATTATAAAAACCAATTACTTACATATTAAAATATTGAAATATTATATATTAGCAATTTAGGTTTATATTTGGGCTTAAATTGCACTTCCTTGGACTCTAAAATATTTAAAATCCTATGGTCGGCACCAATTATAGGGCCTGATATATCTTCAAATATTAAATATTGGAATTAATATTTTTTCATCCTAGTATATCTTTGAACCAAGTTGCAGTTCATAGGCACATAGATCACTTTGACCCCTATAGTCAATGATGACTATAAATAATAGTACTTAAAATATGAAAATATTTGACTATTGTATTTTTTCAATTCTAATATATCTTTGAGCCTCATATGCACTTCCTTGCCTTTTAGAACATTTCAAGCCCTATAAATGTTGCCGATTATTTCTTGAAATATTGAATATTGGCATTTAATGTTTTGCCATTTTGGTCTATTCTGAACCAAGTTGCACTTCATCTGCCTTTAGATCATTACAACAACTCTAGTCAGGGACAACTATATAGGTCACGCCATATGGTTTGGACTAACCATAGAAAATATATCTTAAAAATTGTAATATAATATTTTTCCATGGTTCTTTATCTCTTGCTAAATTTGTAGGTCATTTGCTCTGTGATCATTCTAATCCCTATGGTTGGACCATAGGAAATTAGGGACCAATAAGATATTTATAATTTTTCGTTTATCTGTATGCATAGACAATTAGTACTTTCTACTGAATTCATTGATCAATAATTGCATCTTGAGGATTCTTGTTTGATTTGTGAAATTAATTTCTTTGATTATTCTACAAGGGGAAAGTAGCTACCAAAGAACCATAAAGGTTATTCAACAACATAATAAGTTGAATATTGGAGAGGTTTTGGACAAGTACAAAATACTCCCAAAGAACGAGGCCATGATGAGTATTCCCTTTATGTCGACTTCTTTTTATGTCGATTGTTAGGCCAACATTGAAAATTGATGTGCTAAAAATGGAGCAAGTTTTCTTTCACGAGGCATTGCAAAGGAGAAAAGGCATTCTACATCTTTTCAAAAAACTCTAAAAGTGAAGAAGAGCTTGTCAGCACTTACGTGCCTTCTTGGAGCATTCTATGGACTTGCAAGAATGTCAAATTTGATAAGTTTTTGCTTGAAGATCCAAATCTTTCCTGGCTATGTGGAAAGATGTTCCACATCTGGGACAGGAATCACCGCCTTCAAACATGGCGGCCTTACATTGATTTGAATCATCCTAATGAGGAGGATTGGCACATCTTTGTTGAAGCTTTTGTTTTGGATACCACAAATGGCCTGGTTGAGCTCCTCACAGCCATTATTGATTTTAATAAGTAGGATTTCAATCCCCCTACTTGATTTTGTTTGCATGATAAACATAGAATTCCATCATTTTGCTTTATTTCAAATAATCATTTTATTGTTTGCAGGTCCATTGAGATGGACCATGTGAAGCTTTCATTGGTTCATGACTTTTTTCACATTCAATCCATCGGTATGATTCCCTTGAATTAGTTCAAGGAGGTTATTTTCAATGAGTAATATAAAAAATGCAAGAATAAAATTAAAAAGACCTAATACAACCTCATCTAAAAGGCATTTTTTGAATATATGTATAAAGTAACCTTTCAAAATCTCATCTAAAACCATTTTCTTTTCTATAACAATTTCATTGTTCTCCTAATTTTAATCTTATTTTTGTAAAAAGAACAAGCAACAATTATTAACACTGCCCACATCTATACTATGTGGAGGTCCTAGACCCTACTTTTTGTGACTCAAAAAGTGTTGTTCTCATTAAGCAGTAAGGCCATGGAGACCATCCAAAAGGAGCACATGACAACATTTCACAAGAGACTGCTTGTTTGTGACGCATCACTTGGACTAAAATTTCTTCAACAAGTACAAGTTCATTACAATATGAATCCAGTTCTTGAAATGATGATGAAGAAGCTACAATTTCTTGTCTCCTCTCAAGTGAGCAACGAGGAGAAGGTTTTTTGGCCCAAATAATGGAATCAATCCCCAATCCTGAGGGAAGTTCAAAAGTTCCCAAAGGTTAGCGTATCAGATGCCATCTTTGAGAAATGGCTGTAGAAGCAACCTTTTAGTACCAAGTACTCATGATTGAACCTCTTTCGATTACATTTCTTCAAATTTGAATGTTTATTTTTGTCCATTTCAATCGACTTTGATGTTCAATAATGTTCTTTTGTACTTACATTGCAGCTGGAAGTAGAAGCATGAAAACTTTTTAATAACATAATGACAAACTTAAGGGTTTTCATCCTTGAATTTGTTACAGTACATAGCCTCGAGGATTTTATAAGTCATTGGAGGCTTGAATTGTGGGAAAGTGTCTTTTTTTGTGAATTCAAGCAAAAAGGTGCAATATTTAATAACAAAACTTTGAACCAACAAACTAGTGGTGAAAAGGCACTCAAGTGTGTGGTCTACATGTAATATACCTAATTTGTGCTTCTATTCCCCTCATTTATTTATGCCATTGAATTCCCATAGTGAGCTCAATTAGTGCCTACATGTATTTTTCACATGTACTCATAGCCAACCAAACTATTTGGACTCTTCCTTTGCTTTTGAAGATCTAGTGTGATCCTAAAGCTAAAAGCAACATGTTTAGGAAGGACCTCTTTAAGGATTGGGGTCATGCCCATCTTCCATATTGTGGCTGGTACTTGGATTGCGCTATGACATCAACATATAATCAGAGCGTGAATTCAATGAAAAGTTTGGTGAAACCAATTTGGAGAAAACTACTTCAATAGATTTGAACTTAAAGGGTGTCAAATAGAACAAAAGTGCAAAGAGAGTAAGAAAGTTGAAGACGCAATTAGCCAAACCTTCTAGTGAAAATCTAGATACCGAGGACTTCACTGAAACAATGGCTAGTGGAAAGGAGGGTGCCACACAAGATTTCACAGTTAAGACATTGACAATTCATAAACACCTCCATAACATGAGCTTAGATTTAAGCTTGGAGGACTGTCAAGGTCCCACTCATGAAGCACTTGATCTTTCCACTAATTTTTTAATTCAATTATCAATTTCAACATTTCACCTCTCCCAGCCCAATCTTAGTGCAAAGGCATCGTCTAGTCTTTGGCCTTCTCAATACCAAGAGTTGAATGGATCGTTAACAAAGGTACTTTTTTGATGAATTTTTCATATAAATTTCCCATTTGTGTAAGTCTACATCATGATCTCCATCACTATCGTTGCCAATGTAGATTATGGATGCCAACTCTTTTTATTGTCAATGTACAAGATTCTAGATATGGGATGCCAATTTTGTTCATTACTGAAGTCCCATCCAATTTATCAGTTCCTCTTGTGTCTAAACACAATATTGATGTCCTCTTTTGGAATCGACACATAGATAACTATGTGTATGGAGTATTTGGTTTTGCAAACAAGTACTTATGTCCCAACGGTGTGGTTGTTGTATTCCATGATGATGATCCTCATGTGCTCAAGGAAATCAAATCCTACTTGGAAGGAAATGGATATGAAATTTGGTCAAAATGGGTGGTAATTAACATTCTGCCACAAATGAATTGTGAACTACGAAGGAAAATGGTAAGCTTCTATCTACTTTCTTTTCAAAGTCATGTTGATTCAAAACATCCATTATCCATATCTAACGTTGGTAATTTTATATTCGCAAATTTGATTGAACTAGGCCACTCTTTTCGTTTGCCACGTGGGTGGTTTTAAGTTTCAAAAAATTCACCCATACATGGTGAGGCTTGGGTTGTCATTGGTGGAGGACAATATCTTGTACAATAGGATTAACATTGATTCAATGCAAAAATCTTCAAAAGGAATTCCATTAAAAGGAGGACAAAAAATCCATGTCTCCACACTAATGGTTCTAATCTAAGCATGTTCTTCTAAAAGTTCTTTGGTTGTTGGCATGAACTCTTCCACATGTAGCTTGTTTGAATTTGTTGGGAACCTTGTTTTCAATTCTATTTTTTTTGCATTATCTCCCATTATTATGGTATGCCATTTTCTTCGAAGCAAATTGTATTCATGCCTATTAATCTTTTGGTCATCATGTTCTTATGTTTGAACCAAACAACGATGTTTATGAGGAGGTTGTCAAACCCCTTCTAGAGGAAGTTAGACCTCAAGTCGATCTTGCAATGTTTACTTGCGACCCCTTGGATTCCCCATTCAAGAAAAGGTTGAGAGTGAATCTCGATTATGAATACGTTTAGGTTTATTATAATTCAGTTGCTTGTTTAGTTGTTTGTATCTTTTTTTAGGTCTCACATTTCACACTAACATTTTATGTGTTTTGCAAAAATACCCAACCATTTCCATCTCCATTTGTTCCATTCTATGCTTGGAATGACTTTTTCCCTAGTCCATTTTCCCACATATCATTACCTAAATATGCAAAAGGCATCGCTCGACAAATGGCCACCTACTCCATGCCTCCATCTTTTAGTAACAAAAGGAAGTATGGTAGTTATGTACTAAGATTCATTGATGATGAAGCAATTGAGAATTTGGACTAGATGTTTCACTGGAATATAATTGATTGAATGATTTTTTTCTTCAACTTTTTCTCTTGCTTCTTGAATTTTGTATTCAACTCTATTTTGAATTATCATGGTTAAATTTCTTTTGTATGCTACTTACATCATTTTTTCCATAAACATAATTGCTTCATCTAAGGACAAAGCTCTCCATTCATAGTCCTTGCATTGCAAAAATTCATCGCAAATTTTGTTTCCATATTCAATTGAAATATTTTCACAAATATTGTTTACATTTATATGTCCTAGTGCAATTTCTATAATCTAAAATTATCATTTTGTGATGAATATCATTCGAAAACATGCATATTTTGAAATGTCCAATTGGGAAGAATGGTGACAACGTAATTTCGTTTCTTCAAATGTGGTCTATTTTATGCACCAAATTAATATTTCCATCAAATCAATTATCTAATCAATTTGGATTACCACATTTCACTATTCCATATTTTTTTCCATTTGCAATTCAATGGATTTTTTTATCCATAGTTTGTTCCTAGAAACAGTCCCCCTACAGTTGACACCGACAATAGGGCAGGGTGCATAAACCCTAATTCACATTTAGGTGATGGCGATTAAGAAAATTGCAAACAAACATGAATTGTCTAAATTCTAACATGGAATATATATAGCTTTTAGGATATTAATTAAAATTTGCCTTCTTGTACTATTAAATCATTGTCGTTCTAAATTAGAATTCTTGGATGTCAATGCTTGACAAATTTGAATATTAAAAGATTTAGCACATCATCTATTTGTCTTTAAACTCTTGGATGTCCCTCTCTATCATGACGAGGATTTTCTCTTCATCTTTTTCATTAAATGATCTGGCATCTTCGATTTCTTCATCGCCTAAAACATTTAAGACAACACCATTTGTCATGGTCTCTTCCTTGTGTGTTGCATTGTATTTTCAACCCTTCCTTTCTTTGGAATGAAGAAGATTGAAATTGTTTGCAAACTATTTCGTTAGGTCTTTGATTACGATTGTCATTCTTTCTTCACTATCTCTAGTAGGGGCACATCATTTTTTTGAGGGCTTTTTGGTGGAGTAAATAAATTTTCACTCTTTGTTTCTTCAGACATCTTTCTTGACCTCTTTTTCCCCCTACAATATTGAACTTGATTGTTGCTTGCTTTCTATCCTCCTTATGCATTCTTTGTACAAAACTTTGCAAATTGAAAGAATTTTATTCAACCTTTTTATTAAAAGTGAGTATTTCTATTGGGAGTTTACACACTACCATTGCTTTTAAGGGTGTTCAGGTCGTTGTAATCAACAATTCATTTTCATTATTGTTATTTGTTTTTTTGAACCCATGCACATGAATATTCAACAAAATATAATGCTACCATATACATTGATAAGGAATGTTTTGCTAAGGTGGATGGTTGCAAGGTATATTGTTTTCTATGAGCATGATCGTTGGCATGTGAGATCACCAAACATGATATTTTAAATTTATGCAAGATGTTTCTGAATTTGCCACTTGGTGCCAATTCATCTCCTTGGGGTTGGGATAATATCAAAAATTACAATTGAATCCATTTTATTTAAATATATTGTCCATTCATTACACTTGGTTTCTACACCTAGAAAATCTTAATTTCGTTTCACACTTTTCTTGGTTTGGTGGTGATCTAATTATTTGTTGATTCACACTCGGTTTGAAGACATTGTTTTTTCCATGTTGTTTATTGAACATTTTCAAATTATTTCAAGAAATGGGATACTTACAATTTTGCTGATGGTTCTCACTTGTAAGTGTGCTTGCAATGACAAACATATGATGGTGACCCACATTTCTCTTAATGCCGCAATTCAACATTGACTCCACTATTTGACCCACAAAATTCCTTATTCAAACTTTCTAAGTTTGTTCGTTCTTCAAATGTTTACAATGGTGTTTTTGGCTCTTTTTCTTCCTCTAATGTGGTTCTTTTTTCCTCCTCTTATGGGGTTTTTCCTTTCTGTTATATTAAATTTTCTTGGTTTGCATTGTATTTTAAAATAAACAACTCATCCTTGTCATTGTATGGATCATTTCCATTTTTAGGCCCATTTTTTGCATGAGGCTTCCACCAATGAATATTGATTCGCTCTGTTTGTCCCCAACATACATTTTTCTTGGCGTAATAAATGGGTCTAGTAGTTGTAGTTTGTCGATTTGGCTAGCCATGGATTGTCGTCAAGAACTTGTTGCAAGTTGTTCACGAAAATTAAGTTGAACATCCATATCACTATGGCATAAACTTTGCATGTTATTTCTTGATGCCCAATATCCCACTCTAACATTATAGCCTTCATCTATCATTTTCATTTATCTCTAATCCATTCTTATATATAGATCCAAGTCTCGAAGGATTCTTGTAAGCATTCTTACAACTCCAAAACTATATTTGAAATGAAAAATTACAATGAATTTTTTTTGCAGCCACATGCCTCTTTTTCATTATATACAATTGTTCAGGAAGTTTGGGCCCGTTTTGTTTTTACATTTATTAATGTCACTCTTATTGTTTTTTATGTAAACATTTATGTTGGTCAATTATTAACGTTCCATTATTTGATTAATTACTATTTTAATCTTCAATCATAGCAGATATTTTCTTGTTGATATTTAATCATTGCAAAATGTTTCTGAATGTCTGGCTTAGTGTCAGTTCTTTTCTTTGAGTTTGGAAGTTATGCTGATAGATTTTTAGATCTTTAACTCTAAACACATTTACATTTTTTTCATTTCAAGGATTCCAATTACAAATGCATACACAAAACATTTGATTCATTCAATGGCATAATAACTACATGTGTATTAACTACCACAAAAGTAATTATTTGCTTCACAATTAATGCTTTGATGTGATTGTTTGTTTCAACGATCACTATGGATTTGTTTAATGTTCAATGTCAACCCTCATTTTATTTTTTTCTAAAGTTAATGTTTTGTTCTCAATTCACATAACTTGAATAAATTTTGTTTATTAGGTTTTTTGAACCACAATGTAATGGAAATGATTATATTTTGGTTGTTCAATCAATTGTTGACATGTCTTTTTTTTCAATTGTCGTACACGTTTTGTCGTTTTGAGGCCAGCCCTATGATTTAACAATTCACTGGCTATTTGAACACTTTGTTCCTTAGTTTAGGTGGCACCTAGGCTTGCCACCTTAGAGTTACAAACAATCGTTTTTGGGGCTTCATGAACTTTGTTGAGAACAAATTGCCAAGTGTTACCAAATCCTATGTTGACAAATCACTCAAGAAGCTTGTAAAAAATGTTTTGGAACCAACTTATTTAAACTAAAACATTATTTGAAGAAATCCATGGCATGTGTAAACATCGCCAAATTGTAATATTCCATATATTCCTTAGAAATGTGTGAAGTTTATTTCATCAATGTAATATTGTTTTTGTCTATCTTCGCATATGATGCACTCCCAAGTCCCGGGTTGAACCCACTTGAGGGTTCCACTATGTAGAGTTGCGGAAAGTTGGGACTTGGAAGGCGCTCCCGACTTCCAACACTATAGAGGGGTAGAGGGGTGTGCTAGAAGTCCCGGGATTAGACTAGGAAGAGGGACTAGATTATCAAGCTTGAATCTGCATCCAAGAACCAACCACAAGAGGGTTAGTTCACATTCGGGACACCTTTTGGTGTTGGGACAAGCCACGGGCACTTTGACACACAAGACTCACCACGGCCTGGACTCAAGGGAAGCCACCACCTTCCCCCATATAGTATTCTCTGCAACGCTCTGCGGGGGCTATATCCAAATGGCTCTTTTTCCCAGGACTCCCAAGTTGGAGTCCCGAAATTGTCCCGGTTGGAGTCCCGGGACTTTGAGCGCTCATAACTCCCGACTGCAAAGTCTGA
>Ga0209208_10012356_pt1 | contig 10823 bp, 8 predicted proteins | sample S1TSphfallax_3_FD_187694 | JGI IMG/M metagenome (GOLD analysis project Ga0209208, IMG submission 187694) | Host-associated microbial communities from peat moss isolated from Minnesota, USA - S1T2_Fd - Sphagnum fallax MG (SPAdes) (version 2) | ecosystem: Host-associated > Plants > Peat moss >... | reverse complement strand
CCCAGTTGAATGCACCTTAGTGCGCGCCGGAGAGATGGGATCGATTTGTGTGTCGTGGAGGAGGAGATGCGGATGTGACGATGCCAAAAACAGCCTCCATGATTGCTTTGCACGGTGATAATTGTCGCGATGGAGGCTGGCCAGCTGCCCAGCTCCCGCCAGACTAGTTCCACAGCTAGCAGCTGGGGGCGGGCCCGCCGGCCTAGTCCACTCTTAGTTACTTCTCAGTCGCTGCCGAATGGATCGCTGCAGCAGTTGATGAGTGCCTGATGAGATCACACTAGACTAGTGTTTGATGGGATCGATGACCAGCTGCTGCTGCGGCTGCTGCTTTGTCGATCTGCTGTTTTGTCTTTTGTGAGCAGCTAGGTCAATGGACTTTTCGCGAAAAAAATAATGTAGTTCGAATATCATTGTGCAAATGCAGAAACAAATAATAATGTGGGAGTCGATGCTGATGCAGCATGCATGGGATGATGAAGCTTTTCTCTCGTCTGAAGAAGGCTGCGAATCTGATCAAGTCAGCTTCGCCATCGATGATGACTTCGTGGACAGCTACTTCCAAGGGCGCTAGTAGTAGTACTACTTCAGTGATTGCAAGTAGCTAGAATCTCTGATCGACCTTCAACGTCTTAGCGGTCGAGAATTGTTGGGATTCTATACCTGCGTGCTACTCGTGTGTACTCTCAATAATTCGATCGACAATTGTTGCTAGTGCGGGTATCGATCGAGAATTCGACAGTCGAGGCCCCCCCGCGAACTGGATTCCAGCTGCTGCTGCAGCGATGATGATGGGCCCGGCATCATATATGACTCGAAATATTGCAGCTGCCACGGCGTGTCATGAGACTACAGCCAGCAAACAAGATACAAGCCGCGTGTGCTTCAAGCAGCCAGCAAAGACTTTATAGAACACCAACACAAGCAGATGCAGTAGTGATGAGGAGTCAACTTGGATTCCACGACGTACTGATCCGTTCCAGCTGCTGCAATTAGCAACTAGTCTGCACACAAGGACTTTTCCCCTCGTGTGCAATGTGAGAAAGCTCTCAGTTATGATCCCGCTTAGAAATCCCTCTTAGAACCAATGTCAAAGGGAAAATTTGCTTCCCCGCCGCGTAAGGTGCTTTCCAACCAGGGAAAAGTTACCGACTTCCCCTTCTGACATTGGTTCACAGTACCCTTCTAGATCATGGCATAATTCAAACTTTCCCTGTAGCGCTGCTCCCTGGCAATGTTGCAAAACTCCCTGTGTTGCACAATTCCCTGTTGCTTTTTTCGTCTTTATTCTGGTTGCCTGGGAATGTTGCAAAACATCCCAGTTGCAAAACTCCTTGTGAGCTCGATCGCACAATTCCCTGTTACTTGCGTTTTTAGTCTCTATTCTTGGAGGTGCAGTCGACAATTTTCCCACAAGGGAAGGAATTATCACCCAAGAGCTTCTTGTGGATCTCGTCCATATCTGTCGTAGCTAGCTAGCTGGAGTGGCGATGAAGAATTCTAGGGCGGTGCGCAGGCGGGCGGCCAGGGATTCTTTTTTCTAGCTGGAGTGGAGGTGGACGTAGGATCAGGAGTTTTCTGCACCCTAACTAGGAGTCCATGTGACGACCTGCTTCAGCTGGAGCAGCAGCTGGCCCGGCGCAGGCATCGATGATAGAGGAATATAGTTGCAATAGAGGAGGAATCAGAGGGAGGAAGCTGACAACAGTACATACATTTTGCATTCAGAATGCTGAAAGTCGATATGCTGAATGCGAGGGAAAAGAGATCAGTGGAGCTGCCGATGATGGAAGACGTGAAGCTGGCTGTTGGGTTCAGTCGTGACCCAGTTCGCGAGAACTTCTGATGATCCAGCGTCGTGAAGATTCTCTTATAGTTTGATCAGCTTCTAGTTCCTCTAAGCATGAAGCTACAGAAGTTGCATCTCTTGTGTTTCTGGGTGCTGGCTGCTGTTCTGCCCCTTGCGTTAGTACGAGTGTACATTTTCTACAACAGTCCAGGCTTGATCCCAGCAGATTTCACCAGCTTGTTCTTCAAAGCTCATGACGGCCGCGAGCCCGTGCAGCCTGCTGTTTGGGTACTACTTCTGAAGATCTCTCTAGCTTCCCCTACTTGCTGCTGGATCTCCCTGATCTTATGCTAGCTTGTACTGCAGTCAATATGCAATCCATGAGGAGTGCTGCATGATCTTGTAAGCTTGACATTTGACAAAAACCTTGCAAGTCTAGAATTCTGATGCCTATTGCAAGTCTGTTCGCGCCCTGCATCGCACTGACATTGTGTCGTTTCTGCTGTGGTGGATCCATCTCAAAGCACAGAAGGTCCTTATTACCCCAAAGTCTAGAAACACCACGACGACGTCCAGTACGGCAGAATCAGATGCCTCCAGCTCCCAGCAGCAGCTTCCAGCCGATTCTGATCAGAATAAGAACAACAGCGCCATCGAGGAGTCTAAGACTGTCGACGATGACAAAACTTCAGAGCTGCTGCACAGCAGTTCTACTCAGGACAGATCACAGAATCACACCAGCAATGAACAACCAATATGGGATCATGAAATGAACAACAGCAAGCCTGTGATCGATGTGAAGGAGCAGCTGGAGCTGGCCAAAAACATGAGGACGGCAGCTGCCCATGATGTCGAGAACTTGAAGGATCATGCAGCTGTCGACGACGATAATATTGCTGCAACCCAAAATGATGTTGTCCAGGAGGGGGAGGGGGAACTTGTAGAATGCAGCGAAGTTGATCTCAGCAAAAGAGTCGTGCAGCTGGATGGATCAAAGAAGCAGCTTCAAGTGCCGGAGGCCGACAGATCAGATAAGTGCAACAAGAGCCGCAGCAGCAATGAGACAACAGCTGCTACTAGTTCGACTACAACTCTTCCGGCAGTTGCAGCGATGAAGCATTCTAAAATGCCGGCATCAAATCTGGAAGCTGCAGCTGGTACAGAAACTGATCCCTCAATGGCATCATGAACTTCTGCTAATTGCAAGCTCAACTGGATTCATCTCAGAGGTCAAGATCTTGACGTGATGCATTGGGTTTGTTTGATTTCAGGAACAGCAGGAGCAGCAGGAGCAGCTAAAAGTACAGTTTGTGATCTGTCTAATGGGACATGGGTGCAAGACTTTGGAGCTGCTCTTGCATACACAAACGACACATGCAAGTACATAACAGGCCATCAAAACTGCATGACAAACGGACGCATGGACAAAGAGTTTCTGTATTGGCGATGGAAGCCAAGCACCTGCGAGCTGCCTCAAATCGACGCAAGAACCACTTTGGAGTCTCTGAGAGGCAAGTCTCTTGTCTTTGTCGGAGACTCAATTGCTCGCAACCAGTTCCAGTCACTTCTGTGCATACTTTCTCAGGCAAGCAAGTCTCCTCTCACCTCTCCCGGCCTAGCTCTAGCCACTAATTAACTTCCGCCCATGAGCAAGTTTTCTAGATCATCCAAAGCTGGTCTAGCTAGCTAGAAATGCAGTGACATCAATCTACTGGATTCAAGAGCTAGATTGAAACCAGGAGGCTGAATCATGGTCCATCGCAAGGAGTTTTCATACAACTCCCTGTGTGCAATGTTTTTTGTTCCACCCTAAAAAAGACTCTTCTATTCTCACCCAACAGTCTTGTTGGTTCGGATTTGTTGTTTCTTTGAACAACAGGCAGAGGATCCAACTCACCTTTATCATGACGAGGAGTGGAGAGACCATATCTATGTGTTCCCATCCTATTCTTTCACATTCTCAGTTCGCTGGTCTCCGTATCTGGTGCGACAAATTGAGAAGGAGATACCCGTCATGGCCAGTGGCGGTGACGACGACAACAACAGCACCACCACCACCCAAGTCATGATTGCACATCTCGATCTGGATGTGCTAGAAGAGACATGGGTTCAAGCAGTTGTTGGTGCAGATATCGTGGTAATTTCTTCAGGGCAATGGTGGTCTAAAGCTGGAGTCTATCTCGAGGATGGCAAAATTGTTGGTTGCCACCTGTGTAGTCCACAACTGCTACCAGAACTAAAAGAGGAGCAACAACAACAAGACCCGGTGCATGAAGAAGGAGCTCCTCATGGCGATGCAGGTATTGTGCGAAAGTCGATAATGGGATTCCATGATGCATACAGGAGAGCTTTGCACAATGTTCTGGAGGGGGTGTTGTCCATTCCTGGATACAAAGGAATCACGGTGTTCAGATCATTCGCTCCTGATCATTTCGAGAATGGAAGCTGGGATAGTGGTGGATCTTGTCCACGAACAGTACCAGGAGGTGTGCCTTTTGATTCCTTCACTGAGATGATGTACCAGATTCAGATTGAGGAATTTCACAAGTTGGTCGCAAGCCATGGGTCATTGCTGAATGAGAGCAGTAGCTCTAACTCTTCCATGAGCTCACAGCTAGGCTCCAAGGAGGAGGAGAAGAAGAACGGCTTGGTTGCTGCTGTTGTGACGGCCTCCCGCCTCAAGCTTGTGGACATCACCAATCTTGCACAGATAAGAGCTGATGGACATCCCAATGCATACCGCATGTATCAACCCTTTGCAAAGGAGAATGTGGGTAGGATTCAGAATGATTGTCTTCATTGGTGTCTACCCGGGCCCATAGATGTGTGGAATGATGTGCTTATGGAGTCCTTGCAACAACAGCAACTCCTCGAAGGATCAAAATTGAGGTAACAACAACAACAACAACAACACTTCTTCCCTGATGACAGCACCATGTTCCAGCATTTGCCATGGCTGCTGCTGGTCTTGTTGTTGGGTGGTGTAGTAGATGTTTAGGGCTTTTTAGCTCATCCTTCCCCCAACCCAATGTCAATGCCACCCCAAACTTCAATACTATGTAATTCATTACTTGGTCTTCAAATTCTATGTTCTGATGCAGCAGCAACAGCCCATGATGGATTGGATTGTCTCAGGCTGCAGATTATGGTGACAAATCAAGGTAAACCCATGAATCATTAACAGCTAGTGGATATCAACAAATTGAAGGAATCCTCATTACTGACCCTGGGTTTAGGGTTTACAGAATTTGCATTGAACTCCAAATTCTTCTCATACAGAAATCCCTTTACTGAAAGTAAATTTTATTTGACTTGCCAATTTGTGGGTATGTCTTTTTTTTTTGCTGAATTTTGAAGCTGTACATTTGGATCAGTGAAGTTGTAATTGTTTGAATCTGTGAGCATTCCTTCTGAAATCTGTGGGTATTTATTTGCAATAAACCTATTTCTTACCATCCAATATGTACACACCCATAGTGAGTCTACAAACATCTTTCTAGCTTGCGATGTTTTTTTGTCAATCTGATATTACACATTACAATGGTAGATCTGCTTGGCTAGGTGAAACATCAACATTTCTAGCTAGCACAAAAAAAAAAAACTTCATGTTTAAAGGCACAAAACTTTTGAATGATTGTTTCATATTTCGTAAAGTTTAGATTAATAAAAATTGTTGTCCATAAACTAAGAAATTCTTCTAGTTGGATTCTTTATGGATTGATTATTTCAAGTCAATCTTATAATTGCACAAAATAATGAGAGAATGATCTTTCAACTTGTGAAATTCCTAGCTAATTTAACACTTAGAAAATAATAAGTACGTACTCTCGGCTAGCTAAAGATCAACCAACCTTGAATCCTAAGAAAACATATTAAACCACTTAATGTAAATTTGTCCTTGGTTCACCAATCACATGGCATAATATTGGCGGCTGTTAGGGTGTTACCTTACACAATACAATGTAAAAATTTGTACTCAATTCACAGGGTGTAACTGTTGTTAGGGCATTACCCTGCATACAAGCATTGTGAGAATCTCAACACTCTCATTGGTTGTCAAGTCACAAGTTATACCACCCATAACCTTTGACCACTACTTAGCACAAGGTAACACCTTGGGCTCCAGTTGGCCCAATGATTTTGTTACCTTTCATTGCTTGGATGAAGGTTTCATAATTGTTCTCTACATAGATGAAAAGAGGACATCTTGATTTTCACAAGCAATGGTCCATTTTCACAAGCTAGGGTTTAGGGTTTAGTAACTAGCTCCAGGGTGTTCATTATCATGAATATTCTGAACACCTCACATACATCAACTATTCGCAATAACTTGCACACTCTGGCCAATCACTTAGTGTCCATAAACCACTTAATATAATATTGCCTTCGTGCAATAGGAGTCAAATAGCATGGCATTCCCCTGTCATGCTGTTAGGGGTGTCACATTCGTGACCCTGCCTTGGAAAAGCATGAAGTTATAATGTAAAGCTGATAAGGGCATCATAGTTGTGACCCTACCCTGAATTGGCATCACAATACCCTTGCCAGATTGGTTGGGACCATGGGACCATCCACTGAAAGAGCTTGAAATTCCCTTTTTAAGCAAGCAAAGGCTATCACATTTCTCATACCCTCCCTTACAAGCTAAGCATAAGTTTACATCTCAAGTCTCAACTATCCTCCCTAAAAAGTTGGTGGTGCGATGCTCGGCACCGCGCTCCGTAGCGTTGGGCTCTCTGTAACGTTGGGCTCTCCACTCCTTGAGTGCGTATCAGAGAAACCGACTATTTTCCACACATAATGCCCCCTTTTCTGATCGATTTCTAAGCGCTTATAGATGGTAAAGATGAATCTTCATTCAGAGTCTGAGGATCCTCAAATCCAAAGGTTCAATGAATTTTTTCTTGTGGCTGACAAGATCCGAAAAGCCGGGTGCAGCGCGCGGCAAGGACTCGGAAAATTCAAAAAACCGAACCCTAATGGCGGCGACGCCCGTCTCTCTGCTCCGGCAAGCAACGAGAATCCGCTCTTCACCAACGGCTCTTTTGCTCCGCCGACGCAAGGATCCCGCAAAGCTCCCTCGGTGTCAAGCTTTCCTCCCCTAGGAAATCCGCTCGGCAAGGAAGGAGTAACCGCGATCCAAGCATCGGAGACCTTGGTAGCTCTCAACACTCAGACGGAATGCCAGCTCTCAAGCAAGAACGCGCAAGTGATCTTGGCGAAGAGTGATGGCGGGGAGCGTGAAGGATTCCCCCAACGGTCACCTTCAATGTTCGTCCACCAAGGCATCCCGCCACGAGCTCAAACGAGCGCGGCCGAGGCGCCGGGCGAATCCTCTCACACTCAGGTACTCACCAAACATCCCTTCCCTCTTCCCCACATTTCAGAATCTCTCTCTGCGATTGTCGGGCAAAGATCGAAAGCGAGACACTTGAGCGCCGTCGCCACAAGGCAAGTGATGAGGGAGGATGCCTCAGCCGCAGAGCAAAAGCATCAAGCGGAAAAACTAAGTCCAGAAGAAATCCGATCGCCCCCACAACGGCCCCCCCGAACTCGAATCTGATAGCGCACTCAGGAAGCGGACCAGGATCAACCTCCCCCTCGGGGGCGGACACCCAAGGTCCATCGCCAGTGGATCTCAATTTGGAGCTGGAAGCGGAGTTCCCAGAGGATATGGTGCTCAAGATGTAAGGCAACGCTGTCAAAAAAGCACGCCGAACGGTTATAGGTCGGACATTAAGAGGGAGAGCGACATTCAAAACTTTACACGAATGTCTGAAGCTCCACCTCCCGGTGTCCTTCATCTCAACTACATTGCTCACAAGAGGATACTTCCTAATCCTCTTCGAGAACGAAAAAGGAGCGATAGCAACCAAGAAGCTCACCTCAGTGGAGTGGAGCGAACTCAACTTATCCTTCTCCAAGTACACATCGAGCTTCGACGCTAGCGCGCAAGGAGCGGAGGCGCTCCTCACGCACACTATCAAGGTCCAATTTCCTGACCTCCACGAACAATTCAAAAACGTAAGAGCACTGACCATAATGGCCAGCAAATTCGACGAAGTTCTTGACATAGAAGCCGCCGATTCTTATGTGAAGAGGCCAGCGGGCCCCATGGTTACTATCAAGATCAAGGACATAACTAAGCTAGCGGGCTACATCAAAATCCCCTCCATGGCGGAGGGCACTTTGACCACGGACACAATCCACCAAAGGATCCTATACTCCGAACTTTCAAACCAATGTCGGAAATGTCGCAAATTCGAGCACCATGCTTGAATTTGCACTGTCAACAAGATTAAACCTCAAGAGGGACCCACACAACGCAACTCTCACCAGGGGGTGGGCTCAAGGAAGCACGCAAGATTGTGCCCGACTCTGCAAGGCGCACCCCGAGAAAGCAATCAGGGACTCCCCCCAAAAGTTTTCACCAACCCTCACGCAATGGTGAAAACCAAAACGCGAAAGGAAGCAAGGTCCTCAACGGACCTCCCCTCTGCCCGCGAGCAAACAACCGACCAGGTCATAAAGCACACCGAAAGCACAACGTTGAGTCCAAACCATTGGAACCCGACATCCACATTACAAAAGGACCAAACCATGACCGAGCTCACGGCGTCCCCAACCCACGCCAAGCCCCACAATCAAACGGGTGCCGAGAGGCGGCAAGAAAGCGCCTCCACTCCAAAAACCGAACTCTGTTTTGGGCTACCAGGGTTGGTATGCTCACAAGCACGAGCCTTGGAAGCATCCACCAACCCCTTCACTAGCCCCGACGAAGGGAACCATGGAGTAGGAGTAATTCCCAAGCACCAAGAAGAAGCGACCAACGAATGGTCCTTTCAAGGGCGAAATAAGCATGCCCAAACTCGCCTCCCCTAGGTTGGAAGCTCAATCACTGATCCCCCACACCCTATTTCAAAAGGCAACACCGGGAGGGAAGAAAGGCCAACTACATTCAGAGGTACCCCCCTCTTTCTTCACCTCTCTCGGCATCTCAATTCCACAAGATCGCGAACCCCTGAGAACTAGAGTATGGCCGGTTCTGGCCAAGGAAAAGAACTCCCGGAAGGAAATATTGGTGCACTCTAAAAGCCAAACTCGGCCCAGCCTCTCGTTTAGCACAAGAATAATGGGTTCCGCTGAAGCCGAGTGGCCCCACGACTCAGCCTGGGCGGATCTAATATAGCGACTTGAAATGGAATTGGAGGAGAAAGTCCTTAGATACAAACTTACACTCAAGGACCGACCCAAACTAGAGTGGAGTTGGCAAGAAGTAAAGAGCAGGGGGGGAGTGGAATGCACGATTCTAGCCCACATCGACACGGGTGTAAGCGCCCTCAGCATCCAAAACAAGCGACACTTGCATTGGAAAGTGCTAGAGCTCATACCTGGAATGAACAATGACGTGGAATTCGCTGCCCCAGCGCACAACCTGCTAATGAAGGTCAAAACGGAGAGCTTGACCCGCCAAGAGTCCAAGAACCGAGCGGCGAGTATCCAGGCCTCGCCTCAGGCGGCACACAAAAAGCGCTTCACCAAGCTCGACATCTTGACGATGGTGTCCATGCGGTCGGACGACACCGCTCCCACCCATGACGAGATAATAAGACAAGACGACGACGAAGAAGTCCCGCCATGCGACACCACACGGACCTCGAAATCAATCAACCACCCAACTGCCCAGAATCGCCTCAGTTATGACTGAAAAACCATTAATCATGGCCTCTCTCAATGTAAGGGGCTTGAGAGACAATGTGCACAAGCCAAAAAAGATAAAGGCCTGGATGGTCTCACTCTCTCCCTCCCCCCCCAAATTCTCCTCATACAGGAACACCATTTGGGAAAGGAAGGAATTAAAGACACTACCAAAGGAATCGAATTTTGGCAAGGGACCTCCTTCTGGAACGAAGGAATCCCAATGGGTATCTTGTAAAGAACAAGCGTCGATACAGCAATACTGGTCGACAAGTCGACCGCCCCCCTCGTCAAAGATCACGGCATAGTGATGGAAGGAAGAGCGCAATTTGTCACGTTCCAATCTCCGAACGACGGTTTTCTCACCACCATTAACATCTACGCCCCGCGTTCCTCAAACGACAGAACTCCTCTTTGGCGAAAGCTCTCACAAGCTAAATTCGCCTCCGACCACTTCATCATCGGAGGTGATTTCAATCACCTTGAAGAAATAGACCGAAGAGGAACCTCTGGTGAAAGATAGATGCACAGGAGGGAGGCAACCTCCTAGCATCATATGACACTCCAATACAGGTTGGTCGATGGGTGGCGTCTCGACAACTTCAGGAAGATGTCAAACAAAGAATACACCTTCGACAATGGGAGAACTGGCCCACTATCGCAACCCCACTTTGGCCAAATGTGGGGGTGAAGCCCAACACTCCCAAAGTTGGGGATTTGGAATCCTCTAGGACTCCCGAATGTTTAGAATTCGACAACAAGGCCCAAAACACCTCGCATTGGGGTGTTCTTAGTGTCATTCGAAAGGTCTTGAAGCGTAGATATCGAAAATGGCCTCGCACTGGTCATTTGGACATCTATAGCCCAAGTTATGGGCAAAAGAAGACCACTAAAAGTCAGGAATCGACCTCTTCCCGACCTCCAAATTAAGAGTGCGACATGGTGTTGGAAAGATCTTGACGAGGGCTACAACTTTGGTTTAGACCTCGTCACGATCAGACCTGTCAGTCGGGAGTTATGAGCTCCCAAAGTCCCGGGACTCCAACCGGGACAGTTTGGGGACAATTTCGGGACTCCAACTTGGGAGTCCCGGGAAAAAGAGTCATTTGGATGTAGCCCCCGCAGAGCGTTGTAGAGAATATTATATAGGGGAAGGTGGTGGCTTCCCCTGAGTCCGGGCCGTGGTGAGTCTTGTGGTCCAAAGTGCCCACATCACAAACTTGCCCCCTCCTTGTATGAGTGCTTTTACAACACCTTAACAATATGTTCAACGTTCAATGTTGATACAATCATTGATATGATGTTAAGGTGACATTGTAACAACATGTATTGAAAT
>Ga0209208_10012355_pt1 | contig 10825 bp, 9 predicted proteins | sample S1TSphfallax_3_FD_187694 | JGI IMG/M metagenome (GOLD analysis project Ga0209208, IMG submission 187694) | Host-associated microbial communities from peat moss isolated from Minnesota, USA - S1T2_Fd - Sphagnum fallax MG (SPAdes) (version 2) | ecosystem: Host-associated > Plants > Peat moss >... | reverse complement strand
CCCTCTTCTTCCTTTGTTAATTTTCCATGACTATAACAAAAACTAAAAAAAACAAGGATTGTGGCAAAATCTCTCTCTTTGTAGTAAAAACCCTATATTGTGCTTAATTTATAACTAATAACTAGATTCTCTTGGTGATAAAACAATTTTGGGCTTGGCAAAAACATAAAAATGAGGACCCACCACAAAAAAAAACACACAAAAAACACAAAACCCACCTTCCCTTGAGCTTTTCACCTTCGTTTTTTGTTGCCTATTGATGTTGATGTTGCTCTTGTCATCATTGTTCGCCTTTATTCCAGAAAGTGTTTACTTTCAAATACCCCAACGTGCCCCCAAAATCTAAAAACTAGATTTACAACTATCCTCTTACTAGAATTGCAATTGGATTTACAACCAATCCTCTTTCTACTGAAATTGGAACTAGACATGGGTCTTGGAACCCCTCTTTCCATTTTCATGTGTCCCTCCCCTAAAAAATTTTCTTCTTCTGTTTCTTTTTCTTCCTCTTTACCTATTTTTCTCTTTCTCCTCTTTTGGTGTAGTGATAACAAGTGAGCATAAGGAAGCAACAATAATAACAATAGCAAAGTCATGCTACCACTGCCGTCACCATTCATTCTCCAAAAACCTTGAAAGTTGTATACTTTTGCTTATGCATATTGCTTACATATAATGGGTTGGTCTCTCTTGATAAAAAAAGATAAAGGTGTAGGGTAGTTAGTAGTGTTGGGCAAAGCACTATTACAAAATGCATCCTAGTTCACTCTAGGTTTTAGTAGATTTTGAATGAATTTGGACATTTTTACGTAAATTGTTTAACTTGTTAATGAATAAGGACCAGTTACTACAAACAATGAATTATTTCAGTAGTATTTAATGAAACAAGGTTATTCTCAAAGGAAATACAAATTTACCAAACCATTCACTTGCTAGTTAATTAACTAACCAACATGGAAATCAATTAAAATTTAATTATTTGATATATAATATTATTGAAAATTTCATGATTTTTAAACCTATGATTTATTGATAAGTGTCATTACCTAGGTTAGGTTAAAAACCTAGCCTAGGTAGGTAGGTAGGCCATGTAATCAACATAGGGTCAACTTACATACCATTGTTGATCACACACAACACCATTCATGAGGTTTGATCCCTTGACCTTTGGAATTGAAGCAAACACCCTTACTATCAAACCACCTCACTTATTGTGATAGGATGTTACACTACATTTTATTTATCAAATACTTCATTTTAAACATTACAAAAACATGAACTTTGAAAATTCATATCTTATTGAGATTTTGTTCAAATGAAATGATTCAAGTTTACTTTTGAAAAAAATTCAATAATGTACATAATTACATTTATTTCCTTTTGAAAGTTTAAAATCATTTGATTTTTTTTTTGAATATCATTATTCAATAACATTTCAATGACCATTTTTTTCATTTTTTAAAAATAAATTAATTTTTTTTGTTAATATAATATTACTACCTATGCTAAGCTACTTTCAATTATTATATGAGTATTTTTCATTGATTTAAATTATTTCACCTTACATTATTTATGACTATTTTCAATTACTTTTGGTTATTTTTGGTTATTTCACCTTAGGCTACTTTTGGTTATTTTAAGTTACTTTTGATTATTTTAGTTTATTTCACCTTAGTCTATTTTCAACTATTGTAAATTATTTTAGTTTAGATTACTTGAAGCTATTATAAGTTACTTTTGGCTATTGAAAGTTATTTCACCTTATGTTATTATTGGCAATTCTAAGTTATTATAGGTTATTTCACATTAAATTACTTTTGTCTATTATAATTTATTTCACCTTAAATTATTTTTGACAATCATCAACAATTCTAATAGATGAATATTGGTTGTTCTTTTATTAAGGCTATTAATGATTATTGGTACCTATTTTATTGGTGACTATTATTGCCTATTAATGATTATTTTATTAATAATTATTGGTGCCTATTCTATTAATGGTAATTGGTAGTTATTCTATTAGTGACTATTATTGCCTATTAATGATTATTGGTGCCTAGTCTATTAATGGTCATTGGTAGTTATTCTATTGGTGACTATTATTGCCTATTAATGATTATTTTATTAATAATTATTGGTGCCTATTCTATTAATGGTCATTGGTAGTTATTCTATTGGTGATCATTATTGTTTATTGATGATTATTTTATTAATAATTGTTGGTGCCTATTCTATTAATGGTCATTGATAGTTATTCTATTGGTGACTATTATTGCCTATTAATGATTATTCTATTAATAATTATTGGCGTCATTTTTATTAATGGTCATTGGTAGTTATTTTATTGGTGACTATTAGTGGTTATTCTATTAGTGACGATTGGTGGTTATTCTATTAATGGTCATTGGTGGTTATTCAATTGGTGACTATTGGTGGTTATTTTACTGGTGTCTATTCTATTAATGGCCATTGGTAGTTATTTTATTGGTGTCTATTCTATTAATGGCCATCGATAGTTATTTTATTGGTGGCTATTAGTGCTTATTTTATTGGTGTTTATTCTATTAATGGCTATTAGTACTTATTTTATTGGTGGCTATTGGTGTTTATTTTATTGGTGGCTATTGGTGTGTATTATATTAATGGCTATTGGTGGATATTTTGTTGTTGGATATCGGTGGTTATTAATGGTTATTTTATTGGTGGCTATTGGTGTGTATTATATTAATGGCTATTGGTGGATATTTTGTTGTTGGATATTGGTGGTTATTAATGGTTATTATATTAGTGGCTATTGGTGTGTATTATATTAATGGCTATTGGTGGATATTTTGTTGTTGGATATCGGTGGTTATTAATGGTTATTATATTAGTGGCTATTGGTGTGTATTATATTAATGGCCATTGGTGGATATTTTGTTGTTGGATATTGGTGGTTATTAATGGTTATTATATTAGTGGCTATTGGTGGCTATCATATTAATGACTATTGGTGAATATTTTATTATGGATGTTGGCGGTTATTAATGGTTATTATATTAATGACTATTAGTGGCTATCCTATTAATGGTTATTGGTGCCTATCCTATTAATGGTTATTGGTGCCTATCCTATTAATGGTTATTGGTGCCTATCCTATTAATGGTTATTGATGAATATTCTATTGTGGATATTGGTGGTTATTAATAGTTATTATATTAGTGACTATTGGTGGCTATTATATTAGTGATTATTGGTGGTTATTTTGTTGTAGGCCATTGATGGTTATTGATGGCTATTTTATTAATGATTATTGCATTATAAGTTATTGTTGGTGATTATATGTTATATTACAACTATTGGTGATTATTGTATTATAAATTATTGTTGGATATTTTATGTTATAATATCACAGGCTATTATTATTTATTATATTGTAGGGTATTTAAAATTATTTTTCATAGGTTATTATTTTCTATTATAAGTTATTTTTACATTTGGTCATTATATCAATCTAAGTTATTATGCTTAGGATAAAGTAATTTATAATAACTTAAAAGCTTATAATAAACTAGTTAACATACTTTAAAGTAAAATGAAATATAACAGTTTAAGGTACAATAATTACTAATAGCTTATAATAACATAAAATATAAGTTAGAATAACTAAAATAACTTAAAATAATCTAGGATATATCATAAAGTAGCATATATATAATATTTCTAAAAACATATAAATAAACCTATTTACTATAATAAATTATAATACGAAATTATGTTAACTACTAATGAAACATGATGTCTACATAATGATATTATAATAAAATAACTTTCATTAGGGTGAGATTAATGAAATGCAATAAAGTTATTTCACTTTTGAGGTCCTTTAGTGATTTAAACTAATAATTGCACCCCACTTTTGTAATAATGAAAGGCGAAGGGGTTTCATATGTCTAGTCGAACATACATGTTTGTGTTAAAATCAAGATTTTTTGAACTTGTACATGGGTGAAAAAATAATCAAGTGCACATTTTGTGATCCTTGTCAAAGAAATATGTAAAGTAACCATAAACTAAGTCTTGACATGTTAAATTTAGAAATATTATTTATCAATATAAACATTTTTTTGGATTTATTATGTCAATGATATTGAAAAATCACATCTTTAAAATATATTGAAGTGAATTTTTCAAAAATTCCTGCTACCAAACATTCTTGAAGGATACACAAAGTGATCTCATTCTTTTGTTGAGAGTCTAAAAAGATCACCAAGGAAAACCCCACTTAATTGATCACATGCAAACCAAACAGAAAACAAACTGAATGAACCAGGACTACGAAGAGGGGTTGGATGAGAATGAGACGCTTTTGTTTGTGAGATATCCACCGTCGACGACCAAGTTGTGGCCTGAGATATATGGGGAGTCATCACTGGCCAAGAAAAGGGCAGCCTTTGCAATCCCTTCAGGAGTCAATTTTACACCTGCAATATTAGAAAAGTTTTCTAGCTCGACCATCTTCTTCAATTGTTCTTCACTCAAGTCCGGGTACATCACTCTGCAGAACAGCCAAAGCACAGGTGAGTTGGGAAAAGCACCCGAACTGATCAAATAGTACGCCTTACGACACACATTATTGGAGAGTGTTAAGTTCCACAAGATGCTAACTATCCACAAAACTATTCAAAAAGTTCATGTTTAACTTCTTGGGTTTATACGTTCTTTATTTTCAGTTACAGCGTTCTCACTTCAAAAATCTATAATGTGTTGCGAAGTTTGAGCATTGAATTGATTGACTAGACTATCCTGCACGCTATGTTACTAACTCTCAACATCCCTGCGCACCACCTTAAGAGTCAGGGACACAAGGTGCACTTTCATAAGGTATGGCAATATATTACTCCTCACTCTTATGATTGCCAGGTTTTAGAGAGTAGGGCAAAGCTGCTACAAACCGAAAGCTCGGGAGTGTCAAAGATGTGGCCAGGACTCCTGGTGATATGCAGTTCACGCGGATGCCATGCTTGGTGAGTTCCGCAGAGGCACAATAGGTTGCTGCAATTATACCTGATTTGCTGATACTGTATGCAAGTGGTCCTGCTCCAGCAATAGATCCAGTAATGCTTGCTGTGCTTATAATAACCCCTTGCTTTGCTGGGATCATTGCTTTTGCTGCATGTTTGATGCCGATTACCGTTCCCAGTAAATTCACATCTAGCAGCTTCTGAAACTCATCAACACGTAGTGCTTCAAATGGGGACAGTGGGCCTGCATATGAGACCACACTCCCACCTGGTTTGAAATCCATGATTGCTGTACTTTGATGCGGTAGTAAGCACTCAGTGGATTCAATTCACAAACTCCCAAACAACCATTCAGCTGTACAACTTGTTAGCTCCAGAGTTGTAGACACCTCTAAGGAAAAATTGAGATGCAGAAGTTATACAAAGTTATACTAGGATGGGAGAAATTTGTTGACCAATTCTTCCCTGTGGACTTGGAAATGGAGTATCCTGCAGTCAGACTCAAAATTGAACCTCTAACCCTACCAAGAGAGCAGTCAATCCTAATCAACTGTTGCTTGGCTCATAATGACGTGTCCAAGATGTCCCAGTGCATTGGGAGGATGCCTTCAATCCATAAGGTTCCTCCTGACATGGGAGGTAATCTTCTGTTTCTGGGTGCGCTCTTATACATATCATAAGGGCCCACTGTGTTTTCTTTGTTAGCTTGACAGGTCCTTATGAATGGTGAGACCCTGGAACAGGGTGTAACCAGAATTTGGTGCTGCCCTTGACTGCCGCCTTGGGCAGGCACCTTATTCTTGTAGTTGCCCCATCCACAAGCCCTACCTAGCATGTACTGCTTGAGTCCAAAACCTTGCAGGACATATCATACCTATCTGTATAGGCAAAAGCTGGAGGGTAAATCTCCAGGGTGGGGACATTTGCAAAATAAGGGGCCTAGGATGAGATGTAACATCCCTCCCACTCCTAAGGAGTAAGTGTAAGATCCCTCCGCTTTTGCAAGAGGGATAATCATGGATAGCAGGTGCCCTCCAAATCTACTAGGAAATTTCTCTTAGTGCCTTGCATGTAGGTCAAACAATTGAAGGACTCTTGAATTGCTTGAGTCCATATATAGCACATCAACAAGACCTTCATCATCCATAAATTGATTCTGTGAAAAATTAGGCAATGTGATAAACTCATTACCAAAAAAATGTTTTGCTGGCAGATATGTTCAAACATCATAGATTTAGGATCAGCTCACCTGCGATGCCTGCATTGTTGTACATGATGTCAAGCTTTCCAAAAGAATGCACTGCAAGATTCACTGCAGCAGCAACATGGCTCTCTTTGCTGACATCACAGTGTATATACTTGGAAGAATCTGTTCCAAGCTCATTCACCAGTGTCTGCCCAGCATCGTCCTTCACATCAGCAATCACCACTTTGGCTCCATGCGCCACAAACAGGCGTGCTGTTGCATGCCCTATGCCTGTGGCTGCTCCAGTTATCACTGCCACTTTGCCCACTAGCTGCCTACCAAAGATGATGACTCTTTCAGATCATTTGAAGATCAAATGACTCACTCTGTGAAAATTTTCTGGACTTTATCATTCAAATCTTTCGTCAAAGAAATCACCTCACATAGATGACCCAACCCAACAAGCCTGTGTCTCGAGAGGCTTCCAATATTCTACAACCCCAAATTGACCCTCTCTGAGATGATCTTCTTATCCTAGAGTGAGTCAAGAAGCTGAACCATATGCCAGCTGACACTACAGCAAGGCTTATGAATTCACCAGCTTAATAGTAGCTGCTCATCTCCAGTATTTCATGTCCATCAAACTCCGGATTAGATCAACATATTTGGTTCCATGTGATTCTCACAATGAAATGAACTAAGAATTGGAGCTCACTGCATCTCAGAGGACTGTATGATCTATTAGACCTATTATGCAGTCAAAGAAACTTTGCCAAAACTTATGAATGGGATAACTCACCTCAAAGGAGAAGGAACAGACATCACCATGGCAGTACACTTCAGGGAATCTCCTAGAGAGAAATTCGGTGTATATGAATCAAACCTGCAAAAGAACACAGTTCCAAATCAAAGAGACTGTAGCAGAACCAAATGGATTGAATTATGGATTGTTCAGATTGACAATCATTGATCAAATCACAGACTCAAGGAATTGAGGATGACGATGACAACACTGAAGGCTTGTATTGTGCAACTCAGCAAACAAGAAGCTAGTCGTATAATGTCTCTGATCTAGCGCTTGGCTTTCCAGTGCATTTTAACACAACTTGATTTTGCAAGAGAACTGGTTTCTTTCCAACACAAGAATAGTTCAAATAGGAAATGTGAATGGGAATTTGGGACTCAATGAACATTGAGTACTATTGGATTGGCTGTGCACGTTTAGTACGACAGGGTTGGCATATGTCATGTGGGACCTGCCACGCCTGCAAGAAAAATTGCCTATTCCTTAAGAGTTTGAGGGATCTTATACCTGCAAGTAACTGTAAGATCCCACACCCTCAACTCTTAAGGAGTAGGCTTGTAGGCATACTTAAGGTCCTGCCTGGTCCCTAAGGAGTAGGCATAATATGTCTCCCCTTTTCTAGAAGGGAGATTCATGGATATACTGCAAAAACACTAGGAAAGAACCCTTCCTTCCTTTCCATTTCTGCTCACTCTTTTTGCTGTGGGAACCACTAGAATGTACCATGTGCAAAATAAAACAAATAAAAACAGAGATGATTACAGTTTTTAAAGTCTTTTCTTTGTCATAGTTCTTTTTTCTTGATTGCAAATGGAGGAAGGGTAGGTAGAGGAAGGGTAGGTAGATCAGACGCGATGAGTACGTTTGATTATGTTTCATTTGAGAACTGCCAAAATATGTAACAGAACACAAAGAAGAAAAGGATACAGATTTTTTTGCATCTTTTGTCCTTGTAACTTTCCTTCCTTTCTTTAATGATATATCTCCCTTTTCCCCATGTTCTTGAAACTCTATAGTAAGTAGGCCATTTCATTTATCCTTCACTTTGTTTGAAATACTACACACAATTTAGTGTTTTTTTAATGAAACCGTGAAAGGACCTACATGCAAGAAGGACCTAAGGAGGTCATACTCTGTCACAACATGCGAAAAGCATGTTAGACATTGATAAAGGAGAACTTTATAGGTGTTTAATGCAAGGAAATGAGGATGACATTTATAGGTTTGATGGGAGTTTATCATTTCAATGTTGACCCTAAGGTTGTAGGATTTCAAGACTTGGTTTTGGTTGACGATTCTCCCAAGTGTGATTTTGTGAATGTTTCTCAAGTTCATTGTGTAATGAAACCTTAAGTAGCATTATGATGAAAGTTTTGCAAGAGCAAAAAGTGTAATTACATGAATAAGAGCCACCCAAATTGTAACCAATGTTTGGTTTCGGCTGTTTTTGGGTCAAGAGTTGTATTGATGTTGCAAATTTTTAATATGTTTACACAATAATGTTTTTAATATATTATGGAAACATTTGGATTAATTTGGAATGAATATAATCGAATAGAATATTGAAAAACACATTTGAAACAATGTAATTAGTGTTTTCAATGTTTTTTCATTTTTCAAAAGATTTGAAATGCTTTTAAAATAACACAATCATTTACAATAATTATCCACACCTTTACACGATAATATATTTTCACATTTTTTTGGGTTGTAAACTGTGTTGTCAAATTACCATTTTGGACCTAAACTTATAGTGTGTCATTTAGGAAGTATGTTCTTCAAGACTAACACCTTGTAGCTGATCATAAGTAGGTACTTATAAGTCCTTGGAAAAGGTGAATGATCTTATGTGCACCCAATTACTTGAAAGTGAAAAAGAGTTGATAGGTGTAAGGTTTTGCTAAATTTTCATGCAAGCTACTACATGGATTGAACATTAAAGAAGGCCACATATGTTGCACGAAAGTATTTGTAAATATCACCTCCATGTTTTCTTACTTTCCATTTCTTTTAATTCTTGGTTTTATTTATTTATTAGCTTTTGAATTTTAATTTAAAACAATATAATTGTATGTTGTGGTTGTTGAAGTGAAATTGAATGTTCATAACAAAAGGGGAAAACAAGACAAGTGTCATTGTGTATAGCTATGAATTGAAACAAGTTCGAATTGATGCCTACCATTTTGTCTAAATACCCAAATTCCTTGTGGTTTCAAACTTTTATTCTACTTCTAATAAAATTCAAAAGCATGATGAATTGACTTCAAATCCAACAATGGATAAATCCATGTTTGAAATGTAGCATTTTTATGAAGTGGGGTTTTTTTCCCCTCTTTATCTTCACATGTAGTTGAAATAGTAAAAATGATTGTTGGTTCATTTGATATTTGAAAGGCTTTTGAAATTCGGTAATTCATGGGCTCTCCGTATTAAAACACATATGACATCTATAGGTGTAATTTGAGCTATGATCATTCACTGGTCTTAATAAATGGGGACTAGTTGGAGAGTAATGAATTCATTGGTCTAGTGAACATGGATTAATGAACTACACCCACATTTTGTAGTAGTGATTTTTCTTTAATTTAAAAATAGCTAAGGTTTTAAGTCATCAAATAACTCTACTCCGCTTCATGTGGAAGATTACTTAAAAGTCAACAATTGGGTCAATCAAATCTTTCATTGTTCGCACAATTCTGAGCTTACACAATTCCAAGACATAATTCCCAACCTAAGAGGACTAGATAGGTCACTTTATATGAAGGGCCAAGAAAGTTATCCTTTTCTTATATGGACGAATTTTCAAAAGGCATGAAGTTAATTTCAATTCACAATATATGTTTAAAAAGTTGGTCTTGATATGAGTGGGTTATAAGGTTATAAGTTTACCTTATAACACAATCTTTTGCATTATTCATTGGAGATGTGGGATCTTGCTAGGTGGGGGGAAAAGGAAATTATAATCAAGTGTCATTCACTAACACATGCAAATGCAACGTTTTACATTTCTTTGAATGAGTCAAAATTCATCAAAGAATATAAAAATAAAATATCAAAATGGAGTCAATATTGGAAAGGAAAATGTACTAATTTAACTTGGCATGATGACCAAGAAGTTGTTTTTAAAAAAAATTGTAAAAAACAAAAACCATAACAACATCAAGATTGTTTGAATTGGCATGGAAAAAATAGAAAACTACCATAGAAAATGACAATTATAAAGGATTTAACGCAATTGAAATATTTGATAAATAAATAAAAATTGATGGAAACAAAATAAATCCAAGAAATCTAATTTCCATCAAATGTCACATTAGATTTTGGAGGCACTTCGGTTCCAAATGGCATGACTTCACTTTAGGAAGTAGTAGTTAAATTATTAAATCAAGTAAACTTGATCAAAGACAATAAACATAGACTTATCATATGAACACAATGCCCTTAAACCTTAAACCCTTTAAACCTTTTTGTTTAATTGGATAAAAAAACCCATTTGTTCATAAAACTCATTTGTTAATGTGCATATCTATTTTTTTTAATGTTCAAATCACCATTACACATCATATATCATTATGTCATTTCATGTGCATTTAGTTAAATTAGTTGGTTGGTTAATTATCATAGAATCATGAACTATATAAATGTATTGTGAACATTTAAATTTTACAAACACATATCAAATATCAATCAATACAATAATTTTATCAATTTTAGGTTTCATTAGATGTACAATTCCAACTAATTATTCATAATGAAAATTCAAACTATAGTAGAAGAAAACTCAAAAAAAAAAAAAAAAAAAAAAAAAAAAAAAAAAAAAAAAAAAAAAAA
>Ga0209208_10012353_pt1 | contig 10826 bp, 7 predicted proteins | sample S1TSphfallax_3_FD_187694 | JGI IMG/M metagenome (GOLD analysis project Ga0209208, IMG submission 187694) | Host-associated microbial communities from peat moss isolated from Minnesota, USA - S1T2_Fd - Sphagnum fallax MG (SPAdes) (version 2) | ecosystem: Host-associated > Plants > Peat moss >... | reverse complement strand
CCCCACCTTGATAATCCCTTTTCGAATGGTTGTCTTCCTTGAACTTTGTTGCCTTCTACCCCTCCCCCCCTTCCTTGGTAATCCTTTTCTTAGTGGTCATCTTCTTTGAATTGTTACAAATGCCAATGTCATGGAATCATTCATTTGAATGTTCATCCATGACTTGTAATAAACTTGTACCTAATTTTTAGTTTAATTTCAATTCACTCTTAATTAACTTCTAGTTAAATTTTAGTTCACTTTCACTTGACTCATAGTTCATTTCCAATTTTTTATTAGTTCATTATTAATTAAAACTTAGTTCACTTTTAGTTAACCATTAGTTAAAATTTAGTTAAATTCTAATTAAGTTCAAGTTAATTTCTTAGTTAAATCCTAGTTAACTTTAATTAATTCCCAGTTGAATCTTAATTAATTCACAATTAACTTTCAATTAACTCATAGTTGACTTTCAGTTAAGAAGGCTTTCAAAAAATATTTTTACTCAATGCACACATAGAAACCTCTTTAGAAGCTTTCTTAAACTAGGTGCCCAAAGGGGTATAAACAGAAATAGGACCCTTCATTTCCTTTAGTTTATTCAACATCAATCTTAGACACAATCTTACACCATAGTTTTGTCATGTTTCTTTTCATGTTTTGACAATGGTAGTTTTAGTCATTGGGAAAAAGGTTGTTACACTTTTGTTACAACATTCCTTTTAGCTTTCATTCAAGCTACTTCCCTTGTTCTTGCTTCCCTTTGAAGTTTTGTTCCATAGTCAAGGTTAACCCCTTTATGTAGTAAAGAATGTGCTTTTAGCCTAGCTATAAAATTCTTATGAAACCTATCTTTAGTTTTTTTTTATACTAGTTGTAGATTAGGTTGCATTGAACGTTGCCTTTGCACGCCTATTTAGTAGCCTTTGAACTATTCTTTCAACCACAATAAAGGAGTCAACAACTCACTAGGCCTTCTTATCTTCCTTTTTTATTTATGATGTTGACTACTTATGTTGTTTCTTTGGTTAAGGTTTTTTGTTGCAAAATGCTAAAGTACTCACTTGATGTTACTACATATGATTGTATAGTCCACTAAAGGTTATTTCCTTCTTGTTTTCTGTGGCAAGGAGAGCAAATTTGCAAAAGACTAGATCTTAGGGTACTATTGTAGGATGATGAATTTGTTGCTCTTCAATTATAGGTCCACCTACATCAACAGTTAGATCATAGGTCATTTTTGTCTACCCATTTACATCTATAGCAATAGCTTGGTTCTTAGGTTTGTCCATGTAATACTTCACATTTGATTATTCATGCTCCTCTAATTATGATGTTTCAAGCTTTTGTAGCATTGGTCTTGTAACAATTCCATCTTTCCCCCATTACTCTTGCCCATTAATTGTATTATGAAAACCATCAATGTCTTCATCTAAGATGTTTGTAGGTGTTTGTGTAAACTTTAGATGGCTTGGTTTTGTGATGAATTGCCTTTGGATTTAGAAGCCAAATTCATGTAACCCTAAACCCACTTTTGATATTTTTTTAGATTATAATTGGTTCAAGTTCTTGTTTACCTATCTAGCGAATGTGCACTTGTTTAATTCACAATGATTATTCTTGACCATTGCATTGTCTCTTTCTTTCTTGATAACAATTTTGAATGGTCTGAAACAACTTACATTTAGGGGTCGTAAAACATGAGATGTGTGAGCTAGTAAGGTGACCATATCCAAACCAAATTCCTATGCTCATGCAATTTTTTCTAGCATAATATGTGATCCATACCTGTTTAAAATTAAGAAATGTTGATTAAATTGAAAAATATCACCAAGAATTGACTTATTGAAAAATGAAAAAATAAATTGAAAAGAAAAGATGTCATCCATGCCTTGGTTTGCATTGCCATACATGTACCTCCCTTGCACAATTTATGTAGTCATCCTTGATCTGCTCAATTTTGAAGACGTAGAAAGTTGATAGGTAGTTTCATGTTACATTAACAACATAGTTCACCACTAGCCATTCCCTAGACTTTGGAATGGTGCTGTAAATTTGATTGGAACCTCTTTTTGTTAATACTTTTGCCCTTGATTATCGACCTGTCTGGATTATTGTCTCATATAAATTCTAAATGTGATTATGGTTGTATTTGTGTTGTGTATAAAATGTTTGTAGATTTTGGTAAAAAATGTTGCATGATTGACTTGTGAGACCTTGTGCCTTGTAAACATTCAATTTTTTAGCAAGTCAAGTACTTAGTTTTAGATGTCAACACTTGAACCAATACCACCAATAATTCCATGGAATTCCATTCTTGAAAAGGGTGGGCATGGTCTATGTCAATTTTGCTACATTCATTTTGAGCTGATGCAAGGTGATTGAAAGTCCACATTCTTACATTCCCAAATCGAAGCCACAAGTGCTTCATCTTCCTAGTTTGTGAGCACACTTTATGGCCTTTACTTTTTTGATCTTGTTTTCCCATTCAAGTGATTTAAAAGGGATGTGATTAATATGTGCCAAAATTGGTTAGCTATTCTCAAAAATAGTTGTCCTCTTTCCACTAGATCCATTGTATTTTCTAGTGCATCAGATGTCCATTTTCCTCGTTGTGTCAAACTAGCAACCTTGTTTATTCTTGCTAGTTTTTCTACTTGTACTAGAAATATTGGTGGATTATTGGTCATGCAGGTTACTTCATCTCTTGCGAAATACAATGGACATCATGGTGTTAATCCCTTGCTTCGTGGTCCTAACTTCTAACAAGTTGGGAGAGTCCAATTTGGTTCTATAAAAAATATATATTTGAACCTTATGTATGAATCCCAAGAGTGTAAAAAATGGGTTAGATTTACATAATGTTCAAGCGCATGACTATCCAAAGATGGATTAGAAGAAATTATTGCATAGAAATTTTCAAAGTCACCCCACTCTAAATTGACATCTATGGTTGTTGTGTAGGTTGTTGGTGTGTACTTAACATTATGCTGCCTTGCAATTTGCTGAATTTGTGAGAATTGGAGCTATTTGATCTTAGTACTCTAGGAATTTTAGATTGTTGGATCTAGCAATAGTAAAAATATTTGAAATTTTCTTGGTAAAACTTATCTACATCAAATGTTCCTATTGTTGCACCTAGTCCTAAAGGTGATGTTTATCTTGGACACTTGTTTGTATGCAACAATTTTGTGAGGTGTTTCCTTCTTTTACATGTCGTAGCCCTTGTTCAGATTGTAGAGTAGCTTCACTCTCATCTCTACTCCCTTTAAGCCCTTTAAAACTAGGAAACATAAGCTCTATGAAACTCTAGACTTCATCTTCTACAACCTTGGATAATGAGGACATTCTTGCAATGATGGTGAAGAAAAATTGAATTTTTAAAAAATTTCTGAAATGTATCCTTCTAATACGATTTAGAGAGTTTGTAATTTCTAATTTTGGTGGGAATACAATGCCCTTGTGCAAATGTACATGGTTTTTAGAGTCATTTATATATTATTTTTTGGGATGCAAAGATTTCATTTTGTATTAAGTCTTGAGACCTTGTTGGTGCACTTGAAAGATTGTTTGTACTCTAAAAGCCTAAATCTTTTAAATATTGCTCTAAATGACCCACCAGCAAACAATTGTTCCTTGTAAAGTGGGCTGAAATAACCTTGTTTGTAGGGCTGTTGTACACCCTAGACCAATAACTTGGTTCCATCAATGGGACAATTAAAAAATAAAAATGCACCCCTAAACCCCCATTACTGCTGTTTGATAAGTTGAATGATTTTTTTATTATTAGTGGTTTGCCACTCACAAATGAGTGCATAGCTCATTTGTATAAGTGCAATGTTGGTATGTGATCACCACCTACATCTTTAATATAAGTGGGGTGCAAAGAGTATAAAAATGAATTAAATGTGACCCAATGCCGAACACAAATGTTTCTACCCTAACACTTATGCCACCACCTAAATTGACTACTGTAAGTATGTAGCAGGTTTGGGGTTTCCTTTTAGTACAATTATTTAATTTTGAGAAAAAATTGTGTGGCATTGAAATGAAAATAAAAAATAGACAAATTTTTGTGAAAAAAAATCAACATATTCGCCAAAAACAAATTCAAAATTTTCATCCACATGTGAAAACTTTAACAGTTTTAAATCATTTGTGATGAGTTGACCTTTTTAAACCTAATTACTTACCCTAATAGTACTTATTAAGTCTTTTGTAGGTTTTTGTTTTACTACTTTTGCATGTGTGAAAAGTGTGTTAATGGTTAATAATAATAATAATATTTAAATTTTAGAGTTTTCAATCCCATAGACAAAGGGAAAAAAAGAAAATTAGTGTGAAAATAGATTATGCAATGTTGGATGAAAGATTGGAAAAGACACAAAATATGCCTTAAGAGTGATTAGTGAGGAGGCACAAGAAGCAAATACAAGTAGCCCGCTCAAGTTTAAAATCGAGCCAATGAAGCCATCAATGAAGAAGGTTAGGGTTCCTTACACGTATTGATTCACCCCTTCACTTTTGTCACTTATTTGTGTTGGATATGTTGGACATGAAATAACTTGAAATATTTCAAGGCCTTCAAACTATTTGAGATCAACAAATAGAAAATCATGAAAGTTAAGTGGTGTTTAAATGATCACTTGTTAAGTAGTCCTCCAGGTGAATGATTTCATTGTAATGGAGCCTTCAAGAGAACTATAAACCTTGTGTGAAGGTTGGCATCATCTTTGCCAAATTTGTACAACATTGCCCTATCTTGGACCCTTATTCTCTCTTCTTGAAAAGAAGGTTTGCAAGGTGTTGTGGAAACAAAAGGTGTTGATGAAAGGACTTGTAAACATTAACGAGGAATCTCATTTTATTTCAACATTTTACCAATGTATTTATTTATTTATTTAGACAATTTCACCTTATATATGTTTTTAGAATTTGACATTTTATTGAGGAATTTTTTATTTATTGAACCTACTATATACCTATTATTTCTCTAATGTTCATTAAAAAAATGGCAATAGTTTATGGAGGGACACTATTTTTTGCCCCCAATAACCCCGCTACAATTGTTGACCTCCTACCTAGGTTTATATACAACAATTTTGATATTTTCTTTTAAGAAATGGCAGGAAAAAAAACACCTTCAAAATCATCTTTTTAAGAGTTTTCTGGAATTAAAAAAATAATTCTCCAAGTTGTGAAAATTCATCCCAAATAAAAAATCTAAAAAATCCCATTGGTTGTAATATGAACATAATAATATATTATAATACACAAGAAGAATGGTGGGCCTTAGAATAGGCATATATGTCTAGATGTGAAGAAAAAACCCTTTGAGATTGTCGAAATTGGTAGAGCTTGGGTACGTCCCAGTTTTGTGGTCCCCCCCCCTCTTTATTCCTATTATTATTCACCCTGCATACTAATGTACCCTAATTTGAACATTGTATCCAACAACTACCCGACATGTAACTTGTACTTTTATAGTAACTTAATGCTTCACATTTATACTTTAAATACACCCGCACCCGCCTCTCGCATACCCATTTACGTGTTTGTTTTTTCATTTTTGTTTTGTTTTGGGTCAGATCCCCCCACATTAATTACCAGTTAATCAACTCTTTGTATGTTTTTCAGAACACAATGGGGCGGTGTGTTCTCTACTCCTCGTATTTATCTTCTCTCGGGATCTAATTTCTTCGTTTCTTTTGTTCGGGCTCACGAACTATTGCAACAAACTCGTCTTGTGTTTTTTTTAGCCGTTTTTGTTGTCGTTTTTGGAGTGGTTTGCATGTGTAGTGCGTTGCTCTCTCTTGTTGTCTCACTCCCGGTATGTGTTTGTCTGTGTTTTTGTCTTTTGTTTTTTTTGGGGTAGTTTGTTAGCTTTTTTTTTTGTGACTCTTTTTTTTCTTTTTCGAAGATGTGAAGCTCGACATGGTTGAAGAGTTTTGTTGTTTTGAAAGAAGCTCATGAACTATGGTGATGGGCATGAGACGGCATTGGAAAAGAAGCAGCGGTACTTGTGGAGGGAAGCAGCAGCTGGGTGGTGGACGAAGCTCCTCCGGTAGTGTAACACAGCTTGATATATTGCGAGTGTCGCAAGCAAACTCGAACAAGTTGACAATAATAAGAAGAGCTCGGAGTTGCAAGAAATCAAGTACTGGGTAGTTAGTTGCTGTACAAAGCTTTCAGGACAATGTCTTCCAAGCTCGACTGCATTCTAGTGCTCTTGTTGGTTTGCTTACTACAGCAGCTACTGGGTGTGCTACTGCCTCCTTCCCTTCCTCCTTTCCTCCCTTCCTCCCTCCCTCCCTCCGTCCTTCGTAGATCAATTTGCAAGAGTACGTGGCTGCCAAGCTCGAGCTGCTGATGATCATGAACTCTTGTAGTAGTAGTAGTAGTAGTAGTACAAATCTGTAGTATACTCTAAATTAGCATCTTGCTGCTTGCAATGGCAATATTGTTGTTGTTTTGTTTGTTCTCATGTGTACCTCCATCCTGCAGTAGCAAGTAGTACATAAGATGATGACGATGGTGATGATCAGTAGCTGCAGTTCTAGTGCTGATGATGTTTTTGAAAATGTTGCAGCAGCAACAGCAGCAGCAACAGTTTTTGTAGTCGCGGCAGCTGGTTCTCAATCATCAGCAGCAGCGAGATCAAGTTCCAACACGTCGGCAACAGCGGCGGCGCACATAAACCCAAGTGTGGTAGTCATAGTCGTGATACTGAGTGTAGTGTTCATCCTCTCAGGCTTTCTTCATCTTCTCGCTCGCTGTCTAGGGAGGAGAAGAAGCTCCTCATGGCTACGTCGTGGTGATGCAGCTTATCAAGGAAGCGGCCATGAGCTGCTGCCAGGTTCTTCTTCCATTTCGCATGCTAGTCCTGCTGCAAGTGTAAGTGCTGTCCATGGCCAATTGCAGCAGCTCTTCCATCTCCACGACTCAGGAGTGGAACAAGCTTTCATCGACACTCTTCCTGTCTTCGCTTACGGCTCTATCCGAGGCTTGAAAGATAGCGCGGATTGCGCCGTTTGCTTGAACGAATTCGGTGAAGATGATCGTCTCCGTCTTCTCCCCAAGTGCAATCATGCCTTTCATCTCTCTTGTATCGATACTTGGCTGCTCTCCAACTCGACTTGCCCCCTTTGTCGTCGCAGCTTGTTGCCCGACGATCCCCCGGCAGCAGCATCATCGTCCGCAGCTGCGGACCAGCTGGATCATCAGGCCGCAGGTACCAGCAGCTCCTCCTCAAGAAGCAACTCAGCAGTCTCCGTTGCTGTAGGAGGAGCTGGAGGACCGCCACCTGCTGCACAAAGCACCGCAGCAGCAGCTTCTTCGCTTGATCCACTAGATGAAGCTCCACCAGTTCTACGAGCACAAAGCTTCCAGAGATCAAGCTTCCGTACTGGATCAAGTCTGCGCGAATCCAGCAGCTTCAGAATCCGTGAAGAAGAAGAAGAAGAATGCGAGATACAAGAAGTGGAGCTGGAGCAGACGCCGATGAGTCCTATGGTTCCAAGAGTCACGGTCATCGATGCCAATGGTATGTCCAGGATCCTCACAGTCGAGCTCGGGAAGGTGAAAATGGGTTCCAGTACGAGAGCTGCGACTGCGAAGACGACGACGACTGCAGCTGCAGCAGCTGCAGGATCTTCTTCTTCTTCTTCCAAGAGAACTTCAAGGACTCCGGCGGCCACAGGAAGCGTTCTTCGGACGAGATCATACTCCATGGGTAGCTACGAGTACGTTGTCGATCCTTCCAATTTGCAAGAGCTTATGATCGCCCCCACTCCTTTCCCTGGTCGACCTCAGAATTGGGCTCCCTCCAGACCCACGCATCGAAGTGCGCTTTCTGACAGTATTCCTGAGCTTGCCTGCAGCAGCAGCAGCGGTGCTGCTGCAGCAGCTGCAAACGATGATCTGTTTTGGGCTTCCAGAGGTCTGGACACCACGCAGCCACGGACTTTGTCCACAGTACGCGAGCTTCTCAGTCCCAGTCCCGGAAGGAATGCCTTCTCTACTAGTCCCGCTGCCGCTGCACCCTGCACGTATGTCGACTATGGATCATCTTCTTCTCCATCTGCAGTTGCTGCAGTAGCTGGCGAAGCTCCAGCTGCTTCTGGGCGAAGCTTGTACTTCGAAGCTCATTCTGGCAGGAGCTTATACTTCGAAGCTCCATCTGGAAGCTTTTACTTTGAAGCTGAGGATGAACTCCACTCTGAAGCTTGCTCTGACTCCTTCCGGTATCAAGAAGAAGAAGAAGACGAGCTGCTGGATGAAGAAGGTGGCGGTGATGAGGAGGCTGCAGTAGTAGCGGGTGCAACAGCAGCAACAACATCAACTGATTCACAACCTCAGTCTAGAGGACAATCATTCCGAGCTCGCATCCAAGCTGCTTTGCGAGCACAATTCTTATTTTCAGAAGCTGCTGCAACCTCTAATCTCACAAAGAATCACAACCACCACCACAACAATGACAACAAAGATCTTGCCAGAAGATCCTCATCTCTGAGCCGCCTTCCAGAGAGCAAGAACAGTGTGAGCATTTACAGAAGATCAATGTCAGAGACATCATCATCAAGCTTGCAGGTTGTAGATGATCATGTGTCTTCTACTTTGCAAAACCAGCATGAGTGGGATTGTGAGGAGCTGCTGTTTACTGCAGCAGCAGCTCATCAGGGGAAGAAGAAGAAGAACATGAAGGAGGCGAGCAGCAGTACAGAAGGAGATCACACTGCAATCTCCATAATACCTCCTGCAAGCTCCATGAAGCTGAGCAGCAGCAAAAGGTACACACTGAATTGGCTCATGGGTCGCCACCGTGACAGAAGATTAGTGTATTCAGCTGCAACTCCTCCTCCTTGTCCTCAAGATCTCCAACAACAACAACAACATCCACTTGCGGATTGTTCTGATTGCCATCTCCAAATAGCTGTGGCAGCAACAGCTTCATGCTAATTACATATTCTGTCTCTTGACTCTTGACTCTCTTTCTCTCTGCCTCTCTGTGTTTTTCTTCAAACCATGAGAGCTGTAACATTCTTTTGGGCAAGATCTTTCACACATGTTCACTTATTTGTAAAATGTAGGCAATTCTTTTTCTGCTCCTTTGTTGGTTTTTCATGATCTCTTTTGCATTTTGATAACACATGCAGGTAGTGGCCCAGAATTTCTCCTTCAGAGAAGTTCCATGAGATTCTGATTTCTTGAAGTTGAGATCTCGCACTGTACCTCCACTTCTCTTGTAAAATGTAGGCAAATTCTTTTGCTCTTTTGTGGGTTCTTCATGATCTCTTTTGCATTTTGATAACACTGGTATGGTTAGTTCTCTCTTCCAAGAAGCTGATGAGATTTGATTTCTTGAAGTCAGCAACTTGCACATTGCATCTTCTCTGGAAAATGTAGTAATTCTTTTGCTCCTTTTTGTCTTTCATGATCTTGAAATGACATATGTTGTATCATTTTGTCCTATAATTACACCTGGAAATGTGCAGTGCATCACAACAGTTTAAAGTTTTTTTTAGTTCCTCCAAATCAACACACAATGTTCATCAACTCACCATCCTAAACATCTAATGATACTTAATATTGCTGTTGAAGTTTTTTGTTATAGAATTTCAAACGCTGTGTGATTTGTCAAAAGAACAATATTTGGAACTATGATGTGCACAATTTTGTGACTATCTATTTGGGCTTAGTTGAGGGCTATGCAAAAACTGTAAAAAAATTAAGTTTGATATAAAATCATAGAAAGTTTGTTTACAAGGATTTGGTGAGCTTGAATTAGTGAAAAAAAAGATAGCCTAGGTCCAATGATTGCATTTGGTCTGCTTGCATGTGCAAGGGAGAGACGGTTGTTATGGCTTGAAGTTTGAACACTGTTACTGGGTTATAGAAAATCTGCCTCCCACAAGGTCCATAGGGATTTGTGAGTCTGTAAACCCTAAACCTAAAAACCCACAATGTCATAATGTCATCATTTTGAAAACCCTTGGTTGCAATATGATTATAGTGGCTAAAAACATGACACCACTGAACACACCATAAATGCTTTCATGAAGAAACAAAAGGACCAGACTATGTGTTTGTTGGCTTAACACAGAGGGAAGAGAGACTTCACATCAGTGTAAGATTTTGAGAATTGAAATTGTGGTTGGAGCTGAGAATCAATTTGTAAACAAGAGCTAAAGACCTGGTTGTACTCTACCCTCTAAGCCAGCTTTGCAAAAATCACATTCATTTTGCATTCAAATTACCTGACCATTGAAACCAGTTTTATCATCTTTAATAATGATTTTATGTAAACCTACCAAGAGCACAGAGCCACTGCAGGGGATGAGCCAACAACTTGTTTGTTGGCCCAGCCTAATCTACTGAAGGCAGTGTTAAAAATCACACTATAGAGTACAGTTAGCTTCAAGGGACTTTCTCCTCTAGAAACTAGACTGTCGAGAGTGTGATCTTGTGTCTCTGAAAGAGTCAACTGTAAGGTGAGGTCCTTCAAGACAAAATATATGTTATTGATAATATGAGCTTCCACATTCATCCCTTATGACTATGATTATCCTATGGTTCAAAATCCAAGGACAACTTTTACAAACAGATGATGGTATAAGTAACTTCTTTTCTATCTTGTAGAGAGAAATGGGTGTTCTTCTAATATACACAATCTCTGTGCACATTTTTCATGTTGAGACAATCGGTTGCTCCAAGTGGATAAGTTAATAGAGCTAATCTGTAAAGTACCCTAAACTGGGGGTAGTGGGTCCCAGTTTTGGACAGAACTGGGGACGAAATTTAAAAGTCAGGGTGATAAAAGTATACTGAAAAAAAGAGGGGACCAAACT
>Ga0209208_10012352_pt1 | contig 10827 bp, 6 predicted proteins | sample S1TSphfallax_3_FD_187694 | JGI IMG/M metagenome (GOLD analysis project Ga0209208, IMG submission 187694) | Host-associated microbial communities from peat moss isolated from Minnesota, USA - S1T2_Fd - Sphagnum fallax MG (SPAdes) (version 2) | ecosystem: Host-associated > Plants > Peat moss >... | reverse complement strand
CGGGGTGGTCGTCCGGGCGGCGTCCCTGCGGCCAGTGGAAGAGACGCTCGGCCTCAGCAATGGCGAGGTCGTTGATGCTGGCGTGCCGGACCGTCATCAGGCCGTTGGCATTGAACTCCCAGTTTTCGTTGCCGTACGAGCGGAACCACTGTCCAGACGCATCGTGCGACTCATAGCAGAAGCGGACGGCCATACGGTTCTCGCGGAAGCCCCAAAGCTCCTTGATAAGGCGATAGCCCGCCTCGCGCTCCCACTTGCGCGTGAGGAAGGCGATGATCTCTTCGCGGCCATGAATGAACTCGGAGCGATTTCGCCAGCGGCTATCGATGGAGTACGCAAGCGCGACCCTTTGCGGATCGCGCGAGTTCCAGCCGTCCTCCGCCTTGCGGACCTTTTCCCTCGCGCTCTCCAGCGTGAAGGGTGGAAGGGGCGGTCTTGGTTCTTCTTCCATCGTGGGCTCTTCTTCTTACTAGATGGCTCAGCGGGCGCTTTGTCTATCGGCTTGAGATACGGGCGAATTGAAGCAGGCGGAGGTGCGTCGCGGGACTAACGAGCACACTCCGGCAGCGCGCGGATTTTTGCGAAGTCGACGCGATAGAGAATAACAGACAGCCCCTGGGCCGTTGAAGTTGCGACTGGCGTGGCGTAGTCGGTGATCGGTTCGACGTGGAAGGCGACGGTGGCGGCCCGGCCGAAGCCATTCGTAAATTCAATATGCTTGTCTGCCAGGTAGCAGGGCAGCCGATGTGGCGCGTAGGGTGCGATCTCGTCGTTCATCAGGCCGTCGAGATTGATGACCCGGCCGCCATAGACGAAGTTGAAGATGCCGGTGTCGGAGATGCCGATGGATGCGCTGTCGCCCAGCAAAGCATGCACAGCCTGTGCGTCGCCGACGATCTCTTCCTGCATGTAGCTAATGGGCTTGACCGTGAGGAAGAGGACGACGTTCCCCAGCGTAGCGACCGCAAGCAAAGCGCACGCAGCCGGCCCAAAGCCATGCTGCCGCGCCGAGGCCATCGCAAGCACGAGCAATATTCCGACGGCAACGGTGACGTCCGCCGTGTACCAGGCCTGCATGGCAAGGCTGTTGAGCGAATAGACGACGGTGTAGACCGCGAGGGTAACGCAGGCGGCGGCGAAGAAGAAGACGTTGCGCGAAGAGACCAGCACCATTCTGGACGTCACTGCAGGCCCCAGCCGCCATAGCAGCGCCACGAACGCGCACAGCACCGCCACCGCGGCGATGCGCAGCGCGAGTGTATGAGGATGGGCCGCCGCCACGGCGGGTGAGTTGTGGCGAAGGTTCTCCGCTATCGACTTATGCAGCGCAGGAATGTAGAAGACCGAGCGGCCCAGGACGAGCAGAAAAGGGAAGGGGCTGGCGCCCCAGGACTTGCCCCATAGCTGCTTGATGTGCGCCGAACCCTGCAGCCATTGGCCGCTGATGGCGTGGTCATGCAGCGCAGCCAGCGCCAGCCCCGCACCGGCGCCCACAGCGAAGGCCAGCGACGGGCCGAGATACCGCACCTCACGCCGGAGAAGATACAGCAGGACCGCCGCGGCGAGGTAGCCGGCCGTCTGGCCCCCAAAGTCGCTGCGCGCCAGCGAACCCAGCACGCCCAGAAAGGCCAGGAGTACAAGCGTTCTGGGAGTGGCTGGATGCGTATCCAATCTCAGGAAAAGCCACAGTGCGGCGACGCTTATCGGCAGCACGAGACACCACTCCATGCCCGCAATGGAGTTGTTGAGGAAAGAGAAAGAGGTCATCAGCAGCGTCAGCACGGGAAGCGCGACCGTTGCGCTCTTCCAGGCGGCACGGGCCACCGCGATGGCGGCGGCGATCGACAGTGCGCCGGAGAGAAGAATCATCTCGCGGAGCATGTCCATGCGGTCGAAGCGTACGAGGCGGCCAAACAGCTCTACCAGCCATGCCCAAAGCGGATGATAGCCGGTGGTCAGCGTCTGGCCGCCATCGAAGGTCGACCTGCCCAGCACGCCGAGGTTTCTGGCGATCGCCAGGTAATAGAACGCGTCGTCCGGGACGTGCTGCACGATCGTCAGCAGAGGGGCCGCGGCAAGGCTGACGATTTGCCACACAGCCAGGAGAAGGCAAAGGCAAAACATCGCGCGTTCGAGACCTGCAACCCGTTTCTCCAAAGCGGCCCCTCCTCACGCGGCTCTTATCTTATCCTGCCGACCCGCTCTAGACGTTGATCGCCATGCCTTCAACGCTGCTAAAGCCGTCCAGCAGGCTCTCGCTCAGCGTAGGATGCGCGTGGATGGTGAACATCATCTCCTCCACCGTGGCTTCGAGCTCCATCGCAACTACGCACTCGGCGATGAGCTCCGTGGCATTCGGCCCGATGATGTGTACGCCGAGCACCTCCCCATACTTGGCGTCGGAGACGATCTTCACGAAGCCGTCGTGCGAGTCGAGGATGGTGGCCTTGGAGTTGCCGACGAAGGGGAACTTGCCGACCTTCACCTGGTAGCCCTTTTCCTTCGCCTGCGCCTCGGTCAGGCCGACGCTGCCGATCTGCGGGTCGCAGTAGGTGCAGCCCGGCACGCGGTCCTTGCGCACCGCGCGCGCGTACTTGCCGGCGAGCTTGCTGGCGACGACCACGCCGCACATCGCACCGACATGCGCCAGCTGCGGCAGCCCGGCCACGATGTCCCCGATGGCGTAAATGCCCGGCTCGGCGGTCTCCATCCACTCGTTGACGGGGATGAAGGCGCGGTCCAGCTCGATCTTCACCTTGTCGAGCCCGGCATCGTAGGTACGCGGGCCGCGGCCGACGGCGACCAGCACCTTCTCCGCCTCCTTCACCTGCGGCTTGCCGGCTGCGTCGGTATAACTGACCTTGGCTCCCCCCTTCACCTTCTCGATCTTCTCCACCTTGCAGCTTACGTTCACTTCGATGCCGCGCTTCTTGTAGGCCCGTGCAAGCTCCTTGGAGATCTCCTCGTCCTCCACCGGAACGATGCGCGGCAGCGCCTCGAGTATCGTGACCTCGGCGCCGAAGCTCTTGAAGACGCTGGCAAACTCCACCCCCACCGCGCCCGATCCGATGACGATAAGCGACTTCGGCATCGCCGGCAGGGTGAGCACCTGCATGTTGGTCAGGATGGTGTCGTCGGCCTGGTAGCCGGGCAGCATGCGCGCGTCGGAGCCCATCGCGAGCACCACCTTCTTCGCCTTCACCTCGGTGACGGTCTGCTGCGTGAAGCCCTCGGCCTGCAGGTCGCGCCCTTTGCCCTTGTCCTCATCGGAGACGGCGATGGTGAAGACGCCTGCACTGGCCGGGCCGGTCAGGCGGCCGTGCCCGCGCACCACGGCGATCTTGTTCTTCTTCATCAGGAAGTCCAGACCCTTGGTGTGCTTCGTGACGATGTCGTTCTTGCGGCTGAGCAGCTTCTCCCAGTTGAGCTTGGGGGCGCCGACGTTCTCGATGCCATAGCTTTCGGCGTGCTTCAGGTGGTCCCACACCTCGGCCGAGAACAGCATGGACTTGGTGGGAATGCAGCCCCAGTGCAGGCAGGTGCCGCCGAGCTTGTCGGTCTTCTCGATGAGGGCGACCTTCAGGCCGAGCTGCGCGGCGCGGATCGCGCAGGTGTAGCCGGCGGGGCCGCCGCCGAGGATGACGAGGTCGTAGAGGGTTGCTTCTGCCAAGAGAGTGGCTCCGTTCGTAGTAGCGTTTGCGGCGTGGACTGGAAGACTGCTTCCTTTGACAGCTTAGTTTACGCCGCGGCTTGAACCAACTCCATTCGATGTTCGAGTACCGGCCTGCGACTCACCCCCAACAGCCGAGTGGCCCATCCTTTGCGCCTTAGCAAAGGGTGGGGTGGGCGGCTGCAACGGTCTGTCCGCCCGCGCAATGTCTCGCCCATCACAACCGCACCGTGTGCCCTATCGCCACGCACTCGGGACAAAGTCACACAAGGAGATCGTATGCAGCACTTCACTTATAGCGACAGCGGGCTGCAGATGACCAAGGGCTTCGAGGGGCTGAGCCTGACGGCGTACCAGGACACCACCGGGATATGGACGATCGGCTACGGCCACACCGGCCCGGACCTGCTCGAGGGCATGACGATCACGGAAGCCGACGCTGAGGCCCTGCTACGCGCGGACCTGGCCGACGCCGCCGCCTGCGTGAACCGCGCGGTGACGGCGTCGGTCACGCAGAGCCAGTTCGATGCGCTGGTGGACTTCTGCTTCAACGCCGGGCGCGGCCACTTCCTACAATCGACGCTGCTGCGCAAGGTGAACGCGGAGGACTTTGCCGGTGCCGCCGTGCAGTTCGGGCTGTGGGTGTACGCCGGCGGCGAGGTGGTGCCGGCGCTGGTGCGCAGACGCCAGGCCGAGGCCGAGATGTTCGCCGGGAAAAACGCGCAGGCGGCAGCCTAAGCGGTATGCGTCGTATTCACGGAATCACCCTCGCCGCATCCTTCGCAAAGTACGTCACGATGAAATCCGCACCCGCGCGCCGGATGCTCAGCAGGCTCTCCAGCATCGCGCGCTCCGGCTCCAGCCAGCCCCGCGCAAACGCGGCTTGCAGCATCGCGTACTCGCCCGACACCTGGTAGGCGCCCATCGGCAGATCGAAGCGTGTGCGAGCCTCGCGGATCACGTCGAGGTACGGCAGCGCGGGCTTCATCAGCAGCATGTCCGCGCCCTCGGCGATGTCCAGCTCAATCTCACGCATCGCCTCGCGGAGGTTCGCGCCGTCCATCTGGTAGGTCCTGCGGTCGCCAAACTGGGGCGTGGAGCCGGCGGCCTCGCGAAACGGGCCGTAGAAGGCCGAGGCGAACTTCGCGGCGTAGCTGAGGATGGGCGTGTTCTGCTTGCCGGCCGCATCGAGCGCTACGCGAATCGCCGCCACGCGGCCGTCCATCATGTCGCTGGGGGCGACCACATCCGCACCGGCCGCGGCCAGCGAGACGGCCGTTTTCGCCAGTAACTCCAGGCTGGCATCGTTCTCCACTTCATAGTGGTCGCCGTCACGAGCGACCACGCCGCAATGCCCGTGCGAGGTGTACTCGCACAGGCAGACGTCGGCGATGATCACCAGCGACTCCGCCGCCTTGGTCGCCTTGATGGCGCGCAGGCCGCGCTGCACAATTCCGTCCGCTGCGTACGCCCCACTTCCCGCCTCATCCTTCTCCGCTGGAATCCCAAACAGCAGCACTCCCCCAATACCCAGCGCCGCGCACTCTTCGACCTCCTTCAGCGCCTCATCGATCGACAGGTTGAAGACGCCGGGCATGGAGCTGACCTCGCGGCGCACGCCTTCGAGCTCCCACAGAAACAGCGGATAGACCAGCGCGCCGGGGTGCAGGTGCGTCTCGCGGACCAGCGACCGCAGCGCGGCAGAGGCGCGCAGGCGGCGTGGCCGGATTGCCGGAAAGCTCATGCCCACCATCTTACGGCGTAAGGCGGGCGGCAGCCCGCCGAATCAAGGGCCCGTAGAATCGAACGATGGAGTTGTGGCCCGGCATCCCGAGTGCGCTCAGCGAGCGCGGTGGCGCGGCGCTGCAGTGGGAGACGCTGCGCGACCGCATCGCGGGCCATGCGATGTCGACGCTGGGGCGGATGCGGGTGCTGGCGCTTGAGCCCAGCAGCGACGCCGCATGGATCGAGCTGCAGCAGGGCCGCAACCAGGAGATGCAGCGGCTGCTCACAGAGCGCCGCTTCGACTTCCGCGGCATCTTCGATGTGACGGAGGCGCTCGACAAGGCGCGCATCGAGGGCGCGGCGCTGGAGGCCATCGAGCTGCAGGCGGTGCTCGCCCATGCCGAGCGCGTGGAGGCGTGGCGGCGTCTGGTGCTCGCGCCGCCGGATGCGGTCCGCGGCCAGTGGCCAGGCATGGAGTCGCTCTCCGCGCCGCTGCTGCCCTACGATCTCGACCCTCTGCTGCGTGCGCTCTCCGGCAAGATTGAGCCCGACGGCTCGCTGAGCGACGATGCCTCGCCGGAGCTGCGGCGTATCCGCCGTGCGATGGCGCAGCAGCACCGCGCCATCGAGGCCAGCCTGCGCCGCGCACTCGCCCGGCTGAGCGAAGACGGCAGCACCCAGGATGAGCTGATCACGGTCCGCGGCGAGCGCTTCGTCATCCCCATCAAGGCGGAGTTCAAACGCAAGGCCGGCGGCGTGGTGCATGGTTCGAGCTCAAGCGGACAGACACTCTTCATCGAGCCGATGGAGACCATCGAGCACAACAATGAGCTCTCCCGGCTGCTCGACGAGGAGCAGGCCGAGGTCCACCGCATCCTCGTCGCGATGACCCGCGCCGTGGCCGCGCAGGCCGACGCGCTGCGCACCGGGGCCGCGGTGCTCGCGCAGGCGGACACGCACCAGGCCATCGCCGCCTTCGCCCGTGAGTTTGCCTGCACACGGCCGGCGTTTGCGGAGACCAGCGACGAAATCCAAACGTCCTTCGAGCTGGTTGAAGCCCGCCATCCGCTGCTCGAGACCACCCTGCGCGAGCGCGGGCTGGCCATCGTCCCGCTGACCATTGCGTTGCCCGCGGACAAGCGCCAGCTCATCGTCAGCGGACCGAACACCGGCGGCAAAACGGTCGCGCTGAAGACCGCTGGGCTGCTCGCGGTGATGGCGCAGGCCGGGCTGCCGGTCCCGGCCGCCGCGGCGCGGCTGCCTCGCTTCTCCGCCATCTACGCCGATATCGGCGATGCGCAGTCCATTGAGCAGAGCCTCTCCACCTTCTCCGCACACGTGGTCAATGTGGACCGCATCGCGCGCCTCGCCGATACGGCCTCACTGGTGCTGCTCGATGAGCTGGGCTCGGCCACCGACCCCGAGGAGGGCGCGGCGCTGGCGGTGGCCGTGGCTGAGCACTTCCTCCAGCGGCGCGCCTGGAGCCTCATTACGACGCACCTGACCTCGCTGAAGGTCTATGCCGCGCAGCACGCCGGCGTGCTGAACGCCGCAGTGGGCTTCGACGAGCAGGCGCTCGCGCCGACCTATGAGCTGCGGCTGGGTGTGCCGGGCGCCTCGGCGGGGTTGAATATCGCAGCGCGGCTGGGGCTCGATGCCGGCATCGTGGCAACGGCGCGCGCGCAGATGACCACGCAGCAGGCCGACATCGGCCGCTTCCTCGATGCACTGCATACGCAGCTGCGCGAGGCGACCGCGGAGCGCGCGCAGCTGCAGCAGGACCAGCGGTCGCTGGCGCAGGAGCGGCTGCGGCTGGAGCAGGAGGGCCGCGCAGACCAGCAGCGGCTCGCGAGCGAGTTCGAGCGCCGGCTGCAGACGCTGATCGAGGACCTGGAGGCGCAGGTGCGCGAGACGGTGAAGGCCATCGACGACAAGACGGTAGCGCAGAAGATCGCGCGCGACTCCGCCCTGCGGATTGCACAGTTGAAGCGCGAGTTTTCAGAACAGTACCAGTCCGCGGTCGTCGCTGCCCAACCGCCTCAGGCACCGGCCTCCGGAAGATCGCGCACAGCCGAGCCGCAGCCAGGCGACCTGGTGCGGCTGCAATCGATGGGCCGCGAGGCGCGCGTGACCCGCATCGTCGACGCGCAGACGCTGGAGGTCGCGCTTGGCTCGATGAAGATGCGCGTGCCCCGCACGGATGTGGCTGAGATTGTGGCGACCGCGAAGAAGCAGGCCGGCGCGGCGAAGCGGAGCGGCGGCGTGACCCTGCCCGGCGGCGATGCCGGCGCCATGACGTCGGAGATCAACGTGATCGGTCGCACCGCGGATGAGGCTGAGAGCGAGGTCGACCGCTTCGTCGAGCGCGCCTTCCTCGCCGGCTTGCCCCGCATTCGCGTGGTGCACGGCGTCGGCATGGGCGTGCTGCGGCGCACGCTGCGCGAGTTTCTGCGTAACCATCCGCATGTGGTCTCGGTGGCCGAGCCGCCGTACAACGAAGGCGGCCAGGGCGCGACCCTCGTCGAGCTGCGCCAGTAGTTGGTAGCTATTGGATAAACATAAATACTTGTCATCCTGAGCGAAGGAACTCGCGGCCTCATCGCGAGTTCGCAGCCGAAGGACCCGCATTGGGCTTGTGCGGCCGCGGACTTGCAGGTTTCTCCACTACGCGTTACCGCCGCGCCCTGGCCGCCGGCTTGCGGCTGGCCTCCATATACACCCCACATGCGCTTACGACGATGCGGTTCGGCGCAGCCAGCAGGACCGCGTCGCCGGGCACCTCCGTACTGGCGCCGGTGATGTCCATATCCTCGTGCTGCAGGTCGACCTCGGTGACCTGGGCAGCGTGGATGCCCAGCTGGGCGAAGTCGGCAGGCGTCTGCGTGCCGGGATTCTCGCGGCGAAACTCGGCCTCGGTCACGGTCCGCGTGGTCACCCCTTGCAGCGGCACGGTGCCACCCTGCCAGACCATCGCGCGGGTGCCATAGGTCAGCGTGGTGCCCACCAGCGGCCGCGCCCGCTCCGGCTTCCAGCAGCTGTCGTTGGTGGTGGGCAGGATGCGGTCGATCCGCCAGGTCCCCAGGACGGCGGAGGGGAAGGATGCGGCTGCGCCCCGCGCCGCCAGGGCGAGCAGGAGCGCAGAAACGAAGCCGCTCAGATGGAGTGAACGCAATTGCATCATCGGAGACTGAGGGGTTGAAGCCGTCTAACGAAATTCCGTCTACCCAATTATTTCTGGAGGGCCGTTTCGCGGGGTCATCCGTATCATACAGATGGTGTTACGCGGAGCAAGGTGGCCCGTTCGCCGCGGCACCGGTGCCCATTCAGCCGCGCCTTTGCGCCATTCGCTGCAAAATCTCGCTGGTCAATGGATAGCATAGGACGTCGCCCGGCCTGTCGGCTAGGCTACTGAGGAGAGTAAGCCGGTTCCCGGCCGGCCAGCCCGACACTTCATCAGGAGACGCAAGACACATGGCAAAGGCGACCAAGGTATTTGAGAAGGGCATCGTGCTCGGCGCGAAGGCAGGCTGGGCGGTCTTCAGCCGGCTGAACTCCATCAGCCCCAACAAGAGCTTCACGCCGAAGTGGTCGGACAAGCCTCTCTTGAAGAGCTACCAGAAGGAGAAGCCGCCGCTCGGCTGGCCGCGCACCACCGATTCGCTGTGCCCGCGCTGTGTGCCTGAGATCCGCCAGCAGATCGTCGACGGCAAGCTGCCCCATGAGATCCTTCTCAATGAGAAGGTCGGCGAGATCAAGGCGCAGATCATCGAGCGCGACGGCCAGATTCTCATGGTCAAGGATTGCCCCATCCACGGCCACTTTGAAGACGTAATGTCCATCGACACCGCCTTCTTCAAGCATCTGGAAGAGGTCTTCCCCGGCCGCGACATCCGCGCCCACAACGATGAGAAGCTGCACAACCACGGCACGTCCACCGTGACGCACGGCCGCGGCTCGGTGCTCACCATCGACCTGACCAACCGCTGCAACATGATGTGCGACCCCTGCTTCATGGACGCCAACCAGGTCGGCTTCGTGCATGAGCTGACGTGGGACGAGATCAAGACCATGCTGGACAACGCCATCACCATCAAGCCCAAGCGGCAGATGAGCGTGCAGTTCTCCGGCGGCGAGCCTACCCTGAGCCCGTACTTCCTCGATGCGGTCGCCTACGCGCGCAAGGTCGGCTACACCAGCGTGCAGGCCGCGACCAACGGCATCGAGTTCGCCAAGTCCAAGGAGTTTTCGAAGGCCGCGGCTGAAGCCGGCCTGCGCTACGCCTACCTGCAGTTCGATGGCATCGGCAACGCCGCCAACTCGCACCGCAAGGTGGGCAACGCGTTCGACGTGAAGCTGCAGGCCATCCACAACCTGCATGAGGCCGGCGTGGACATCGTCCCGGTGACCACCATCGTGAACGGCATCAACAACGAGCAGGTGGGCCGCATCATTGAGTTCGCGCTCGACAACCCCAAGAAGATCAACTTCCTCAGCTTCCAGCCGGTCAGCTTCACCGGCCGCGATGAGGCGGTCTCCGACGAGCGCCGCCAGGCGCAGCGCTACACGCTCTCGCACCTGGCGCACGACGTCAAGAGCCAGACCGGGCTCGGTGAGCCGGTGCGCGACTGGTTCCCCATCAGCTTCATGTCCACCTTCTCGGACTGGGCCGATCTGGTTCACGGCCCCGACCACGACTGGGGCCAGCTCTCCTGCGGCTGCCATCCCAACTGCGGCATCGGCATGGCGCTGATGATCGACAAGGAGACCAAGGAGGCTGTGCCGGTGACGGCGTTCCTGCAGGCCGACCGCCTGGCCAAGGACATCGCCCGCGTCAACGACGCCGCCCGCGGCAAGTACCTGACCATGGTCGGGGCCGCGCTGGCGCTGCTGCGCAACTATGAGCCGATGAAGGCGCCCACCCACTTCAGCATCTTCTCCCTGCTGGAGAAGTTCGATAAGTGCTTCGGGGCCAGCGGCCGCAACTACGGCAAGGTCACCGCGGACCGCACCATGGACGACATCAAGAAGCGCCGCGCCGACCGCTGGAACTTCCTGTTCATCGCCGGCATGTGGTTCCAGGACCTCTTCAACTACGACTTCCGCCGTACCGAGCAGTGCATCATCCCCTACGCCACGCAGGAGGGCGAGATCAGCTTCTGCGCGTACAACACCGGCGTGGGCTGGCGCAACATCATCGAGAAGATGCACATGACCAGCTCGCTCACCAAGTGGTATGAGGAGCACGGCCGGCATGAGATCTTCGCCGGCGGCAAGAAGGTGGGCCTGGAGAAGGAGTCCAGCTACGACCTGGTGCTGAACCAGGAGCACGTGGACTCAGCCGCCAACGACACCTTCGACAAGAGCGGCATCGCCAAGAACGCGCGCGAGGAGAAGATCCGCGCCCGCGACGCCAAGCTCAAGCAGGAGGCCGA
>Ga0209208_10012351_pt1 | contig 10828 bp, 9 predicted proteins | sample S1TSphfallax_3_FD_187694 | JGI IMG/M metagenome (GOLD analysis project Ga0209208, IMG submission 187694) | Host-associated microbial communities from peat moss isolated from Minnesota, USA - S1T2_Fd - Sphagnum fallax MG (SPAdes) (version 2) | ecosystem: Host-associated > Plants > Peat moss >... | reverse complement strand
ATAATTATTTGGCACCTAAGTGCCAAACCTGAAAAGGTATATATATATATGTATATTTGGTCCTTCTCTTTCTAAACTCAATAGTCATCTCAAACACTAATTTGAATATTTCTCTTTGCTTATGGTTTTATTCTTATTGCACACATTAAGGTTCGGGGTTGTAGCATGTGTTATTTTTTTTGCCCTCATTATAGGCTAGTACATAATCTTCTAGTGATGATCATGCACTTAGAGAGTAGTGACCAAAATGTGCATCTATTGAATATCAACTTTTAAAAAACTCATCGAATTTGCTCTCCAAACCTTAATGTCACATAATGACCTCGCACTTGACCATTATGTTGGGTGTGTCGCCTAGCTCACCTTCACAAGTGCACCTAGTGCCCTTACCCAACATAATGTGTAAGGGCTTCTTAACCATTCCAAAGTGCATACATTCACTTTACTAACTTTGTTATCAACTTTGTCTTTTGAATTGGTTGCCCGGGTGGGTGTGAAAGCTACTAAATCTCTTTGTATCTTCCTCTTCTAAATGGTGACAAATCTTGCAATTTTGCTTACTACGTTCATTTGGTTTACGAGCTTGAAAAAGGGGGAGGAAAAAAAGAGTCATCACATTTCTCTTGGATTTCAAGTGAAATGATGAGGTGGTGTTTGCAATTCTTTCCAACAAACATGACTTTGACTCATATGGAAATCTCTCATACTTTGTATTTGCTCATGAATCTCTCCCTCTCTATAAAGCCCAACAATATGTCATTAGATTTTCTCTCGAATTCAAGAGCATGATGAAGGTGCTTGCAAACTTCTTTCCAGCAAAGTTTCATTCAAATATGGAAATATTTTCTTTAAAATCTAGTCCTTAAGAATATCTCTACAAGCCCAAAATTGTTGTGATTTTTTTTTTCTTGGATTCAATTAACACTAAAGAGTGATTTCTTGAGTAAAACTTTGAATCTCAAAATAAGTCCATGTGACATTATTGCCCCTTATCGTTAGCCCCTTATGGTACCCACCCAAGGGGTTGCCATGTGTTTTAATTGCAAATCTATAACAACTAAATTACAACAAGGTGGGGGGTGAACATAACCTTTGCTACCTACCATGGAATGAGGTAGAATTGTACATTCTTTGCCACAATACTCTTTTGTACTATCATACTCATTGTTGGTATATATTAATGGATTTATTTCATTTTGCATCAAGCTTACCTATATAATCTTGAATATGAGAAACATCAGCAACTATGACATTATGTGTCCAAATCCACCATATCAACATTTCAAGCAAACTCTTGTTGATAATGCATGCTATTGGAAACCCCATATGGAGGTGACTATAAATATTTTAATACCCATTTCCATTGCATTCCATTTATGAATGGATTTCATCCAAGTATTTTTATCATGCATCCATTTATTTCATTCAAACTGTTAAATGATTTTCATCCATGTCAAATCAATTATATTACCATCATGTTCTAGGCTCAAGGTCTTTAAGTTCATGCACAAGCCATCTTTCACCCTCACATTTCAAACAAAACAACTTCTTGTGTTGGACTATGGTGCTTGGATTATTACACGTGTAAAATTTTATTTTTGACCTTGAAATACAACATGTTTGTTTTTAATTTATCTTAATCATTTTTTTGGGGAAATGTAGGTTGTCCATGATTAGTTCAATTTCTTTTGTCATATATATTCATTTGAGGATATCAACATAAATAAAAGTTAAAACACAATAATTGATCTTATGGTTTTATGATCAATCTTGTGGAAAAGAAGGTTGGTTCAAATGCAAGTGGTTAACGAGGTCTATTGGAATGAATGATCAAAAATCATCTTTTTCCAAATAGTGAATTTTAATGATGTAAATGATTTACTTGTTCCATATTAGAATATAATCATTTCCTAATACTTATGCCATAACCAAAGTCATTGGGAACATCTTGACCAAAGTCACAAGATTGTACAACAAGTCCTTACATTATCGAAGAAATTTTTATTAACTTCAAAAAAATTATTTTTTCATTTGTTAACATTTAATTAAAAACATATTGATACAAGAAATTGAGTTGTAATATATGTGTAGATTATAATTTTTCAATCTACACATGGTGTACAACATTTCCAATTATTATAATTTGAAAGTATATTCTTTTTGAGATGATATACATATGGAAGTTGTTGGTGATGAATCCATCATAAGTTTTCCCATGTGTTCCCCCATGCATGGAAACAATTCCATGGTCACAAAATCCAAAACATCCATAAGGCACAACCTCATTTTCTAGTGTTTTGCTTAGATGTATAAGCATTCATATCTATATTTGTAAGAGTCATCAATGAGTTTTGTATAAGTTGGTCCTTATCTTGAAATGGACCACTTGTTGTATTGTGCATAAAAGAATTAAAGTGCTAGTGGTGGTGGGGTTGATGGAGTTGGTGATGGAAGAAGCAAAGGTGGCGGGGGTGGCGGCATGGTTGTTGGAGTGGGTGATGGAGAAGGAGGCAAAGGTGGTGGGGGTGGTGGCAAGGTTGTTGGAGACGGTGACAGAGAAGGAGGCAAAGGTGATGGTGGTGGAGTTGATGGAGTTGGTGATGGAGAAGGAGGCAAAGGCAGTGGGGGTGGTGGTGGAGAAAGAGGCTGAGGTGGTGGGGATGATGGAGGTGGTGGTGGAGATGGAGGCAGAGGGGGTGGGGATGGTGGTGGAGATGGAGATGGAGGTGGAGGTGGTGGTGATGGTGGAGGTGGGTGAGGTGGTGGAAAGTGGCACTTCTTGAAAATACTTATACAATTTCCATTGCAACATATTGAAAGTGGTGGACATATATTGCCACAATTCAATGGATCACCTAAAAACTCCAATGTCCAATAACAAAGGTCATTACAACAAGTAAAGTTAGATTGAAAAAATTCACAAGTTTTTTGTAGTAGATTCTTGGTTGACTAATGTTTGATTGAATTTTTCAGCAAGAACCAACTTCCAAAAGGCTTGTGGACACCCATTGGATTGGTACCCATGCCCTCAATAAAAAAACTATCATTGGTTGTATGGACATGAATACCACAAAAATAAATATAAACACCATGGGTTGTGTTTTAAAGCTCGTCATTTTATGATTCAAAGTTGTGTATTACTTGATTATGCAACAAACATTCCCAAATTCAACAAAATGAAAAGATTTAATCCCAATTCATCCAAGTTAAATACGATTGCAACTATGACTTTTAATCATCTCTCAAGGTATTGAAGGTGAATCCAATAAGTGATGAACGAAGGATGAGATAAAGCTTATGCACTTCTATGCATTTGTAATGTAGTGATGGAATTACAATATTTAATATTAGGTTACTTTGTTTCATATGATTGAAATCATGACACATTGTGAACATGAAAGACATGAACCCAAGTATGTGTTTAAAATGGCAATTATGTCTAAATGGTCCTATAAAATTCATGATGTTTCACATGAAATGCTTGCCTTAGATATCACGTGAAGTCACATGCATGATTTGCCACTAATTTGTTCATTGATAAACTTTTTTTTCAAGTTTTAAAAACATAATAATAAAGTTGTTGCCATAGACCAATCCAACCCCAACCCACCTTGGGGAAATTAAAGGTTTACAACTTTTCAACTAAAAGGATTTGGGAATTATTGCAACACTATAGGTTTCAAAAACCACATTCTAATTTTCTATTTTGTTGTAGCCTTTGGTTTGACTTATCAATTGGCAGAGTTTGTTGAAACATGGGGGGTGGGGACATTTTGTGAGAATAATTTAAGAGCAAAATGTGATGGGAAATCGTAGTTAACAAAATAAGAAGTATCTCCTACTTGGATACCACAAGATTTATGTCCATGTTCTAATTCATTTATGACTTTCATTTCCAAGATTGTGTTAGCATTTGCATGTTCTTTTCTTCCATATGTTTTACTAGCACCAAAATGCCATACCCACACAAAAGTTTCATTTTCATGCATTCAAGCTTTAGGTGGTTTTTGCTTTTCAAATACCCCTGATTTAGTGATGTCATCATCATGCTTTGATTAAATATACTCAAGTTGATGCCTTTATCCATTGCTTGATAAACCTTTAGTGATTGTTATTTCAAAACCAAATTCATCAAAGATATGCACAACAAAACAAGCATTGGCAATAATAGTAAACACCAAATGTTCCCCCTTCTTCAAGCAATGGTCCATTATAAATGTTTTCCAACCATCATGGAATCTTCCATTGCATAAGTTCACTTTCCATTCACATTTGTTGTCTTTTCCTTATAAAATCAAAACCTTTTACATTGTTGAATTATGTTGTGTCCAAAATGCAGATGGAATTTCTTACAAAACAACAATGTATTCATTCACTGATGAATATTGCCAAGCAAGCCATAGGCATCACTCATCGCCCTAGGCATCAACAAAATCATCTTCCTTGTCATTCTCCTTTTTTGGAACAAAAAAATAATCTTTTAGTAAGAACCTTGACTTCTTTCAATCATGGTTTAGGGTTTAATAAATAGGTTTTTAGTTTAATTTTGAAATATACGTACCTAATGTTATGTATGTTTAGTCATTGTAAGTTTTTTATTTTATGTAAAATTTATTTTACGATACATCAAATAATGATATACTTAATCAATTAATGTGTGGATTTATTAAAAAAATTGCTTTCTTATATATATAATATATGCCTAATTATTTAGTTTTGGTAAACAATTATTTAAACATTAAATATAGTTGAAAGACATTTTAAAACTCATAAATGATAAGAATTGTTTAATGGACCAGTGCAAAATCATTGATACATGCAAATGAAGGTATTGCAATATTGGCCACATAGATGGTATAAGGTTTTACTTCAACAAAGTTTTGATGTGTAATTGCAATACCCTCGTTTACTTTAATCATTATTTAACATGATATAGTGAGCATGGAATAAATATTTTCAAAACATTTGTTTGTTTCATGGTTTACGATATTATTACAAAATGATGTGGGTATTGCTTTCCTTATAGGTTTTGCTAGGGTTATGCAAAACCCCCCAAATTCCAAAATATATGTTATGGAGCCCAAAGGGTTTATGGGATACCTTGAGAGGGGTATTGCATGTGAATTCAATAGTTATGGGCATGAGCAATACCCTTTTGATAGCCTCTTCCAAAACAATTACGCCCATGGTGTTTACAAAATATTGTCATAAAGGTTTTTTTTTTTCTAGGTTTGAACTTTTATTTTTTGGGGGTAAAAAAAGGTTTTTTTGTTTGAATGCATGACTAGAATAACTTTTTTGATAATTTCATCAAGCATACATCTAAATGCCTTTGAGCACCTTTGCATATCCCGCTCGAGTTGCTCGAATGACAATTGCAAAGTCCTCATTGTGCTCCACCTTGGCCTACATGTTGCAAGGGATGGATTCTACACCCCATGTAGTCATGCCAAAGAAGTAGAAGAATGTAACTATAAGTTAGCTTCACAAGTGCAATTTTAGGAACTTTAGGTGTGTAATACAAATCATTTTGGAGCCTATCCCACTCTAGGAATGCACACCTCCTAGCCCGAGCAATGGCCTTCTACTCATTATGATGAAAATAAACCAGGGCACTAGTAGAAAATGGCCATTTTGCAATTGGTCCCTATAATTAATCTTTAGTTACAAACAACATTTGCAACTAAAATCTTAATAGTTGCATTGGACAAGTTGCATTGACACTAGTCACAAATGACAATAAATTTTAGATGAAAGAAAAAGTCAACGAAATATGCTTTCATCTTTTGACTGCTCATATACGTATTGTTGCTTGCAACTACGATTTGATTTTTTTGATGAACAATGGGAATAATGTATGTGTTGTCGCATGTCCCAACTCTTTTAATCATTAATCTATTATTATTATTTGAAATAATCTAAGACGTTTAATTTTTATATTTTGATAGTTTAGATTATGACACGTGGTGCAATAAAAATTTGCCACATGGTATATTAATTGAAATTTCCCAAATTCAATTTAAATCAATATTTAAGTATGTAGGTTGAACTAGGTACCTACCTACATATATACCTACCTACCCATCTATGTTAAACACATATCTAAATAAGACCTATTTACCTACTTAAACCAAATACGTACTTAGGTAGGTAGGTAGGCAAGCATAAAAGTAGGTAGGTAAGTTAAGGAAGTAGGTAGTTAGGTGTAAATACATGAATTTTTTATTTTATTTTGGGTTAAGTTGTTTTTATTGACTCATCCCATACGCTCGTGTTTTTAAATATAAAAATGTAAGACAAAACACCTTGTTTATATACTTTTCAAGATGAGAATGAAAGCCAAAACATATGGGATAAACTTTTTAGTTCCAAGTCATTTGTAACTAAGCCTTTGTAGGTGAATTTTTATCTAGAATTTCACCCAAAAAAATGCCCCACCCACCCTCTCACATGGAGAAAGGTGGCAAAAGTGGGGTTTAAGGAGCAAAATTAACGTAGGTATTACAAAAAAAATATTGACCAAAAAAATCCCACTTGACAGGATGTGTGGGGCAATAAATTATAAAGGAAGTTTAATATATCACCTCCATCAATTTGGGCATGAAGTTCAACATCCTCATTTGTATTTTCTTCCTCCAACACTAAAATAGGAACTACATTTGTTTGTTTTTCTATCATCAAAATAGTCTTTTCCAAATTTGCTTCAATTTTATCTACATCTGCAGCAAATGCTTTTCCAATGTCCCCACCCACTTGCACTTGCTCTTGAACAATTTCAGGAACAACCAATGCAACCACATCTTTAGCTGATATTTGCATTTTTTGTCCCACCACCCCTGCCTCCAAATTTCCTTCACCTCCCATGCCATCTTCAATTGAAACTTGTTGATTTGCTCCACCATTCCTCACTCTTATTCAAGTTTTCATTTAACATAAATGCAACAATACAAAAACAAAACTATATACCAGAAAAAAGAAAATTTCAACGTTAACACCAACAGCTATCATTGTGTTCAACTAACACCAATAGCTAGCACCAGTGCTAGCACTATGTTTGTTATCGTTCTTTTGTTCCTACGAGACCACACCACAATGACCATGAGCAATCTAGCTTTTACATTCCTGCAAGACCACACTAGAAGAGGATGATGACAACACATGGTGTCATCGTCATCCTTTTCGCAACAAAAAGAAAAATAAAACAACAACAACATTGATGTTATCATTGTTTTTTTCACAACAAAAAAAAGAAAATAAATAAATAAATAATGACAAACAACATTTGGTGTCATCGTCTTCTTCTTGTGCTCCTATAAGACAACACTATAAGAGGATGATGATGGCACATGGTGTCATTGTCGTCTTCTTCACAACAAAAAAGAAAAGAAAAGAAAAAATGACAACGACAATTTCGTTGTCATTTTTTTTGCAACAAAAAAAAAGACGATGAGTAGTTGCACACTACTTTTCGTCTTTCTTCTCATGTTCCTGCAAACCAACACTAGGAAAAAAAAAAGATGACAACACACAGTGTCATCCTCTTCCTTTTTGCAAAAAAGAAAAGAAAAAAAGACAATAAAATATAGAGAAAAGAAGATGATGACACCATCGCTATTGTCTTCTTCATAGCAAAAAAAAACAAAAAAAATTCACAAAAAAAAGAAGGCTCCTACTTACCTTCTACCACTGCATTGAAGCTCTTAAGCTCATCTTACCTTGCTCCTAAGCTCGTCTTGCCTTCCTCCTAAGCCCCTCTTGTGATGGCGATGGCAATGGTGAGAAGAACATTGGCGAGCGTTAGAAATGAGCGCAAATGGCAGGGTGGGGAGGGTTTGGCAACATGAGGGAAGGAGGTGGGTTGGTAGGAAGAAGGGTGGTAGGTAGGTTGGGTGTAGGTAGGAGCTTCCCAAAAAAAAACTTTGATTTAGGGGTGGGCCAAAAAAAATGGGAATAAAATTTGTCCCCCCAAAAAAGTAAAAATTGAGTTGGGGATTAGAAATTGGGCTGAAAAAAAGAACTACAAGAAAAAAACTTACTAACCAAGTAAATTGACCCATGGGGGACAATTTCATCCCATCCATGAAATCCTAGAACATGACTTTTTGGATGGTGCACTAGTGGGTGTTGGTCATTCAAGCCCTTTGTGCTCGCAAAAGTTAGGTTCAAATGTTCATTGTTTATACTCACAACTCATAGTTCACATGCTCACCCGGTAATTATGTTGTTCATTTTGATTAATGTTTTTTTTTACCAAGAGGCCATGGGATGTTTTGACTAATCAAAATGACAAATTTTTAATTTGACCTATCATTTAATTTAAACAACATGTAATCATTATGTTACATCTTTGAAAGTGATGTGGCATGATATGTTGTTAAGAACTAGGTACATAGGTGCTTATCTATGACCATATGTTTATGATGTACACATACACAATACACAACACCATTTACAAAATTCATATACACGATTTGCTTGAGTTCAAACTCCAAACCTCGTGGAGGCATGCCTGATGTTTTTCCCATCCAATTACATGCAACCTTTTGTTAGTAAAAAACATGCAACTTTTTGTTTTATTTTCTTAATTATGAAACTATTAGGAAATCCAAAAATTGACACACATTTTTTATCTCAAATCTTGTTCAAATCAAGCAAATAAAAGTACAATGTTAAAGTTTATTCAAATATCTATTCAACAAAATCGATGTATTTTATACATGTTCAAATGGATTTAAGAAAGGTTTAGGGCTTAAGGTAAGGTACATAGGTGAGTAAGGTAGATAGGTAGGTAGTTTGTTAAGTAGTTACATATAGGTAAGGTAGGTGGGCAACATAGCATGTGATAACATATAGTTTAGCACAATCCAAATGCTTTCATGATAAACACATGTCTAAGTAATCACTATACATGAATTGATAACATACCCTAATGGCAATTCATTACAAACACAACTTAACCTAATCTAATCAATGTAGGAATTTAGGCTAGGCCTAATTAATAGGCTAGCCAATCAATTATGTTAGGTTATAGGTAGCTTACACTCAATTAGTAAGCTATGTAGTTATGCTAAGCAAGGTCAATACCTCGGGTTCTTTAGAAGGCTAATTGGTCGTGTTAAATAGGCAACCGTATGCTTAGTTAGTAGGCAAGTTAGGAATATTAGGTAGGAGGCCTTGGCCTAGGTCAAGCTAATGTCAAATAGTATATTGGCCAACTTGGTCAAACCCTAGCCATCTTGATACAACTTTTTTTGTTTGTTTGTTTGTTTTTATTAGATGCTTGGATTGACACCTAGTAAAAAAAGTCATTTTAATCAAATGTATTGATAAAAAATAACAAATGTTTTTCATATCCATGCATCTAATAAAGGTCAACATTGCCTTCGGTCAATCTGAACATTTCAATCAAGTTTAACCTTTGAATTTTTTTAATTTTTTATAGTGATGCAAATTATACTTTTGCCAAGGAATTTACATTTTATTAATCTATCTATTAATCTAAATCTTTAATCTTGATCCATTGTAATATCTTGTCATGTGAAACTTTGAATATTAATCAACAAAATTAAATCTAGGAAATTACAAAATTCTAAACTTTCTATCTCATCAAATAATAAATTTTTGTGAAGTTTTAAGTAAATCTACATGAACATAATTAGGTGAATAGATGAGCATGAGCAATGAACATGTGAGCATGAGTGGCAAGCAAGATAGACAAATTTAAATTTTGGATGAAAAATGGATGATTGGCACATGGATGCTTGACAAATGAATGATGAATGTTGCATGAAAAACGTGGATGTAAAAAAATCATGAACAAATCAATTTTTTTGATGAAACATGGATAAATGTTTGATGAATTTCCAATGAATGGACACGTTGGATGAAGTGGGTGGATGGATGTAATTATTGGGTGAAAAGTGGATGAAAATAATTTTATTTTCCACAAGATTAATCATAAAACCACAAGATCAATTATTGTGTTTTAACTTTTTATTTGTGTTGATATCCTCAAATGAATATGTATGACAAAAAAAATTGAACTTGATCATGGACAACCTGCATTTCCCCAAGAAAATGATTAAGATAAATTAAAAATCAACATGTTGTATTTCAAGGTCAAAATAAAATTTTACATATATGTAATAATCCAAGCACCATAGTCCAACACAAGAAGTTGTTTTGTTTAAAATGTGAGGGTGAAAGATGGCTTGTGCATGAACTTAAAGACCTTGAACCTAGATCATGATGATAATATAATTGATTTGACATGGATGAATATCATTTAACAATTTGAATGAAATAAATGGATGCATGATAAAAATACTTGGATGAAATCCATTCATAAATGAAATGAAACAGAGATGTGTATTAAAATATTTACATCCACCTCCATATGGGGTTTCCAATAATATGCATTATCAACAAGAGTTCGCTTGAGATGTTGATATGGTGGATTTGAAGGAAGCATAATGTCATAATTGTCGATGTTTCGCATATTCAAGATTATAAGGGTAAGCTTGATGCAAAATGAAATAAATCCATTAATATGTACCAAGAATGAGTAGGATAGGACAAAAGAGTATTGTGGCAAAGAATGTACAATTCTACCTCATTCCATGGTAGGTAGCAAAAGTTATGTTCACCCCCCACCTTGTTGTACTTTAGTTGTTATAGATATGCAATTAAAACACATGGCAACCCTTTGGGTGGGTAAACAAAAGGGCTAACCTTAAGGGGCAATAATGCCACATGAACTTATTTTGATATTCAAAGATCAAGGTTTTACTCAAGAAATCATTCTTTAGTCTTAGTTGAATCCAAGAGA
>Ga0209208_10012350_pt1 | contig 10828 bp, 6 predicted proteins | sample S1TSphfallax_3_FD_187694 | JGI IMG/M metagenome (GOLD analysis project Ga0209208, IMG submission 187694) | Host-associated microbial communities from peat moss isolated from Minnesota, USA - S1T2_Fd - Sphagnum fallax MG (SPAdes) (version 2) | ecosystem: Host-associated > Plants > Peat moss >... | reverse complement strand
CGGAGGACTCCAAATCCCCAACTTTTCCAAGTGTTGGGCTTCACCCCCACACTTGGCCAAGTTAGGGTTGCGACATGAGTCCTCCGGGACTCCCGAATTTTTATAGCTCGACAACAAGGCCCAAAACACCTCGCGTTGGGATGTTCTTGGTGTCATTGGAAAGGTTTTGAAGCGTAGATATCGAAAATGGCCTCGCATTGGCCATTTGGACATCTGTCGCCCAAGTTATGGGCAAAAGAACGGCCGGGAGTCAAACTGGCAGTTTGACTCCCGACCATTAAAAGTCGGGAATCGACCTCTTCCCAACGTCCGAATTTATAGTGCGATACGTCGTTGGAAAGATTTTGACGAGGGCTACAAGTTTGGTTCAAACCTCGTCGCGATCAGACCTGATAGTCGAGAGTTATGAGCTCCCAAAGTCCCGAGACTCCACCCAGAACAGTTTCGGGACAATTTCGGGACTCCGACTTTGGAGTCCCGGGAAAAAGAGCCATTTGGATGTAGTCTCGACGAGGTGGCGCAGAGAATACTATATGGGGAAAGGTGGTGGCTTCCCCCAAGTTCGGGCCGTGATGTGTCTCGTGGTCCAAAGTGCCCGTGGCTTGTCCCAACACCCAAGGGTGTTCCGAAATGTGAACTAACCACGTGGGTGGTTTGTTTTGGTGCAAATTCAAGCTTGATCTACTAAACCTTCTTCCTAGTCTAATCCCTGGGCTCCCAACTCGACCCTCTACCCCTTTCTAGAGTTGGAAGTCGGGAGGGCCTTCCAAGTCCCAACTTTCTGCAACTACACTTTGGTGAACCCTCAAGTGGGTTCACCCCGGGACTTGGGAGTGCGTCACAAAACCTTTTTAGAAAATTAAAAATAGTTATTTATTGACTAAATTTGTTTTTAATAAATGAGAATGTAAAAATAATCATTTATTAACAAAGGGGAAAAGTCAAAGAAGCTGAATTCAAGCAAAGAAAATAAAATACCTAATAATAATAATAAAATATTAGGCAATTTCTAGGAAGGCCACTGAGAGGAAAAAAAAAAGGGTAAGTAGGTAGGTAGGCAGGCAAGTAGGTAGGTGGGGAGGGAGGGAGGAACCTAGCTGAGTCGGTAGGTACTTACTATATAAATCTAGGAAACCCATCTCGCCAAAAAGATAAAAAAGAAGGGCACTAGGTAGTAGGTACCTATGTAGTAGGGCGTATATTTATTGTATTTAAAAAAATACTATTTAAAGCTACAAATGAAAATACATGTCTATTGTAATAGCTACGTATTATCAAGGAATAAATACGAGAATTAAAAAAAGAATTCAAAGTGTCTTGGTCAGTCACTAGTGAGGAGGGAAGATTTTTCAAGAATTTTAATACAAATATAATTATTCGAAAATCATTTTTTCTGTTTTCTTGAAATCATCATCAGAATTGGTAGTAATGTTTTTTCTTTTTTCTGAAATTATTTTTCATTTTCAAATTATTATTGAAAAAAGTACCTACTTTAAGGGGGGGGAAAAACAGGGAAATGAAAGAGAAACTAAAAAAGAAAGAGAAAAGAAATGAAAATGAAAAAGAAAGAAGAAGTTTATGTTGTTTTTGAAATCATAAAAAAGAAATACTAATAAACAATTTCGTTTTCAGAAATTATTTTTCATTTTGGTGATTATTATTGAAGAACAAGGCTATTCGAAAATAAAATAAACGAAAGAGAAACTAAAAAAATAAAAATTGAAAAAAAAAAAGGAAAGAAAGAATCATCAGAATAAGTATTAGTAATTTTTTTTCCTTTTTTGGAAATGAATTTTCATTTTCTAATTATTATTTTAAAAATCTATTTAAAAAATTAAATGAAAGGGAAACTGAAAAAGAGAAAGAAAAAGAATGCAAAAGAGAAAGAAAGAAGAAAGAAAGACAGAAAGAAGATAAAGATAAAGAAATGGGAATTTGGATTAAAAATGGCGGACTTAAACGGTAAGCCTACTAAGAAAATGTAGGTTACTTATAATGTGGCCCGACGAAAGCGAGGGCAGGGGAGGGCTATCGGGCGAATGAACGGGGGTGGGTTTTTACTTTGGTGAACCCTCAAGTCGGTTCACCCCGGGACTTGGGAGTGCGTCAACCGACACATTAGGCCAAGTATAGATTAAATCCAAATTGTGCTACAACAATTAAACAAGATATAACCAAATTGTTAGTAGTTAGGTTCATTCAATCTATAGAGGAGGCTACATGGTTGTCACCCATAGTAGTAGTACCCAAGAAAAATGGCAAACTAAAAATTCGTATAGATTTCAGAAAACTAACACTATGAGAAAATCATGTTCGTTGCAACTAGTCTATCTAGTTGTAATCTAATTCTATTAGACATTTTTTAATTATAATTTAGTTTTATCGAACAGTTTTTAGTTGCATCGAACAAGTTGCAATGGACACAATTTTGTCATAGTATAAATGTAACCACAAAGAGGGATCCATACCCATTACCTTTTACAAATGAAGTGTTGAACATAATAGTAGGGTATGAGGTATATTCTTTCTAGATGGATATTCAAAATATCATCAAATCTCTATAGCGCCAAAGGACAAATAGAAGATTGCATTTGTTACAAACTAGGGGACTTTTATATGGAAGGTGATGTCATTTGGAGTTTAAAATGGACCTCCAACATATCAGAAAGTTGTTACCAAAATATTCAAAAAATATTTGGATTATTTTATGAAGATATTTTTGGATGATTTTATAGTGAATAATGACATGGAGAGTCATTTGTAGAAGCTTAAACTATGTTTTCAAAAGTGTCAAGGATATGACATTAATGTAAATCCAAACAAATGTGCATTTATGGTATTTTCAAAGATGATATTGGGTTTTATTATTTTAAAAGAAAGGAAACTACCAAATCTAAAGAAAATATAAACAATGTTAAACACACCACCACCACCGAATCCACAGTAGATTCAAATATTCAATGGGATGGCAAAATTTTATAAATATTTTATCAAAAACTTTGTTGCTATTATGGCACCTATCATTAAATTAACCAGAAAGACAAAGACTTTTCTTTAAACAAAGGAATGTTAAAAGGCTTGAGAATTGATTAAATAGAAATATATTAAAGCATCGACATTAATATCACCAAACTAGTAGGTGAAATTTCATGTTCATACATATGCATCTTTGTTAGCTATGGGAGTTATGTTGTTTCAAAATGTAACAAGGAAGAGTGATCAACCAATAATGTACGCTTCTAGGCTTCTAAATAGAGCACAACAAAAATATAACACTAGAAAAAAAGACTTTAGTAATGTTTTTTGCTTTGTAGAAGTTACGATATTATTTGTTAGGCAATAAGTTTATCTTTTATGTAAATCTATGGCATTGGTTTATTTGGTCAACAAACCACAAGTTTTAGGGAAAATAACTAGATGGTTATTATTATTCCTAAAATATGATTTCATAGTAATGTATAACTGAGGCAAAACTCATGTAGTTTCAAATGCATTATCAAGACTACTAGATATTATAGAATCCATAGGTGTGCCGAATTAAACCACAAATGTAAGTATGTTTTACATAGAGCCTAAATGGCTTAATGATGGAAAATAATTTTTGAGATTAAGACAAATTGAAGGTACATTATTTGTACAACATAAGTAAAAATTGGTCAAGTGAGTACAACCATTCACATTGAAGAATGGTGAATTATATAGAATGGGCCAAGACAACAAATCACAAAGATGTTTGACAAGTAGAAAAACACATATGGTGATGAGAAAATGGCATGGAGGGCCATCAAGAGGACATTTTGCAATTAAAATAATGCAAAGGAAAATACTTGATGTTGGATATCAGTGGCCAATTATGTATAGAAATGTGCACGATTATTTCAAATCTTGTGATGCATGTCAAAAAACAAGAAGATTGGTAACTCAAAATCTTACAAATTTGGTCACAAGTTTTCCAAAAGAACCATTTATAAAATGGGGACTTGATTTTGTGGGGCTAATTAAACTAGCATGAAGATATAATAGAAAAAAAAATATTCTTGTTGCCACAAATTATGCTACTAAGTGGGTGGAAACAAAAGCATTAAAAACTAATATTACAACAATAATAACAAAATTTCTATATGAGTGCATATTAACCCAGTTTGAATGTCCTTTCACTATAGTCATAGATAAGGAATTTATTTCATTAATGATACCATCAAGTATTTTACATATCATTTTCTGTTGAAACATGTGGGTTTTACAACCTATTATCCTCAAAGGAATTGTCGCGACCTTAGCCTTGGGCTCGCGACCAAGGCAAAAGGGCTTGCAAAGGTGCGGGCCAAGACTAAGTCCAAGAGTCACATTCTCATGCCCTGGGAGTGCAAAAGAGTGTGAAGGAGAGAACCCTCACACTCCCAAGTGAATTCCCATGTTGGGAGTTGGAGTCCTAGTGGACTCCCACATGTTTAGAGAGTGATTGCAAGGGTCAAAACTCAATAGCTTGAAAAGTTCTTTATATCATTGGAAATCTATTGAAACTTTCATGTCTGAAATGGGCTTGCATCACCCATTTGGACATTTAAAACACAAGTTATGGCCAAAAGAAAGGTTGAGAATCAAATTGGCAATGTGACTCCCGACCATTAAAAGTCAAGAATTGACCCGATTTCCTTGCATGCAAATGGCGTGCCACATACTGTTGACAACCTCTCAACGAGAAATACAACTTTGCTTGAGACCTCATTTCAATCGGAGGTCTGCACACAAAGTTATGGGGCTCCAAAGTTGTGGGAATCCCGACTTTGGCAATTTTGGGACTCCCACTTAGGAGTCTCAGGAAAAAAAGCCGTTTGGATGTGAGCCTCGTGGAGAGGCACAAAGTATACTATAAAGGGGAAGGTGATGGCTTCCCCCAAGTATGGGCTATGGTGAGTTCTGTGAGTTCGAGTTTGCCCATGGCTCGTCCTAACACCAAAAGTGCTTCAACTATGCATTAACCAACTTGTTGTTTGGTTTTGTGCAGATTTGAGTGAGTGATTAAGTGCTTGTCATTCTTCCTAGTCCCATCCCAGAGCTCTAGCACGCCCCTCTACCCCTCAAAGTGTTGTGAACCATGGAGCATGCCTTGACTCCTTGTTCTTCCATTGTTTTCATTTCAAACTCACATTTAGAGTATATCAAGGAGCCAAGGGGTGTGTCAAGAATGGGTAGGATGAATCTATTAATAAAGTACTTGGGACATTGTTGACTAAGTTAGTTACTAAGGATAAAATAAATTGGGATGAACATATGTCCACAATGTTATTTTCATATAGATTTAAATACAAAGTAGCAACAAGGTATATACCATATCAATTAGTGTATGGATTACATCCATTGATGCCCATAGTGTATACATAGTGCTACTTGATGGTGGAAATGAAAAAGATAATACTTTAGTGAGAGTTTTGATTAACAAAATTATAAAACTTAAGAGGTTGTAGGAGGTTAGAATGTAGGTTGTAGAATCTACAAGTATTCAACAATGGAATAGAACATTATGGAATTAAAAAAAAAATCTATAAAAGCAGTTTGGTTTTGTGATTATGTTATGTGGTTTCCAAAGGGCAATAAATCACACCTAGGGAAATTTACTAGGAAATGGTTTAGATCATACATACTACAATATGTGTTACCAAATAACATTATGTTATTGGTGACAATTGAAAAGTTTGAAACTAACCCTATGTTAATCAATGTGAATAAGATTAAACCTTATAAATAAATGGAATTTGAAATCCATAAACAAGAACAACAAATGCTAGTATATTGGAAACAAAGTGCAGGTCCAGACTTCAAGCCAAAGATTCTGATATGGAGGTGGAAGATGAAAACTATGAAATACAGAAACCATAAATATGTGATAATGAAAATAAAAAATAGATAAAAGATCTTGCAATCAACGTAGTATTGATTTTGGAACTATAGATGATTAACAATTCTATGAGTAATACTTAGCCCACATAAAAACTTCATTCAAAATTCCAGAAACTCCTTGCTTTTGTTGACCATTTAAACTCCAAGTATAAGCAAAGGTTAGCAATTCATGTCCACATCATGAACCACAATAACATGTGGTGTACAATGTTCAAAGATAATGCATCCATAAATTAAGAATTTTTAATTTTTAAACTGGATTTTAAAAACTATTGTTCATTATAAGATTGTGGTGAGGCAAAGGGACTAGTGAATATAGGTTTGCTACTAGAGCTTGCATCAAAGAATATATATATTTCTATATTGTGGATATTGCTTGCTTTTGCACGTGGTTTTTCTAGGTCTTTGTTGTGCTATTGTTTCTTCCCAACAACATTCATGGCCCAAGTGCTTAAATTCAGAGTTCAATTGGGATTTGGTGTGTCCACTTTAACTAGACCAAACCTTCACAACTTCAGAGAATAAAAATTATGTTAAACTCCTTGGAATCCCAATAGATATTTTTCAATGCAATGATAAATTGTTTCATAAAGATGAGTACTCAAAACTGTACATGCAAATAGATCATTACACTAATTCTCACAGAACCTAAAACCCTAGTTTTTAACAATACTACTCAAAATCTTTGAATATCACATTCTAATTTTTTACTCTAAAGCACTATGGCAAATGGTTACAAGAGGCTCTTTTGGGTGGCTTTTGTTTGTTAGCTCAACAAAATCTAGCCTAGCTTGATGTGCCCATGTTAATGTTTCATACCAAGTGAAAATTTCATGACTTGTAAACAAGACCCCAATTCAACCCAACTCCCAAAAACCCTTGCTTTTTCAATATCTTTAGTTGTGACCATGATTAAGGGATATTGACCAAAAGTTCCAACTCACCAAAAAGGGGAACCCAAATTTAGCAAGTTGCAAAACAAAAATTACTCCCTATTTTCATGGCCAACCCTAAACCCTATTTTCATGGCCAACAAGTTGAACATTTTTGGTTGTAATAGTTTGGTTAAGATGCCTATCTAACTTTTCAAGACCAAGCTTTTCCTACTTGCCATTTGCAGGAGGTTTCCCAACTTTGCTATGTGTGGGGTCTAGTTATTCAACAATCAAAAAGTTAATTTTGGTTTCGATTTCAGTTATAAAAATCAGAATTAGAACAAAACCCAATTTGATTCCAAATAACCCATAAGTGGTTATACCAAAACCAATGGGTTATGAGTCAATTACTCATGATTATAGACTTCTTTTTAGAATTAAAAAACTATAAACTAAATCTAGTTCTAGTTTCACATAGTGGAACCTTGATTTTGAATTTAGTTTTGGTTTCTGGATTTGAGAACTTTGGTTATGATTAAGGTTCAATTTTAAAACTTAAGCCATTTTTTGGGTAGGTTCCTTAAAATTTTGAAATTGTCACCACTTAGTTTGACTGTTAAAACATTAATAGAAATTAGCCAAAATATAACCATTGTGTTTGTGACTACATATGACTTGTAGTTGTTTGTGACTAAGTTTGGAATATTTACAATGATAAGATCAAATTTCAACTATTTTGATCATTTTTACAACTATGATACAACTATTGCAAATTTCATTTTATTGGTTGGATAGCTTTTTAAGTCTATTTTCATCCATTATTAGATTGATATGTCCCATTCGTTGTAATGGCCACCAAATTAGTTGTATCTTAAATGTATTTTACCATAACATAGAGGTGTATTTTTATGTATGTATTGAAATTATATTATGATATGTTATATATATCATAAATATATATTAATGTCTATATTAATTATGCATGTGTATGTATATTGTTCATATAATGAATCAAAAAATTAATATTTCCATTCTAAAAACTACTATTTCAATTTTTTACAGAAATAATTTGAATTTGAAACATGATATTTCAATGTGAAAATTGTTAATTTCAATTCCTTAAAACATTATTTGAATTTGAATTTTTTAATTTAAATTCAAAAAGCTTATTTGTTTTAAAATTGGATATTTTAATTCTAAATTATTATTTTTGGTTCTAAAAATTAGTATTTCAATTCTGAATTGTTTAATTTAGATTTAAAATTTTTATTTGGTTTGAAAGTTGAAATTTCAATTCCAAATTGTTATTTTTTATTTTAAAGAATAATATTTCAATTTAGAAATTTATTAATTGATTTTTGAAGTTTTTTTCAACTAATGTCATCCATAATAAATCACTTTTATAAATAATTAAAATTGATTATAATTATTAACTATGAGTTCCACTAAATAAGTATTGTCACAACATATATTTTTATATTGTATAATTTATAATCTGATATTAAAATAAATTAATTACTATAATTAATGTTAAATTATGTTTAAATCATTGTAATTACTTCATATAAGATTTAATTATAGGATATGCATAATTATTTTTTAATTGAACATAATTATTCAAAACATGTAATTTATAACTTTAAATCTGAATTAATAATTTGGAAAAATTATAATGTAGTTTAAATCATTATTGTAAGGATTGTAATTTCAGGTATTATTATAAAATTATTTCAGTTTTTTTTAATGTTGTAATTACTTATCTATGATAAATATTTTTATAGTAATTTTATTCTAATTATAAAAATTAATGATATGTTGAGCAAATTATTGTATATAGTTTAATAATTACCACTAGGGGAAAAAATTACTTGACCAATAAAATGTTTTACAATAATAAATGTAATTATATAATAACTAGTGTAACTAATTTAATATTATTTTTTAAAAAAATCATATAGGAATTTAATTTCTAATAACAATTGTTAGTTCATTAACTATAATTTGAAAAAATTAATTACAACTATTATATAATTTTTACATTAAATATATTATTTATAATTCCACTAGATTTTTTTAAGTAATAAATATTCTTAAATATTTTATTTATTTATTTATCTATGAGTTATGTATTGACAAGTTCAAAGTAACTAGATAGCCTATTTATTTACTTAACTAAGAAGGCACTTAGTTTGACCTACTTAGATCGACCTATGTACCTACCTACTTAAGTATTTACTTATATGAACATGTATTTAACCTAACAAGGTAAAACCTACCTACCTACCTATTTAGGTAAAAAGGTAGGTAGGTAAGTATGTAACCTAGGTTTGTAAACAACTTATTGTACCTACTTAAATACCTACCAATTTAATATTAATATTTTGTATTAAATTCATTTAAAAATGCCACATGAAATATTTACATTGGGCTATGTGTCATAATAAAAAATGATCCACGCATTTGAATTAAATGTCCTAAATTATTTCCAAATCATAATATTATTATTATTTTCAATTAAATATTTGGGCATGTGGTAACACATCATTTGCTTTCAATTGTGACCAAAATAGTTATATCTTAGTCATATGTGACAATATGTATACAATAGAATCAGAGGATAAATTTATATTTGTTGAATTTTTTTTTCATCTAATACTCCTTATCATTCGCAACTAATATTGCATGTGATTTGTTCAAAACAACTAAGGAAATTTTAGTCACAAATGTCGCTTATAATTAAAATTTAGATGCAGAGAACAATCGATTTTTATTTTTTTTCTAATGAAAGTGAGTAATTGCCTAACTCTAGTCCAATCCTTACCAAATCCAAAATGAATTATAATTTTGGTGTGAAAGAGTTGATTACTATAATACTTTCACCATTTCAGTAAAAATTAAATTATTTTTTATAAATGTCAATTTTTTTTCAAATTTAGCTTATTGAAATGCTAAAAATTATCTTCCCCATAAAGTACCTATTTGTTGATTTTTTTCCTTGCCTCAATGGTTGTTGTAATTTCAGGAAATAATTTTCATTTTTATTACAAGAATGGAAAGATGAAAGTAAAATGAATATGATATTTGGTAAGAAAATGTAGGAATGATAAAGGTTTTATGGTACCCAACTCACTCAATTAAAGGAAGGGTCCAAATATTCCAATATGAATACCATTTGAAAACAAAGTAAATCCTAGTATCTCCCCCAACACCATAAAGCACAATCCCCATTTTCGGGTCTAAGGTGAAACGACAACTATATTAGTACCTTCTACTTTTGTAGTAAGGCCTATTTAACGCTAATGATTAAAGGTGGAAATGTTAAATTTGGACTCAGAAAGTCAAGACTTGGATTTAAATGTAAGGTAAACCCTTAGGGGTGGAACCTTGTTGCCTTGTCCTAGGTCCAAAATTTTGTGAATGTCCCCCACCCATGGGTTTTATCTATCATAAAACACGAGGCAAAATTTATCATGAACCAAACCTACATAGATCTTGAGGTAGAGGAATGGGAGGGATATTATACCTACTTGTCATTAGGCATAATCTCCCTTCCCCTATTGAGGAGTAAACATAACATCCTTTGGTGCAATCATGCTAAGGTTGCAAAAAATGAATGTCTATTGGTAGAAGGAATGCATAGGACAAATTTGAGTTTTTACAATATTTACCACATCACAATCATAAAACATTGTTATATGCCAACAATTAGAATATTCCATATTGAAAAAATAAAAATATCTAAGAAAATATTTGATATCATTTAAAAGTCTTTTTGAATCCTTCAAAATAATCATGTTAATTGTTTTAATTGCAATATTCTTTATAGGAATCAAAAGGAACGTATTAATAAGTACAATTGATTTCAACTTTTGTTCATGGATAAATAATGTTTACACCTATGTTTAGCAATGTTCATGAAATGCACTTGATTAAATTATAAACCATATAAAAAAAACTTAAGGCCATAAAATTCCCTTTTCAGGGCTACAAGGAAAATAATTTTTTTTACAAGCATTTGGTTGATTTTTTTGTATTCATTGGGCTTATAATTT
>Ga0209208_10012349_pt1 | contig 10828 bp, 13 predicted proteins | sample S1TSphfallax_3_FD_187694 | JGI IMG/M metagenome (GOLD analysis project Ga0209208, IMG submission 187694) | Host-associated microbial communities from peat moss isolated from Minnesota, USA - S1T2_Fd - Sphagnum fallax MG (SPAdes) (version 2) | ecosystem: Host-associated > Plants > Peat moss >... | reverse complement strand
AGAAGCAATGTATCCAACAAATGTGCTGATGCGGACCCAATACACTAACCACAAGAGAAAGAAAAAAAAAGTAGGAGAAAGAGAGGGGAGGGGAGGGGGTGGGGAAATAGAACTTGGTTGCCTTGAAAGTCCAGTAAGTGCAAAGTTCCATCATGTGTCCCGAAGGCGATGATGCGCTTAACAACATTGAAGATGGATGACGGGTTAGATGGATGGATGACAAAACGGATGGATGAATGGAAAGCTTCACGAAAAACAACCACAACGTCCTTTCATATATGTAATTAGGCCCATTTTAAACGAGGGTCCAAGGTTCGATTTCCTAGGAACCAATTTGGACTCATGTGAAGTAACTTGAATTCTTGAATTGGAGTGTACCTGGGTCCCTAGCAAATTCAACTCTTGCAAAACCATCAATTGGTCGATACATGTCGGTAGTTCCTTTAACTCAAAAGACCCCGATGAATTCAACTTTTACAAAGCCATCAATTGGCCGATAGATGTAAGTAGTTCCTTCAACTTCAAACACCCTCACAAAGTCAACTCTTGTAAAGCCTTCAACTCACTGATAGATGTAGGTACCTCCTTCAACTTAGAAGACCCCTACAAATCCAACTCTTGCAAAGTCATCAATTGGCCAATAGATGTAGGTAGCTTTTTAAACTCAAAACACTTCAACAAATTCAACTCTTGCAAAACCATCAACTGGTTGATAAATGTAAGTAGCTCCTTCAACTTAGAACACCATGACAAATCCAAATTTTGCATAGTCATCAATTGGTTGATAGATGTAGGGTGTTCCTTCAACTCAAAGCACTTTCACAAATCCAACTTTTACAAAATTATCAATTGGCCAATAGATTTAGGTAGTTCCTTCAACTTAGAAAACTTCGACAAATTTAACTTTTACAAAGCCGTCAATTGGCCGATAGATGTAGGTAACTCCTTCAATTTAGAACACCTCCACAAATCCAACTTTTACAAAGTCATCAATTGACCGATTAATGTAAATAGCTTTTTCAACTTAAAATACCTCGACAAATTCAACTTTTGCAAAGTCGTCAATTGGCCGATAGATGTAGGTACCTCCTTCAACTCAGAACACCTCAACAAATACAACTGGTGCAAAGCCATCAATTAGCTGATAGATGTAGGTAGCTCCTTCAATTCAAAACATTTCTACAAATTCAACTTTTGCAAAGTCGTTAATTGGTTGATAGATGTAGGTAGCTCCTTCAACTCAAAAAACCCTGACAAATTCAACTTTTGCAAAACCATCAATTGGCCAATAGATGTAGGTAGTTCCTTCAATTCAGAACACTCATCTAAATTCAACTTTTGCAAAGCTGTCAATTGGTTAATAGATGTAGGTAACTCTTTCAACTCAAAACACCTCGACAGATTCAAGTCTTGCAAAGTTGTTGATTAGCCGATAGATGTAAGTAACTCCTTCAATTTATAACATTCATACAAATTCAACTCTTACAAAGTCGTCAATTGGTCGATAGATGTGGGTAGCTCCTTTAATTGAAAACAACATGATAAATCCAACTTTTGCAAAACCATCAATTAGTTGATAGATGTAGGTAGTTCCTTCAATTCAAAGCACCATGATAAATCCAACTTTTGCAAAACCATCAATTTGTCGATAGATGTAGTAGTTCCTTCAAATCAAAACACTTCAACAAATACAATTTGTGCAAAGTCATCAATTGGCCAATAAATGTAGGTAGCTCCTTCAATTTAAAACATTCATACAAATTCAATTATTGTAAAACCATCAATTGGCCGATAAATGTGGGTAACTTCTTCAATCTAGAACTCCATGACAAATCCAACTTTTGCAAAGTCATCATGACACGTTCCCAAGTTCCTTGTTGGACCTAAGTTGGGTCTAAGTCAGTCAAACAATGGAATTGTTTGGAACTCGGGGCACGTTCCCAGCTCTCAGCATTAAAAGGGGTAGAAGGGCGTGTTGAAGCTTTGGGATGGGACTAGGATGAGGGACAAGCTTTAGTTACTTACTTGAACCTGCATCCAACTAACCAACAAGTTGGTTAGTTCACTTTTTGGAACACCCTTGGTGCTAGAACAAGCCATGGGCAATTCTGGACTCACAAGACTCACCACGGCCCAAATTCAGGGGAAGCCATCACCTTCCCCCATATATTATTTTTTACGTTTCTCCTAGGCACCTACATTCGAATGACTTTTTATCTTGGGAGTCCCAAAACTGTCTCGGTTTGGATTCTCGGGACTTTGCGAGGTCATAACTCTTTACTCAGACCTCCGATTGGGACGAGGTCTAAAGCAAACGTGTAGCTCTCGTCGAGAGCTTTCCAACGACATGTCACACTCTATCTACACACATCGGGGTTGGGTCGATTCCCGACTTTTAATGGTCGGAAGTCATATTACTAATTTGATTTTCGACGTTTCTTTTTGCCATAACTTGTGCTGCAGATGTCCAAATGGTTCATGCGAGCTCATTTTCGACATTTACACTTCGATAGCTTTCCAATAATATAATAAGTGCCTCAATGCGAGGCGTTTCGACCCCTGCAATTGAACTCTGAAGTTTCGAGAGTCCTGGAGGATTCCCAAGTCCCCATTTCGGGAGTGTGAATCTCATCCTCACACTCTTCCAAAGTGGGGTTGCAACACATCAACTGGCCGATAAATGTAGGTAGCTCCTTCAACTTAAAACACTATGAGAAATTTAGCTTTTGCAAAGTTGTCAATTGGTCGATAGATGTAGGTAGCTCCTTCAATTTAAAGCAACCCAACAAATCCAACTTTTGCAGAGCCATCAATTGGCCGATAGATGTAGGTAGCTCCTTTAACTTATAACACCCCAACAAATTCAATTTTTGCAAAGTTGTTAATTTTCCAATAGATGTAGGTAGCTCCTTCAATTCAATACAATATGACAATTTCAACTTTTGTAGAACCTCAATTGGCCAATAAATATAGGTAGTTCTTTCAATTCGAAACACCTCCACAAATCCAACTTTTGCAAACTCGTCAATTGGCCAATAGATGTAAGTAGCTCCTTCAACTTAAAACACCATGAAAAATCCAACATGCGCAAAGTCGTCAATTGGCCAATAGATGTAGATACCTCCTTCAACTCAGAACACCTTGATAAATTCAACTCTTACAAAGCTGTCAGCTGGCTGAAAGATGTAGGTTATATCTCCTTCAACTAAGAACACCATGACAAATCCAGCTTTTGCAAAGTTATTAATTGGCCAATACATGTAGGTAGCTCCTTGAACTTAGAACACCCCAACAAATCCAACTTTTGCAAAGTCATCGATTGGCCAATAGATGTAGGTAGCTCTTTCAACTTAAGACACTTTGAGAAATTCAGCTCTTGTAAAGCTGTCAATTGGACGATAAATGTAGGTAGATCCTTCAAATTAGAGCAACTTAACAAATCCAACTTTTGCAAAGCCATCAATTGGCCGATAGATGTAGGTAACTCCTTCAACTTAAAACACTCTGACAAATTCAACTCTTGTAAAGCGGTCAATTGGCTGATAAATGTAGGTAATTCCTTCAACTTAGAAAACCTTGACAAATTTATTTTTTGCAAAGTCGTCAATTGGTAGATAAATGTAGGTAGCTTCTTCAATTCAAAACACCCCAAAACTCTCAATTGGATGATAGATGTAAGTACTTCTTTCAACTTAGAACACCCTGACAAACCCAACTTTTCCAAAGTCGTCAATTGGGATAGATGTAGGTAATTCTAGCAAGCTAAAACACTCGTTCAAATGAAGGTTTTGGAGTGCATGTAAATGGCCAATACATGGCCAATAGATGTAGGTAATTATTGCAAGCTAGAACAATTGTTCAAATGAAAGTTTTGGAGTGCATTCGTTTGACCAATAGATGTAGGTAATTCTTGTAAGCTTAAGCACCATAATAAATTAAGTCCTTGGAGTGCATTCAATTGGCCAATAGATGTAGGTAATTTTTGTAAGCTTGAGCACCATGATAAATCAAGTTCTTGGAGTGCATTCAATTGGCCAATAAATGTAGGTAATTTTTGCAAGTTGGAACACATCCCTAAACAAAGGTTTTGGAATGCATGTAATTGGCCAATAGATGCAGGTAATTTTTGCAAGTTGGAACACCTCCCTAAATAAAGGTTTTGGAGTGCATGTAAATGGCCAATAGATGTAGGTAATTCTTATAAGCTAGAACAATCTTTCAAATGAAAGTTTTGGAGTGCATTCAATTGGCCAATAGATGTAGGTAATTTTTGTAAACTTGAGCACCATGATAAATTAAGTTCTTGAAGTGCATTCAATTGACTAATCGATGTAGGTAATTCTTGTAAACTTGAGCATTGCGATAAATTAAGCTCTTGGAGTGCATTCAATTGGCCAATCAATGTAGGTAATTCTTGTAAACTTGAACACCCTGATAGAATAAGCTCTTGGAGGCTAATAACTATAGGTAATTTTTTCATATCAACATTTATTGATGAATTAAAGTTGTCAATTAAAAAATCAAAAACAATTTGTATATGATTACATTTTGTCAAATGGAGTACTTGTAAATGATAACATTTAAACAAATTACTTGGCAACTTTTGGATCATGCATTATTAGAGACACAACCATCGAAGGTTATTCAAATTTCAACTTTGGATGAAATTTTCCATCGTAGTTGGTGATGCTTTTGTTAGGTCAAGCAACCTAAGGTTGTGAAATTCTTTTGATCCAAAATGGAAGCAAATCTTCACATTTTTTCAAAGATGTGCCTTTTAAAATGTTCACCACCTATCACATCAAACAAATTACAAACAATTGTCAACATCAATAAAAATTAAATTTCATTTTAATGTTGTGTTTTTAATGAAAAAAATATTACATCTCCTTAAATAAATCTAAAACTTATGGTTTCATTTGAAAATTTGACCAAATAAATACAATAGAATTGAATTAACACATGTTGCTCAAACCTGATTTTTTTGCAAAGACATATTTGGTTTCCATATAAATCGATTCATTGTAATTTTCGTTGCTATATTTCGACCCATGTCTTGTAATTGTTCATGCATATGTAAATTGCCATCTTCTATCCATTTGATTAAAGATCTATCTTTCAAGTTTTGTAATTTAAACATAGGGTTCAATGAACCATCTCCATTCCAATACAATTGACAAAACATTTTTTTTTTGAAACCGATGAAAAAACATGCAATATCCAAAAACATGTTTTGATGTTCCTCATTCAACTGGTCATAAGAAATTTTCAAAATTTTCCAAAGCAACTCATTGTCATAGCCCCTTGTTATATTTTGCCCAACTTTCAATTCGTGCAATGCCTCTTTCCATATTTCCAAATCATGAATATCACATAAATAACAACCCAATATTTCAAGGCTTAAAGGGAGGCCCCCACAAGCTTTTATAATCTCCATAGAAATGTTTTTGAAATCATTTGTCACATGATTTGCATCCTTGAATGCATGGAACATGAAAAGTTCCCATGTTTGTTCTTCCTCCAATAATGCCACGTCTACTTTTGCAAACTCCTTTACATAATTTTTCAATTCTTGCCAATTCTGGATCATCATCCATTCTCATCATGTGAATGGATGATGAGTGAGATTGACGAACAAAGTGTAATGTTTGTTGATAAATAAAACATGGCCCCGAGTAATCTATGATTATGAATGAAATTCATTTTGATGGATGAATCTAACCCCATTAATTAGCATGAATCTTGTTTAAGTGCAAAAACATTAATTTTGATGAATGAGAAATAACCCAACTAGGTAAAAATATTCCTAGTTGGTGAATGAAACAATTGGACAATTGTTCATGATGTTTCAGGATGAATTTAATTTCATCCATCAAAAATCATCTAAATTTTTATTTCGACCATGAATTTCATTGGAAGATTATATAAACTTTCATGCATAAACTTCTGTGGATGAATTCCAATTGAATTCATAGAAAAAAGAAAAACTTTAAACGATGTTCCATGAATGGAACTAAATCACTACAAGAAATCTTGCATTATGTAACCATTCAATTTGTGATTATATGTGATTATTTGTCATTTCTAATTATGTTATATATTTTTTACAACTAATAACCATTTTTTAATTTTCTTATTATTTTTGTGATTATGGTGCAACTACCAAATTGTACATCTTTCCATATTGACTAATTGGGTTTTTTCATTCACAATAGGCCTTTATGTTCAATTTATTGTAAATTTAGTTATAATTTGATTTTTTTTGTGATGTGCCTATACATTTTATGTAGACTAAAATGTTTTGGACTACACTAAAAGTATATTTAACATCTAGTCAAAGTACATGAAGCATATATTAAAACTTATTTAACATACTTAGAAATATTTAACCTATATTCAACACATATTATGAACATATTAAGATAAACAATTTCATTTTGATTTTATATTAAATTTTGTTTACAAATATAACATGTTCATTTTAATAGATAATTAAATTATTGTGACGAGGTCATATTAAAATGACATAATCTTAATGTCAAACAAATATTAATTATTCATAAAATGATATTATCAATAGATTGATTAGATAATGTAAAATACGGAATAACGATTAATTAAGTTGATTTATTATTATTTTGATGCATTTAATATTTTATATTTATAATTAACTGTTGATCACTAAATGAATAATCATTGACCACTTAAAACTAATAATTGATTGATTCGAATGAATACTATGAAATATTAATTAAATTATTTAATAAGTTCACCAAATATGAATTATATTTAATAGTTTCATACCAAAAAATCAACAAATAGTTTACAAAATGTTAATCAATAATTTAATCTGATTATTTAACAAATTAAATATCTTAATATATAATATTCAGTATGTGATGATTTATTTGATAATTTTTTCATTGTGACATGTTAATCAAACTATCAACTATTAGTAGATGAGTTATTTATTATTTATTTATTAATTAAAAATTCACAAATTCAATTTTGTAGTTGTTATTAATTATTGATTAAATTTATTTACTATTTAGTTCATAATTATAGAATTAAAAATAGTTTTATTAATAAATATAATATTTATTAAAATTTAATTAATACTTCAATTAGTAACTCAACTAGCATTCAATTTATAATTCATATTTACTAAGCAAAGTGATGGTAAATACATATTAAGAATTAATTAATTAACAATAATTTAGCTATTTATGTGGCCAGATTTTGTGTTTCATCTTGAAAAATGAACACAATTTCAAATTATACTATAACATGTTGAAATGTTCAAGTTTTATTTTTGTGTTATAAACTACAACTTTTCTTTAAACAATATATACATTGCATCACATTTGCATGTTGTAAAGGATTCATGACTTTTAAACAAACCTTGATTTTTTATAAACACAAAATTGAAAAAAAAAATGAAAATTTGAGTTTTTTTGTTATATGTGTTTAATAGTACCTTATTACTTTAAAAAAATTGGTCATCAAAGAAATTGTATTATAAAAATTAAGGTGTCCTTTGTGAAAGTAGTATCATTGAATGAAACTATTAAACATCCATTGTTTCAACCGAAAGTTAATAGTGGAAGATTTTTTAACACATTTTAGATTTATCAATATCCATATTAGTGAGTTAGCACTACTTTCCATGATTAACATGCCATTAAAGTGGCACCACATAAATATATGTAACAAGAATTGTAGAAAGTTGACATGTTGACAAGGATTTTGACTTGTTTGTACTTATTCGGACCCAAAGTTTAGTAATCTTTGCAAATTCAAGTGAAAGTAATCAATGGGAACATGATTCATTTGCTAAATTTCCTATTGAAAATGCTACATATGAATTTGAACAAATATTGAAAGAAGACCCCACATATATTTTAATGCAAAACATTTTAAATCTTGAACAAATAATTGATGATGATAATCAATCTATAACAATTGTTCCAAATCAAAAGGGATTTCAACCGTTAGGGCTATTTCATGATATACATTTTGAAGAATACAATTTTCTAGCATTATTTGTTGGTCATGCAAAACCATAATTAACATGTTCATATCAAAAAATATATAAGTTTAATTAGCTAATTATATATATCATAAAAATTTTGGATTTTTTATATATCATAATTTACATGGATTTATATATGAATTTTTTTTAAAGTCATACATTTATAATTAATGATGTTTCAAACAATGTAAATTTCAATAAGAATTAAAAATCTGACATAGGCTATAAAGAATTAGGATGAATTAAAACATCTCCAATCTATTTAAATTATTTATGTAAAAATGTTTTTGAAATGATTAGACAACTTGGACCTCTAACATTTTTTGTTACAATCACTACGTGTTAACAATTGGCCAATACTTAGTAATATGCTTAAGGAATTATATGAAAAACATGTTACTACAAATCAAACAAATAATAATGTTAATTATACTCTAAGCATTAGAGAAGTTATAAATGATCATGTTACATGTACTCGTTACTATGAACATAGGTGAATAACTTTCATATACTTTTGAAAGCCACAAACATGTTGTTTGGTAAAATAAACAATTTTTTTTCTCATAGAATTTCAAACATGTGGATTACCTTGTGATCATGGATAGTAAATGCTCCACGTTTTGGTGTTTCTTCAAATGAAGTTATTAAAAAAATTGAAAATAAATATCTAACAATGGATGAAACAATTATAAAATAAATAAATAATTGTAATGCACAAATTCATCAACATGGACAAACGTGTAGAAAAAATGTCAACCTATTTGTTGATTTCATTATTTTAAACCTCCAATAAGGTATACAAAAATATTATTGCTTTTAAAAGAAAAAATTGTAAAACAATTGTCATTTCTTATAGTGGGGACAATAAGTGGTACCATGTTCGAAAACATCCAAAATATAATTGAACATGCACTAAACTTGTTCAATTACACATTCTTATTCATCTTCATAAGGTCAGTAGGTTATAGCCAAACTTAAAGAAAATTTAGGTTGCTTGTCATTCATTTACACAAATTAGAAAATATGGTTTGCCATAGCCCAATCAAGAAAGAAACTTGTAGAATATGGATGCATGAAATGTTCACATATGAAAAAAGAATGTTCAAACATGAACTTAAGTATTTTAATAGATATATAATAAAAACATTATAGCTTGACATGTAAAAAAACATCCAAAACATGTCAATCATGAATTATAATATCATGGTTTTTAAAGTTGTCCAAGTTGACCACCTTATCCACTTTGATTAATGAACATGCCCATTTCAATTAGAGGCATGAATGACATGAAGTTCCCCTATAAATTGTTTATAATAACTACATGTGGGGACCTATGTTCATCATCCATGAATTAAGGCGAACCTTAATAGATTGATAAGTAGGATTAGGGGGCTAGGGGGGGGTGGGAAAAGTGAGTATAGGTAATTAGTTAGGTATTTGTTTATGTAAAAAACATAGGTAGGTAGGTGAACATAGTGGTAGGTAGGAAGGTGGGTGCATAGGTAGGTAAGTAGGTATATAGGTCGGTAGTTGGGTTAGTAGGTAGGTTAGTAAGTAAAAAAGAAGTTCAAGGAACAAGGTAAATATGTTGTTAGAATAGGTAAACATGTAGGTAGGCAAGTTACTAAGTAGGAAGAAAGTTACAATAGCAAAGTAGCTAGGTAGATAGGCAAGTTAGTACATAAAAAACAAGTTACTTTATCAAGGTGATTAGGTTGGTAAAGTATTTATGTCAATAGGGTGATTGTGTATATATGATTGGTACATAATAATGTAATTAGGTTAGTAGGGTAGGTAGTTAGTACAATGGTTAGGTCAATAAAGAAGTTAAATTAGTAACGTATGTAGTTAATAGGGTAGCTATGTTAGTAGGGTAGGTAGTTAGTATAGTAGTTAGGTTAGTAGGATAACTAATTATTAAGGTAATTATGTCAATAAGGGATAATTAGTAAGATACCAAGGTTGGTACAATACTTATGAAGGTAAAAAGGTGAGTAGGGTAACTATGTGTGAGGTCAGGTCGAGGGAAAAACAGCTAAGAACAAACCAAAAAAAGAAAAGTAAAGTGATCAACAACGAAAATAAATGGACTATGATCAACCTCATCTGACCTCGAATGAAAAAATGCAGCCCATCCAGTGGACAGAACGGCCAACTGGTGCATTGGTGGCTGCTGGTTCACTCTGGCCCCTCAAATGTATGGGAGGGGATTGACGACAATAACACCCAGTGAACCAACCTTGACAAAAATTGCACCAAGACCCTGCCTGCAAAATCGAAACAAGTGAAAACTACTATGCTCCATAATTTTGTGTGTATGCTGGACTGATGGGCAACTCAAGAGAGCCCAACTTCAGAGAATAGGTGCAAGTGGGCATTGGAGTATGTTGCACTCCACCGTGTGTCAATAGAGAAAAGCGGAGCTACTTAGAGTCTGCCGTGATATCACCAGCCTTTGCGTACTGGACATATATCGCCAGAAAGTGAAATGAAAAAACAGAAAAAACAAAAAAAGGAAAAAAAACGTTCTTGCATGTTTTCAGTCCCCAAGAGTGAGAGAAAAAAAGTAAAAAATTCCAGATTCATACATGTGGTTTTCATTGTATAGCCAAACATAAAAGAATGATCATTAAAGCTTTGTGCTTTATTTAGTGGAGGTAGGCCTGAGGCCTCAAAACGCAATCTGAATTTTCAGGGCGCCACGTGGCATCATTTTTAGATATGGGAATTGTGAAATGGTGTCATCCAGGTGACCATGTTTCTATGCCTCCATTTGGAAGATATTACAGAAAGAAA
>Ga0209208_10012348_pt1 | contig 10828 bp, 8 predicted proteins | sample S1TSphfallax_3_FD_187694 | JGI IMG/M metagenome (GOLD analysis project Ga0209208, IMG submission 187694) | Host-associated microbial communities from peat moss isolated from Minnesota, USA - S1T2_Fd - Sphagnum fallax MG (SPAdes) (version 2) | ecosystem: Host-associated > Plants > Peat moss >... | reverse complement strand
GAGAAACATATTAGATAATGAAAGGGGAAAAACACCTGAAAGAACGTTCACCTATAATAATAACATGCCTTGAAATAAAGGCCACATGCGCTCATTACAATGCCATTAAGATTTTATGTTTCTAAAATGAATACAAAATCAAAAGTAACAACACACCTTGAAATAGAAGCCACATGTGCTCACTACAATGCCACCAACATTTTATTTATAAAGGAAGGGTTTCTCTATAAACCCTTTTGGATTTTTAGATGTCGTCCTAAGGCTAGTAGGCTGAGGAAAGGCATCGAAAAATCCAAAAGGGTCTAGAGACAAACCCTTCACCAATGTAAAAAAACTCCGAATTTTTAAAACTTATCTTTCCACTCTTTTTTTTAAAAAGATTTTCTTTTTCTTTCATCATGTCTACCTATATATGAAGTTGTGATAACATCATTCTAATGTCATTTGTCATTTTTTTTGTTTACATAGCTCAAGCTTTCTTTGTTGTTTATTTTGCATACTTTTGGTTTTAGCTTTTAACACTTCATGTTTCTCTCTGCTTGCTTGTTCCTTTGTTTCTTCTAGAATTTTTAACTTTTTTTGAAAAATTAAATTTTATCATGCACATACAGATACAAGGGAATCTTTTTTAAATATCCATTTAAAAAGGAAAATTTGGGTAAATGGAAAGGAAAAAAGAAGAAATAAAACAAAAATAAAATGAAAATGGAAAAAATGGCATGAAGATGAAAACTTCAAATGTTGCTTTGGGGGGGTTAAAAGATACTTAATCAGCCTATTGTTGGCCGAAATATACCTAGACAGGCTAGCTAGGTATCTTCCATTTTTGGGAATTACTCTTTAGATCTTCAGGTGGGTAAGGGAACCCAAAATACATTAGGAAAAAATCCAAAATTCTTTGCATCTATAAAATGAACACAAAATCAAAATAAGAAGGGCTTCAATGCCCTTCTCTCTCCATGCCCTGTTAACACATCAAAAAAAAAGTTATCCACCTATTGATGTAAACACCCAAAGCCCTCTATGGCTAGAGGGAAAAACATGTGTATTGGGTATTGATCACAATATGAATCATTGTTAGCCTAAACTATGATTGTCGCAACAACCCCACAAGATAAAGCTACTTGTAAAACTAAATATGCTCAAGTGGGGTCAATGATGACAATCCTAGTCAATGTTTGAACAACATCCATCGAAACTACTAAAAATTGTTTGTGTTCATATAGTAGTTGTACATGAGATTACAAGATATAACCACTATTCTAAAATGTGAAAAGGATTATGAACAAAAAGCTAAAATTTATTACATTTGTTCCTATAAAACTTCTAAAGAAAGGTTGTTCCACATGGAATGATCTTGTGTACCATTCCACAACATAATATATGACTACCATATAATTTTAAACATAATGGGCAGGTCACAAATGAAAGCTACACCTATGATTTGCATAATCATGGATGAGAATTTCGATATTTTTCATTCATGAAATTAGTTTTTAGAGTTTGTAATTTGATGTATGATATTATTCAAAGAAGCCCATTGAAAGATGAATGAATTGTTTAGTAATTATATGTGGATTCCTATTTAGGATTCTTTTTTGTTCATTGCAAAATTTTGTCAAAAAATGAAATTAAAAATTAAAAATTTGAAAGAAAAATGATTTTCTAGGTTTTTAATCATTAGAACTGAGAAGAAAAAAAGGTAAAAAATCATATTTGTATATTTGGTCTCATTATGTACCCAAATATATAAAATGATGATTAAATATTTGTACTTTATTTATGGTTTTATAATTAGACTTGGGCTTCACATTATTGACAATGAATGGATATAAGGTCAAAATATTAATATATTTTTTAAAAAATTAAATAGATTATTTAAAACAAATTAGGATGTACTAGACATTGATAATCCATAATCATATAGGTTGTCTATGAAATCATTTTCACTTCCATCAATTTTAGGATATGAGATCTATTTTAATTGTCATGTACTAAAATATCAATATTTCTTGCATCCATGATGTCCTTTTTGGCACCTTCATTGCTTCAAAAAAAAATTTGGGTCTTTTTAATGACCCCCAATGTCCTTCCTACCATGCTTAATGACTTTAATTTGACATATATATAATAGAAAATATTTTCAATCTTAAAGCTCACAATGTCCCCTATGTATTTCTTAGTTTCCTCCAACAATGTATCCAACAACTTCAACCCTTAATGTCTTGATGCCCCTCTATTGCCCAAAAAAGAAAATTTTCATGTCCAACCTAGTGCCCCTAGTGTTTCTAGCATGCCTTTTTCAACACCCTTGTTATTGTTTGTTATGATTTTGTCATTCCTTGTAGTAATTTTATTTTTTTGTTGTTCCCCATCTTTTGTCATCCTTGGTGTTATTTGAATGTGTTTTTGTTGTTGACCAAACTTAAATCATTTTCAAACCAAAACATTACAATGGTTTGAATTTTGACGAAGGATGTTCAAATTTGGGAACGTTTGTGAAATTAACATTTCATCTTGGGATGTCCTTTCAAGACCTTGGCCTAGCAATAATCATAGTGATTCAAAGGCTCAATAAATTATGAAAAGATAGGTCCAATATTCATTAATTTTAAAAGAGACCAAAGTTGGAAGTGAAATATATTCTATTGATTTGAAAAGTAATTAGAAAGAAGAAAAAAATGTTTACATGTTCCAAGGAGAGGATGGTTAGAAAGGGCAAAATAAAATGTCCCAAGTCAAATGTGTAGGTGATATTAAAAATTTGTTAGAAGTTTATTCTCACTAAATATTACCAATTTTGATGTTTAGAATGAATTTATTAAGTCTAATTAATTTCATAAAATTAAATTGATAGAAATCATGTAGACTTGTCCAACTTTGATAAAAACATTTTAATGGATATTTCATTTTCAAATATTTTTCTAATTATAATTAAAGGTGTTCAATAAAATATTACCAAAAAAAAAAGTTGAAATTTACATCACAAACTTCCTTAGGCAAAATTTCAATATGATTATAATGAATAATTAGATTTATGTTATTTATTTTTAAAAAGTCACACCATTGTTGTGCATTTTTCATTTTATTATTTTATTGTTGATGAAATACTTGTTGAAAATATGTAAACATAATGAACAATCATTTTGACTTATTAATTCCATGATTATGATTATGAAAAGAATAATGATTTGTCATTTTACCATAATTTTCATGACAAAAATGTAAAATTTTACCATTCAAAGGGACTTAAAACGTATATCATTTATTTAAAAAATTATGTTTATGTTGATACTATGATAATTAAAAAATGACATTTGATCCAAATAACATTATATACCAATTTTCATTATTTTTACATAATTATTTCCCCCTAAGGAGTTTGTGATGTAATGGTTTTATGTATTTATATCAAAATATAATGTAAATTTACTATATTATTCTTAATTTTAATTAAATATTCTATTAAAATGATAATACAAAACATATTTATTATTTTTTGAATTCAATAATTTAGTTTTATAATTATAGTTATAGTGGAATTTCATATTGATTTAAAAATAAATAAAAATCAATACAAATCAAATGTTACCCATCATGTTAAATTTTGTGTTACCACTTATTGGAATTATGAACATTATGAAAATTAATCAACATGAAATCCATTAAAAATGTATGGATGTAAAACTGTGGTTTATTAGTTTAAAATACACCAAAACATGGTCTTCCTTTCATATGAAACAACAAGTTGAAATTTAGAGACATCTAAAAAATTTGCAGTCATGATGTGCTAGTCAAAAAAAAATTTAAATGATTTAAAATTTACTTTTCAAAATCTAAATAATGTATTATTTAATAGACCATTAAGCTTTAAAATGTAGTTGTTGAATGAAAAGATGAAACACAAATGCACTTGAATGTGAATAATGCATTTAAAAATAATAACATGCACAAAAAAATCTCAAAGTTTTCAAGACCTTGGTGTGATACATAGTGAAAATAGGTTGAGAAACATGCAATTTATGGTTAACATGTAATTGACTTAATCAAAATATTAAATCTTTGACTAAATGTAAAATTTGAAATCAAAAGCCATACTTTGAACATGTTTGAACCACACAAAAAATGGGAATTTTTTCTAATTAAAAAAATGAAAATGTGTTGTGATCAACTTTTATAGTTTTTTATGTCTTGCCCATCTCATTTTGCATTCAATTTACAAGCATTGGTGTATTACCCACAAATTAGATCAAATCTTTTAGAAATTGTTGAGGTACTAAGGTTTTCAACATTTTGAGATTCAGAAATCCATATTGTAACATCATGTAACAACAAGCTGAAGATGTGTGAAAAAGGATTAAAACCCATGTTTTGCATGTTTCTTTTGTTGAATATTTTGTTTCTTTTGACATTGTTGAATAAACTTGATATAATAATTTCAATTTGGTATGAGAGATGAAGAATTTAAGGTTTAGTGTTTTAGGTTTGAAGAGACATTTGTTTCATACATTGTGGGAGATTCTTGATTTAAAATTCATGACTAATTTGACAAGTACCAAGAGAACATTGCAACTTTCATACCTAATTGAAAGGAAAATCGAAGTTGTAGTAATTGATGATTGTTTTCATGTTGATATAATAGTTTTTACTCATCCCATCTAAACCTTTACATTTCAACACCTTAACCCATATTAGATATGGGCTCCATTTTGTTGTTTAGATATAAGACAAACCAATTGTTTTTTTTTTCCATCAAATTAGATGATTGTTTTTTTTGCTAGTCTTATAATTTCTACTCATCTTATCCACCTTAATGTTTCAACACCCTAAAATAAGACCAAAAATGTAAAACTTTTCGATGTAAATTCTACTAATTAAATCTTATTCAAACTTAATGGTGTTTTTGTTAATCCCAAATACCTTAATGATCATATTTTATCACCTATGGTATTTGGAAAGGCTTGGACAAAGTTTGGAATATGTCAAAAATAGACATAGAGAGGAGATATGCTAGAGTTAAAAAAGGAATTTATCCCAAAAACAAAGATAGAAATGGAAATTATGGCAAATATGAAATTGAGACATAGAAGGACAAAGATTGTATGAAAGAGAAATTTGTAAATTGTCCAAAAAAATTAATTTTAACTTTGGAATCACCTTTAACTTACATCTTATTAGGTGATTATTTTTCAACATTAGTGTGGTAGGTTTAAGAGTGGGTTTGTGGGGATGTTTATGTGTGAAATTAAAAAATGGATGGGTTTGATTATGCTAAAGTGGAAGGATTTTAGCATGGAAGGTAGTTGCAAGGTACAATGGTTCACTTTTTGTCCCATTCTAGAGTTTTTATGAAGTATATTTTATTCAAATGTCACAAATGCATTGTAAAAGCATCAATTTGTCAAAAATATTTTGCCAAGTGCTTTTAAGATAGCCAACTTGAATAAGAATATTTATTGAAGGGTGAAATTCAATAAACATACACCAATCAAATAATAATGAACTTTTGAAATGGTCATATGGACTATGTTTTAAGTTCTGCAATAACATTCAAATACATTTTTTGTTATGATTTCATTTCAATATTTTTTGTAAGGATTCAATATATGATACACGATGAAAAAAAAATGGTTTGAAAAAAATTACAACCAAAGCTTTAACCAACAAATAATTATGGACTTTTGAATGACCAAATTTGGACCTTATTTTCAAAAGTCCCTATCTTGGTCATTTTTTGTTGGATTGATATTTTTTTCCCCTTAATATGTATGTTAAAGAATTATTTAGATGGGTAGCCTTTCATATGTACTTTATTAGTTGATTTTCACCACATAGGGCCCACTCAAAATTGGTTTTAAACTATTTTTTCCATTCTATTGTTAAAATATAAACTTTTGGAATTGGGACTCTTGCTACTTTTGAACCACCTTAACTTGCATCTACCCTGGAGAATTTTTTTAAAATATTCATATGGCAAAAGCACCATGGCAAGACAAAAGGACTTGGCAAATTATCGAGTCTATTCAATTGAACACCATGTGTGTTATTTATAATCATCATTTTGCTATTTATAATAATGATAAAACAAAGCTCACATAATTGATTCCTTCTATAGTGTGGAAGGTTGTGTATGTAAGATAAAAAATGGACTATCCATATTTTGAGTTATAGGAAGAAACCTTGAAAGAAAGATTGTGGGAAACATTAAAGGAATTGAAAATAGGGACATTAAATGAAGAAGGTTCGGAGATTGTTGTATTGCAAAATGAAGAAGTGTTGACATGTTTAAAATTAATGGATGACCATGCCATCAACCCTAATTAATCCTGCATATACATTATATCTAGTCTTCTTTATGTGTATTATGTCAATTTGGAGGCTCCATCACATGGGTGTAATGTAACATCAAGCCTACCATCTACATCCACTTTATTAGAAAAGGCTAAAATGAAGGTGGATTATTTGCAAAACCTATCGTGAAGCATTGAGTGGATGGCATCCACTATGGAAATGGATTTAAAATAATGCCTAATTTTGATGTAGGCACAAATGTAGATTAATATTGGCAAGGCAAACAAAGTTAATATCAATAATTTGAAAACAACTAAGAATTTAGGAATTATAGGTAATGAGGAGTTCAAAGCAAAAATTGGGGAGATTTTAAACCTATAAAATTAGAAATGTATGTCCCATTGATGGTAAGTAAAGTTGGGCATCTGCTCACCTCTGATTTCAAATGTGAAGTGCATTTAAGATCTATGCAAAAAGTTTCTCAAGATAGTTGTAATTTTGAATAAGTGTGTGTACTTTGCTTTTATGGAACCTTTTCATTAATTGTTTCCATTTCCTCCTTAAATCACATATCCCCCATCCCATTTTCATTTTATACTCAATATGCATTGAAGCCTTAATGGGTGAAAGTATGATCAAGTATACAACAAAACTAAGTATGAATAGTTACAGTCATATTTTTACACATAAATGCAAGAAAATAGAGTCGAAACCTTTTCAATCATTGTCAAACCATCATGGTGCATGATATTGAGTTTGTAGTATGTTGTATACAAAGTTTGGAAAACTTTAATGTATTAAAAGTAGGTCAAAAGTATTTTTGAAATTGACTAGTGGAATTGTGTTCAAAAATGCTTTTACATTAAAAGATTGATATATTACTATTTTTACTTGGGAGTTGAAAGTGCATAAGTAAATTTTAGATGGCCATTAACTAAAAAAGTAAAACAATTCAATATTTCATCTATTTGAAGCCTACTTTGTTTCTTGGGCAACCCATAAATAAAAATAAATCCACTTGCATTTTTTTGAAATCTACTTAAATTTATTTTAAACATGTGATTGGGTGCAATCATGGTAACATGTACCATAGTAAGTGTAACCAATGTCTGATGTTCCATGTTATTGAAAATGTAATTTAATTTTATGTTGAAATTGTAGGATGTACTTATATGATAACATTCATAATATGTCATGGGAACTTGTGAATAAATTTGAAATTAATCAAATGAAAAAACAATATGAAAAAACCATAATAAAACACTATAATTAGTGTTTTTAAACAATAAAAGGACATGTTTAGTACCTTGAACTTTTTTAAAATGACATGTTTACAAAAAAATTTAATGCAAGCCTTATTAAAATACTATAAAAAAAATTATCATGATTTTTAAAGATTTTTTTCAAAATTTTTGTGGAATATTCCAAGAATGCAATCCAAAAAGCAGTCCTAAAGGGGTGGGTGTGGTTCATGTTATTGTGTTTGCACCCAATTTTTCAAAATCATTGACATGGATTCAAAGAATATGTTCATATTGATCATTAAATTAAATAATATTTAAAATTTTGATATGTTAAGGTTTGATTTATGGTTACTTTACACATTTTTTTTATAAGGATCATGAAATGTATATTTGGTCATGCTTTCATCCTGATAACATCATGGTTAGCAAAAGCCACCTCACGTCCCCCTATCCTCTTCATGATGAACATTTCCATGTTTAAATTGTTGGGGTCTCCCCAATAAATACTTAAAATATTCATCACCATGCATAAAAAATTGATGCTAATTTTGATGTAACTTAAACAGGTGCAATATGGTGACATCATAATAAAATCATGGATATCCAAAATCTAGGTAGATGAATAAACTTCAATGATCACCCACCATAGTGTTGTTCATTGAATATATTTTCTTACGCCCATTGAACCAAGTTTTGTATGTAACATTGTTCCAGGGTTAGATCTTGATGAATGTGCCATCAATCAACCTAGTGCAACCTCATAACTCTTGTATGGTGGTGCCCAACACAAGTTTTTCTTGTAAAGTGGGCCATCATATCATATCTCTAATTGCATCATTGATGCAAAATGTAATGAAAATTACATCAACAAAAACTACATTTTCTACCAATATTATAAAAAAATTCATGCATGCAAACATTATCATGTTTCAGGGACAAATTGAATTATAGAAAGCACTGTTTAGGGTTCTATTTTGAAGCATGCCCTATTCGAATGTGGTGATCACCTAGAAAACACCCATGTTCCATTAACCGTTAAACCTTAAATTATAATTTTAATCCAAACCTTAATCCAAATTGCAAACCTTAAACCCTATTCAAAAGTTTAAAATTAAAAAACCTAAATCAAACCGTAATCCAAAGTTTAAAACTAAATTCCTAATCCAAATTTTAATCCAAACTTTAAAACCAAATTCCTAATCCAAACTTAAAAACTAGAACTTTAAACCTAAACCCTAAAATGAAAACCCTAATACAAATTCTATAACAAAAACCATAAAATAAAAACCTTAGTTCAAATCATATAATCCAAAACCCTAATTTAATTCCTTAATCCAAAACTTACAATGAAATGCATAACTCAAAACCCCAAACCCAAACATTTAAAACCAAAATTCTAATTTCGAATTAGATTATGGCACCATTGTAAACCCAACCAAAGTAATTCCTTAGTTAATTCTTAAATATCTCCTCGATAGCCCTAAAATAGCCCCTAGGTAGCCCCTTATGTAACCTAATAAATATTCTTTGAGTATGCCATGATTTAAGAAGTTTTAAAGTAGTCTCCTTAATAGCCCCTAAGTAGCCCCCTTATGTAACCCGATAAATATTCTCTAGGTATGCTATGATTTAGGAAGTCTCTAGGTAGTCTCCTTAATAGCCTTTAGTAACCTCCTATGTAACCCTATAAATATCCTCTATATAACCCCTAGGTAGCCCCCTATGTAATTTTATAAATATCCTTTGGATAATCCATAAGTATCCCCTAATTTAGGAAGTCCATAGGTAGTCTCCTTAATAATCCCCTAATTAGCCCCAAAAAAGCCCCCACAATGGCAAAAAAAAACCCTCCAATATAACCCCCTAAGTAATCCCTAAATAGTGCCCTAGGTGTACCCTAAACAGCCCCTATGTAACCTCATAAGTAAACCCAAAAGAGGTCCCTGGACAGTCTCTAGGTAGCACCAAAAGAACCCCTACCTAACCTCTAGATAGCCCCCTAGCTAATCCCACAAGTATCCTCTAAGTCTCCCCTAACTTAAGCCATCCCTAGGAATGAAACTAAATATCTCCTTAACTAGCCACAAATAGCCCAAAATAACCCTCTAAATGGCCGCCTAGCTAGCCCATAGATAACTAGGTAGGTATAGGCCTTTCCTATTTCACCTCCTGGTCCCTGGTCTGTGGCCATGAAATGAAATTGGCCCGTGGTTAGGAAAGTGACCACGGTGGTCAGATTTGGTAAAGTTATCCTGTGTTGTTAAGGCTGGTCCAGTCTTTGGATTCGGTCGAAAACTGCGGATGAGAGAAAGACAGGAGGAAAGTGAGGCTGAAACTCGGTACTACTTTATGGATAAGTTTAATATGTTAAAAACTCAAATTACTAATTCTAAACAACTAGATCACACTTCTTTAATTCAGAAATGTGGGATATCACTTATAGTTAAAAAGATATATCCTAATTCGGGTATAGTCTAAAAAACAAATTTAAGAAATACTTTCCAATAAGAAACACTTGTCCTGGAGGAGCATTGAGACAGATGCCACATTTGATTTGTTTGCTCTTATAGGCCTATAGTGTTCGCCTGCCTAAGAGCATCATCCCCACTGGTGCTCAGTATCAGATGAAGAAAAGTCAAAATATGCCGGTTTAGCTCAGGAAAAATGGTTTTTGCTTCTGCATATGTGCTGAGCAAAGGTGTGCAACCTGTGCTAGAGAAGAGTGTAATAGATATGATCTGACTCCTGCTCCATGTTTTTGATTGGCCAAACATAATGATTGTTCTAGGTGGTGTGCTATTCGTAGTTCCCACATATCTCCATTCCCAGTTTCAGTTTTAGGGGTGGAGCTGCAAAGAAGTAAATAACTAAACTTGGATGTGGAGAAATATTTTTGCAGGGTCACATACTAAGCACTCATAGTGATACTCTAATAGGGGAGAGGAGCAGCCTTGTTTTGTGTGCAAAATTTCCACAATTGTGGGGAAAAAAAATTTCTGCCACATATTTCCTTTTGTTTTGGGGAAAAAATTCACCAAATTTCAAAGAATTTGGAGGAAAAAAAACCATTCACCACATTTCACATTTGCACTGAGATTCTGGTTTAGTAGCATTTTGGCTTAGCAGTTCTTTACTGTTTAGTGAGGTTCTAGAAAACTCAGCTGCCAAATTTACTGTTGAATAGCTTTTGGGATGATGTCAGGTAGCTACTGATACCATGTGAACATTTTGAAAAACGAGGAGAAGAGTGTGTCATAATTACAACATGGGCCGACTGGAATTAAGGCGAAGTT
>Ga0209208_10012347_pt1 | contig 10828 bp, 11 predicted proteins | sample S1TSphfallax_3_FD_187694 | JGI IMG/M metagenome (GOLD analysis project Ga0209208, IMG submission 187694) | Host-associated microbial communities from peat moss isolated from Minnesota, USA - S1T2_Fd - Sphagnum fallax MG (SPAdes) (version 2) | ecosystem: Host-associated > Plants > Peat moss >... | reverse complement strand
ATGCGAGGTGTTTTTCCCCTTGCTGTCGAGCTCTAAACATTCGGGAGTCCCGGAGGACTCCAAATCCCCAACTTTTCCAAGTGTTGGGCTTCACCCCCACACTTGGCCAAAGTGGGGTTGCGACAAAATGAGTCCCATTTAACAATTCCATAATGTAAAAAATAATATAGTAATTAGAACCACATTTAGGTGGTAGGAAATGGACTGTGTTACTCCAAAATTGATCCACCCTACCATACATCCACCCACCATCATCCATATAATATTTGTAATATCGTTATCTTTCCTAGGTAAAAACTTCATCTAGAATGTCAATTCTTTCATTAGGGTTTCTTTTTTTCTTTTTTTGGTTTCAAATGTAGGTGCCCCTTCAGTCACCAAAAACAATGTACATTGGGTGAAAGATGATGTCAAGTTTGATTGTAATGTCAATGGTTATGAAATGACCTATATCACCTAATATAATTAGGTACACCATTTACAAGCCCAACATGGTGTCACCATGGAACCAAACAAGCATGGGCATCCAACTACTTGAGACAAAGGTCTAAGGCGTCAAAATTGTGCAGCCATGAATATGTGGGTCTTAAGCAAACCTATGGTTTGGTTTCAATACCACAAACAAAAGGTGACTACAAGGGCAAAAAGGCATGTAAACATCAAGGATTGGTTCTAGGTTGCCATTAGAGATACCCCAAAGGTTTCTAAGCTCCTTGTCACATTCACCTCCACTATCATACTTGACCTCCTATGAATGACTGCATGGGCTGTAGGGTCCATCCCCCCCATGTGCAAGCCAAGGTGGGGCATGACAAGGGCTTAGCAATATTGATTTGAAGGAGTCAGGCCACATATGCAAAGGCATTTAAAGGCACTTGGGACAAGCACAATTGGAAAAGTGCCTCCATGCAAATAATGCAACATTAAGAAATTGCCCTTATTACATAATACCACGAATTAGAAATGATCCATGGTTGATAAGTACTTATAATTCCATATTCAATTTGATTTTAGTTTTAAGGTTTAAAGTATCATATATTGTACTAATTTTTTTGTTTATGCTTGTTTAAGAGTTCAAGAACCACAAGAGAAATGTTTATTATTGATGTTATGAAAGCATTTTTGGTAAATTGACATTTATTTATGTGTCAATGCACTTAAGTCACATAGGTCACTGCAACACAATATAAAAAAGTGAATGGGATTTCATCCCCCTTTCATATTGAAGGAAATAACCCATAGTTATTCCCTTTCTAATTATTTTTATTAAATTATTAAATAAATCATAAATAATTTTAATTAAATAATATTATTTCATAGTTTTCATCCTAATCAATTAATTGGCTAATAAATTATAAATTATAAATGTAAATTATTAACTCATAAATAATAATAATAAATCAGAGACCTCACCATTATAATTTGATTATACATTAAAATAAAAATGGTATGTTTGTAGACAAACCATAATATTAAATCAAGATGAATTTTTTTGTTTTAATATATTCATAATATTCATAATATGTGTTTAATATGCATTGAATATAGGTTAAATATATTTATATATATTAAATAAGTTTTAATATATGCTTCATGTACTTTGACTACATGTTAAATATACTTTTAATGTAATCCAAAAAACTTTAGTGTATGTAAAATGTATAGACACATCATAAAAGTAATTACAAATGATGGATAATCACATGTAGTCAAAAATTGGATGGTTACATAATACAAGATTTTTTGTAGTGTCATGGTTTTAGAGCAAGGGGACATTTGCATGTAACTGTAACTTGATGTGTAACTTGATTATACAATTACTTAGGTAATTGTTTAATGGGGTGTAGGATTCCATAATTTGGTCATGTGATATTTTTTCCTTGTGATTAATTGTGGAATCACATGGTTCCCCATGTGATGTTGTTTCCTTGTGATTAATTGTGGAATCACATGGGGAACCATGAGATTTTGTTCCTTTTGATTATTTGAGGAACCATGTGGTGGATAAGTTTTAAGAAGTTTCTTGATTAGTTTCCTTTTGGTTAGTATTTAAGGAGGTGTTTGTGACCTTGAAAAACACCTTCATTTGTACAAAGTTATGGTATGAATACAAAGTTGTGAGAATTGAAGTTTTGATTTTGAAAGGCTTTTGGTTTTGAATAGTTTTGGTGTTGTTTGTGTGTAGTTCATGGTAGGAAAATGGTGAGGCTTGCATAGCCAATAAAAGAATGGGAGGATAATTTCACAACCAAAAACATAGATATCATAACTATGTAGTAATCATACATAGTTTCGGTCCTAAACCCATTCGTGTTGTACATCTTTTTGGTTTCGTTGCCGGGACCCGAGTCTATGTTAATTATGTTGTGCAATTTAATTGTGTTACGGAATTGTGTTGTTGAATTGTGTTGAGAAATTTTATTTATGTTGTTGAAAATTTAGTGGAAAGAAGGAAAGAAAAGAAAAGAACAACTTGTTTGTTTTGTTTTACAATGAGGAATGCAAGGCAATTTGTTTATCCCCGAATCATGGATGGAAATGGCCACATAGGTGGAGGAGATTCAACTTGTGGCAATGGAGATTACGAAAAGCAAGCCATGTCGAGTTGGATGCACAATTCAACACGTGAAGTAGCATCATGAAGACCATAAACACGAGTCATTTTGTTTGACCCCAAGCTTGCTTTTGGATATTACTTGTAATCCTAGGCATGAATTAGAGTTGGATTTGTGGAAATCGGAGAAGATTCGCAAAGAAAAGTTGCAGGCAAAAAAGGGAAAGAAGATGGCACGTGTTAAGCCATATGAAAAAATGTAAACATAAGTTTATAAAGGATAGTGAGTGTTCTTGAGTAAGCCCATGTTCGTTAAACCTTGTTGAAACCTTTAGACTTTTTATATATATAAATGTTGTAAGTTGTTGAAAGAAATAAAAATATATAAAAATATATATATGTTTTATTTCTAAAAATAATGTTTTAGTAAAAACATTAACGTCAACGTTAGGAGAGGCTTCTAACTCCACTGGTACATAGTTTCCCGAATATAAGCAACAGACCCCATCTTTGACATTAGGAGTTGTTAAGCCAAGATCACATGTTGAAAGACCTTTGTAAAAGCCTAGGACTATAGGTGAACCAAGTGTGGTAGTATCACAACTACGTAGACGACGGGAGGAATCTGGACCTCAACCCGACTCAGAACCTACAAGGCAACACTAAAGAACAATCACACAAGAATAACAGTTACTCATCTAGCTTAGGAAGAAGGATGTGACTCCAGGTTATGCCAAAACCAACAACCTACATGTCATGTGGAGTGGAGGCGTCATTGATACTCGTGATGGCCATGATCTTGTAAATGTTGTCTTTCAATCTAGGCATTTAAATAGGGTAATGGCAGGATTGGAAATGTTTGATCCTTTTAAAGATTTACACCAAGAAGATAGGGAAGATTTTGTTGTGAGCGCAATTCAGGCCATTGGGAATTTCCTTATTCATAAAGAAAGGTTGTAAAAGCTAAGTGATAGTTGGTTAAAGGAATTAATTAGTTTAGTGTGTTTTTTAGATACAAAATAAGAATCAATATGGTTATTCCAGTTTTTAGGGGAAGTAAGGGTGAAGACCCTAAAGTGTTTTTAAGGGAATATAAACGGGCTTGTATTGGTACGAGGCTTAGAACAGCTACAGAATGGCTTAATTTTCTTCCTAATTTTTTAGAAGGTATGGCATCACTTTGGTTTGAACGACAGACGAACGAGTTAAAGGGATCATAGAATGACATAACTAAGGCTCTAGTGAAGGAATTTTCTATGAAGAATGTGTACCAAAACTTAATACTTGAACTAAATCAACTGAAGCAAGGGTTTTAGAATCAGTAAGAGAGTATAAGGAGAGGACAATGACGTTGCAAAATAAACTCCAAGGGTGTCTTAGGGCATAAGGTCATGAAGGAACTAGTCCAATTTTTGTGGGAGTTAATGCATTAGTAGTAGAACATTTCACCATTGGTCTGTTGTTAGAATTACGACAACAAGTGAGATACGAACAAGCAGTGATGTTCGATGAATCAGCGGAGGTGGCCGAAAAGAAGGATGTCGCAACCCCACTTTGAGGCAAGTGTGAGGATGAGACTCACATTCCCAAAAAGTGGGAATTGGGAGTCCTCCGGGACTCCCACAACTTCAGAGCTCGACAGCAGAGAGAAAAACACCTCACCTTGAAGTGTTTTTTATACCGTTGAAAAGGTCGTGAAGTGTAGATGTCCAAAATGGCCTCGCATGAGCCATTTGGACATCTGCAGCCCAAGTTATGGGCAAAAGAAGGGCCGGGAGTCAAATTGGCAGTTTGACTCTCGACCATTAAAAGTCGGGAATCGACCCGATTCCGACGTCTGCAGGAGAAGTGCTACATGACGTTGGAAAGCTCTCAAAGAGAGCTACAAGATTGCTTTAGACCTCATCCCAATTGGAGGTCTGAGCAAGAAGTTATGGATGCCCAAAGTCCCATGAGTCCAACCCGATACAGTTTCGGGACTCCTCCTTGGGAGTCCCGGGAAAAAGTGCCATTCGGATGTAGCCTCCGCGGAGTAACGCCGAGAATACTATATGGGGGAAGGTGGTGGCTTCCCCCGATTTTGGGCCGTGGTGACTCAAGTGGGTCCAAGGTCGCCCGTGGCTAGTCCCAACACCAAAAGGGTGCAAAATGAGTTCTAACCAACTTGTGGTTGATTTTGGATGCAGGACCGAGTAACTAAATAGTTGTCCCTCTTCCTAGTCTAATCCCGAAACTTCTAGCACGCCCCTCTCACCCCCTTTAGTGCTAGAAGTTGAGAGCGGCCCTAAGTTCCAACTCCTTCCGCATCTCTACATAGTTAGACCCTCAAGTGGGTCTATCAAGGAACTTGGGAGCGCATCAAAGGAGGTGAGCATGGAGGAAGTTTCACGACCAATTGTGCAATCCATGGTGAAAACAATTCAATTCTCGACTGAACCATAACTGTGGAAGCATTCGGAACTAAGCTCTCGCATGGAGTCGGCCATGGAAAAAATGATCAATCAAATGAACCAGTTAAGCCTCCATCTACTACAACCAAGGACTAGTAAGAACAGAAACATGGAGAGGGACCTGTCAACAATTTTATGTTACAAGTGTCAGGAAATGGGACATTATTTAAGAGAATGTCCAAACTTGCCAACCTTTGCTACCAGAGAGAATGCGAGTTCTTATACTTAAAGGTTTTTTGCAGAAGAGAAGGGCAAAGCTCAAGTGCATTTAATTGAACCGATAAGTGAAGGGCAAGAAAAGGCTTTGATGGGTTTGGAGAAGAACCTCTAATTCCCTGAGGATGCGATGGATGTCATGGCCCAAACTAAACGACCGACAGAAGACACTACTCATCTTGATGCAAGCGTTAAGAGGTTCAAGGAGATGGCGAGAGCCCCAAAAGAAAATAAAAAGAATCAAAGCAAAGGTTTGGCTTCCAAGACTTTCCAATTTCTAGAGATTCTAGCCTTTATTCAATGGTAAAGGATGTGGGATCGCAGAAAGCAGACATCACCATCAGATAGTTGGTGGCAATGGTGCTGTCAGCTCGAAGGGAGTTAAGAAAAGGTTTGTTACCACCTAAAGTCCCAAAGGTACGTACACCTTTGAATGCCATAACAACTGAGCATGAATATGATCCGATCATTGATGTGCAATTTAATGGATCAGTGTTGGTGGATGGAAGGGCAGGAGTCAATGTGATGATAATTCCTGCAATGAGGTACTTAGGCTTGAAAATTGATAGGCCAGCCTCAGTAACCTTAAAGATGACTAACAAACGAATTGTTAGGCCAGAAGGAGTCATTAGCAATGTTGTGATCACTGTAATGAGGGTTTCTACCATTATGGATTTCTATGTGGTATTAAAAGAAAATGGGGCTTATCCAATGATATTAGGTAAGCCTTGGTTAACAAAGTTGCATGCAAGGAACTATTGGGGTGAAGGATACATGACCATCGAAGTTCATCCTAACCAACAAAAAGTTCCATTTGCTAGTTTTGTGAAAAGCTCTAGAGGGACGAATGAATATGAGGATGAATCAGAAACAGACCAAAGTTCTAGCTCTGAAGGGATTTACATGGATGATTCCAGTGAAGAGGAAGTAAGGTTATATGCTTTGGAGACAATCCCCAAGGTTGGAGCTTTGTCGGATCAAAGGGTTCAAAGGGATGATAACCAATCACCTCCATGCGTGTTTACAAAAGGAGAAATCGAGGAGCGGCTAAGCAAGATTCAACTAGGACCAGACCTTCAACCAAAGGAAAGAAAACAATATGAGGATTTACTACGTAAGTATATCCATCTTTTTGTTTTCAACTACAAGGACCTGAGGGAGGTCACCATGGAACAACACAAAATTGAATTGTTACCAAATGCCAAACCGATCAAGGCCAAGCAAGGGAGGTGCAACCCAAGATACACGGCCATGGTGAAGGAGGAGCTTGACAAGTTGTTGGAGGCGGGGTTCATTAGGCCTGTGGAGACAACTGAGTGGGTTTCTCCTATGGTATTAGCATTAAAGAAGAATGGGAAGCTAAGGGTATGTGTCAAGTACAAAGCTTTAAACAAAGTAACTAAGAAAGACCAATACCCTTTGCCATTTTGTGAAGAAATTTTGGAATAAGTAGTAGGGCACAAGATGTACACATTTGGAGATGGGTACAAGGGCTACCACCAGGTGAAAATTGCTCCAGAAGATCAATTGAAGACCACATTCACCACACCTTGGGGGACATTTTGTTACACAATAATGACCTTTGGTTTGTGTAATGCTCCAAGGACATTTCAACGTTTAATGAACAAGGTCTTTGATCCATTCTTGGGCCTTTTTCTATGGGTTTTCATTGACAATTTTGGAGTTTATAGTGATAGAGCTTCTCACCTTACCAAACTTGAATTAATCTTTCAACGCTTGGATAGTTTGGGAGTGACTTTGAGCCCTGAGAAAACCACAATTGGTTTTTCAAAAGGGAAGATGGTTGGACACATTATGTCAAAGGATGGGGTAGCCATAGATTGCTAAAAACTTGATAGGATTTCAAAGCTTCCCTTTCCCACCACGAAGAAAGCCCTTTGAGGTTTTTTAAGGATGGTGGGATATTATCGCAGGTTCATACACATGTTTGTAACAAAAGCACGTCCTTTAACATGATTCTTGCGTGAAGATGCACCTGCACTAATGGAGGACGAGGTGTCAAGATGGGCATTCGAACAACTGAAGTCAACTCTTCAAGTTGCGCCAATCTTTCGGACTCCAGATTGGAATAAACCATTTTTAATATATTGTGATGCATCTAGGGAAGCGATGGGGAGCACCCTATCACAATTGAACGAAAATGGGCATGACCATCCCATTCATTTTGCTAGCAGACAATTAACTTCAACAAAGAAGAATTATACTGTGACCGAATAGGAAGGTTTTGTAGTTATTTTCTCTCTTAAGAAGTTTCGCCATTACTTATTGGGGTACAAAGCCAAAATTATGACAGATCACAAGGCCTTAACCTACTTCGTCAACAAGCCCAATCCAAGTGGTTGACTTGCTCGATGGTTACTTTTGATGGAGGAATTTGACATTGACATTGTCCATCGTCCAGGGAGACGGCATGGCAATGTTGATGGCCTTATAAGAGCATACGAAAGAGTGGGTGATGTTTCAAAGGATGACGACTTTCCAGATGCTGCAATCATGTCCATTAATGCAAAAGAAGCACCTAAAGAATATCGGGAGATCATTCAATATTTAGATGGCATGAGGTTTCCAAATGGAGCCACAAAGGCAATACGAACAAGAATTGCGCACAAGAGTTGAAATTACTCGATGATAGGCAATCAACTCTACTCCCAAGGAAGGGATGGTGTTTTACGATGAACCATTGGAAAACGTGACACCTCACGTCTTTTGTATGAGTTTCATGATGGGTTTTGTGGAGGCCACTTTGCGGGACGAATCATTGCAGAAAAGATTTTGCAAGCACGTTACTATTGGCCCACCCTTTTCAAGGATGCCCATGATTATTGCAGGAGTTATGATGTGTATCAAGCCTATGCACAAAGGTCTATTGTAAGTGGCCCTTTACATCCCATAACCCCTTTAGGACCTTTTGAAAAATGGGGAATTGATTTAATGGGCCCATTGCCAATTGTTGAAGATCTTGATGTAGATGAAACATAGATAATAGTGTGATAGATATTAGAAACTATGTGGTAGATAAGTGTTGCAAGTAATCAAAGACATAGGTAGAATTGAGATATGTTAGTACCACCAACATGTTAGAATAAGGAGGGAGAGAAATAGTTATCCCATATGGTTTGTCAATGTGGTGGTACAGGGAAGGGAATAAAGAGCAAGGTTGGAGGAGAGTTGGGGCTCCCCTCTCCAAGCATTGTTCACATATTTGTGTGATCTCTGGTTTTTTTTTAATGAGCAATCTCTCCTCTGATCCTATTGTTTTCAACACCAATGACTAGGAGAGGGCATCAATTCATTGTAGTTGCCATAGACTACCTCACAAAGTTTGCAAAAATACGTGCCTTGAAGTCCTCAGTGAAACAAGAAGTAGCACGATTTTTATATGAACGAGTATTTACTCGATTTGGGACACCACTTGAAATTATTTCTGATAATGGTCCCCAGTTTTTGAGTGAGGTTGTGGAAAACTTGTTAGCATGCCTTGCAGTGAAACACAGGTTTACCACTTTGTATAAGCCTAACACTAATGGCCTAGTAGAAAGGACCAATAGGACATTCTGTTCCATGTTGGCAAAAGAGGCAAAGGTTCATGTGAACATTTGTGATTAGGATCTCAAGATCCACCATGTTGTCTGGGTTTACAACACCACATACAAAACTACCACAGGGTACTCACCTTTTTGTTTAACTTATGGGATGGAAGCGCTTTTACCCATTGAGCTGGAAGTAATGACTTCACGCACTGCCACAACAATGAGACTTCCTTTGGATGAGTCCCAACACCATTGATTATTGCAACTTAACGAGTTGGACGAATTGTAGTTGAAAGCCTACCAATCCATTGAAATCGCACAAGCTTAACAAAAGAAGGCTTTCAACAAGAAGGTGAAGAAAAAGGAGTTCAAAGAAGGTGACCTTGTCATGATGTTTGACGTTTGACATCATCGCAGGGCTTATAAGAAATTGTTACCCAAGTGGTTTGGACCTTTTGTTATCAAGAAAGTGTTTATTAATAATGGGTCTTATGAACTTGAAAATGTTGATGGCTCACCATATCCAGACCGCATTAATCATGACAAATTGAAAACTGTTTTGGATATGTGATTCCGAGGACGAAATCCATAATGAGTTTGGGAGTGATGTAACTTGATGTGTAACTTGATTACACAATTACTTAGGTAATTGTTTAATGGGGTGTAGGATTCCATAATTTGGTCATGGTGCATAGACTCATGTGATTCCACAATTAATCACAAGGAAACAACATCACATGAGGAACTATGTGATGTTGTTTCCTTGTGATTAATTGTGGAATCACATGGGGAACCATGTGATTTTGTTTCCTTGTGATTTTGTTCCTTTTGATTATTTGGGGAACCATGTGGTGGATAAGTTTTAAGAAGTTTCTTGATTAGTTTTCTTTTGGTTAGTATTTAAGGAGGTGTTTGTGACCTTGAAAAACACCTTCATTTGTACAAAGTTATGGTATGAATACAAAGTTGTGAGAATTGAAGTTTTGATTTTGAAAGGCTTTTGGTTTTGAATAGTTTTGGTGTTGTTTGTGTGTAGTTCATGGTAGGAAAATGGTGAGGCTTGCATAGCCAATAAAAGAATGGGAGGATAATTTCACAACCAAAAACATAGATATCATAACTATGTAGTAATCATACATAGTTTCGGTCCTAAACCCATTCGTGTTGTACATCTTTTTGGTTTCGTTGCCGGGACCCGAGTCTATGTTAATTATGTTGTGCAATTTAATTGTGTTACGGAATTGTGTTGTTGAATTGTGTTGAGAAATTTTATTTATGTTGTTGAAAATTTAGTGGAAAGAAGGAAAGAAAAGAAAAGAACAACTTGTTTGTTTTGTTTTACAATGAGGAATGCAAGGCAATTTGTTTATCCCCGAATCATGGATGGAAATGGCCACATAGGTGGAGGAGATTCAACTTGTGGCAATGGAGATTACGAAAAGCAAGCCATGTCGAGTTGGATGCACAATTCAACACGTGAAGTAGCATCATGAAGACCATAAACACGAGTCATTTTGTTTGACCCCAAGCTTGCTTTTGGATATTACTTGTAATCCTAGGCATGAATTAGAGTTGGATTTGTGGAAATCGGAGAAGATTCGCAAAGAAAAGTTGCAGGCAAAAAAGGGAAAGAAGATGGCACGTGTTAAGCCATATGAAAAAATGTAAACATAAGTTTATAAAGGATAGTGAGTGTTCTTGAGTAAGCCCATGTTCGTTAAACCTTGTTGAAACCTTTAGACTTTTTATATATATAAATGTTGTAAGTTGTTGAAAGAAATAAAAATATATAAAAATATATATATGTTTTATTTCTAAAAATAATGTTTTAGTAAAAACATTAACGTCAACGTTAGGAGAGGCTTCTAACTCCACTGGTACATAGTTTCCCGAATATAAGCAACAGACCCCATCTTTGACATTAGGAGTTATTAGGCCAAGATCACCTGTTGAAAGACCTTTGTAAAAGCCTAGGACTATAGGTGAACCAAGTGTGGTAGTATCACAACTACGTAGACGACGGGAGGAATCTGGACCTCAACCCGACTCAGAACCTA
>Ga0209208_10012346_pt1 | contig 10828 bp, 9 predicted proteins | sample S1TSphfallax_3_FD_187694 | JGI IMG/M metagenome (GOLD analysis project Ga0209208, IMG submission 187694) | Host-associated microbial communities from peat moss isolated from Minnesota, USA - S1T2_Fd - Sphagnum fallax MG (SPAdes) (version 2) | ecosystem: Host-associated > Plants > Peat moss >... | reverse complement strand
TTTTTTTTTGGGGGGGGGGGGGGGGGTGGTGCTTACTTTGCTTTTATAAATTCTATCACTCCATTCAAGTTTCAGATTTGAAAAAAAAAACAAAATCAAATCTGGAAAAAAAGAAATTTCAATTATTTTTTGAAAACGCTTAACTAAGGTTTCAATTAAATTAAAATTTACCTTGTTTCTTAGTATTTATGGAAAATTCAAGTTGCATTTTTCCTCATAATCAAATGCAATATTTCCCTATCTGTCCAATTTTTTTCAGTCTTCTCATTTTCCTTTTTTTTTTTCTTTTTTTTTTCCATCATAGCTACAATTGTCTTCTTGCTGTTGTTTTTATTTTATTTTTAAAAACATTAGAAGGGAAGCGTATTTAGGGATTTTTTGTAATCTGAATCTTTTTCAACTTGTGGAAATGTATGTTTTCACTTCCATGACCAAAATTTTCTGTCCTCATCTTTGAAATATTTTTATTTTGTGCACTTTGTAACTGCCGAAAATATGCTCTTTCAAGCAACAATCTATTGTGGATCTACAAATTCAACCATGTCAACACTAACTCTGATAAAAAATGGAATGATGAGTGATGTTCTCAATGCTCGAAATGTCTTCCATTCTGCACAATCTCATTCTAAAACAAGTCCAAAGAAAAAACAATGAAAGAAATAACCTTGGACCTTGCCTTACATCTTGATTTTCAAACCAGAAGCTTTTCTTTTAGTTTCATTTTTTGGTTCAGAATAAATTTCTCTCCAAAATGATGCCATGTAAATACCACCTCAAATTGCCTTGACTAAATTGCCCATCCAATGGAAATGCCTTATAATAAAACCAAATGGAAAGATGGTTAGAAATCCATTTTCCTTTTTAAAAGATCAATTATATCATTATTCATTGAGGATTGAATAAAACAGGGAGTTTATAAACTTTGTAAACAACCATATTAACCAACAATCATCAACTGGTTATTTGATAACCTTCCTTTATGCATAACCAACAGTTATTATTCAAAAAAATATTGATAACCGAACTGGCACCCCATTTTTAATATTGATAACCTAACCAACACCTAATTTTTTTTATAAAAAACAAGACCTTCCCAACAATTACGAAACAAAATCAATAACCATCCAACACTAGTCTTTACACTTGGGAAACCAATGAAAGGAGAAAGACAACATCAGAAACAGAATTGTGGGTTTTATTTCAGACAGCAACAAATTGAAGAAAACAACATTTTTCGAAACATTTTACAAATACATCATGAGCTTATATTTTAAAGTTTTGTAAATAACATAAATTGTCAAATGTCAAAATTAATATTATAATGAATTTTTTGACATATGAAAATATATCATTTATTACTCTTGATATTCATGATCTAAATTATTTTTTACTCGAGAATCACAGAAATTAAATTTGTCCCTTTTCTAATTCAATAGAGTTTTCCATGAAGTCCACCAAACACGGGGCTAGTAACCCATGTTTGCCAAAAATCCAGCCCATAATGCCCAACACGGTATGAAAAAAAAAATTAGACTGCACCCCAACAGAGCACCAAACTGGATTTAGCACCTTAACTGGGCACGAACCAAGTTTGGTGCCAAGTTGCTGCCTGCAGGTTTAGAGTCACGACTCCTTTCAACGCGCAAAGCAATGATGCTTTTCTAACCTCCTCTCTGAGAAGCTCTCTCATTTCTCTCCTCTCAGAGGTTTAGACAGAGTGTTCATGGTCTCTTTCTCTAATGTGGCGCTCCGACGTTGCGTAGGTGTGAAGGTTCGGCTGTGGGAGTTCCTTCAAAACTCTTGCCTCTGTGGAGTTCCGGGTTCTGTAGGCACAAAGTTTCAACGGCAACATTTGTTTTTTCTCTTTGCCTCTGTGGAGAAAAACAGGCAAAAGAAATGAGAGGTATGGGTCTCATCTATCCATCGAAGTTAGATGCTCTCTACCTTTGCTGTACTGGGGTAGAACGTTCTACATGAGGCTCTAGCAGCTGCTTTCCAAGCTCAATCGGCCATTGCGTCTCTGATCTTTTCCTCTCTTGCTCCTACATGTTAGTGTGTTATAGCTCAACAACAACCTCCTCTAGTTGTAGTATCTTTGTTTTATATATTTCAGTTTCAGAGTCTAGTGCCTCTACTTGCCTACCATATAAAGATCGCATGCTTTGCAGCTCTTCAGCATGCGCTTTGCGTAGGTTTACAAGCTTATCTAAATCGGTCTTACTTCCTAAGTTGCGTCGAGAAGGATGAACAGTAGCATCTAGCTTCCCACTACTACCTATACTACTACTATAGCTGCTTTACAGTGGCCCCTTTCCTTCGCAAGTCTCTTCCATCTCTCCTTTTCACTCACCGCTTGATTTTTTAGGGCTTTTGATTGTGAGACTTTTTTGGCAAGTTCCTCCTTATCCTCTCTTTCGATACTCATTCTTGGTAACATGACTTGTATCAGCAGCTTATGTTCCATCTCTTTGCTACTTAGCTACGATTTGAGCTATGAAGGCTTGCTGTTGTTGATGTTTGTTAGTGTCATCAGTAGTAATCCTTTCACACAACTCGGCAACAATTGCTTTCGCCATCACAAGTTTCTAGCAAGTTCGTAATCTTCTGCAACTGATTTGTTTTGTCTATCTCCCAAGCTGTTCTTTCTTCCATTTTCACATTTATGCTTTCTTTCAACCTCTGTTTCAAATCTTGCACATTTCAGATTGCTTGGCGTTACAGCTTGCGTTCCTTCAACCTCTATTTCAGATCTAGGTGCATTTCAACCTACGTGGTGTTACTACGGCTTGCAGGTCATGAATAGGAGGAGATTCACAACTTCTTGTTTTTTTTTCTAAGGTGAGGTTTATCCCATAGCCTTGGATACCATGTTCATATCCAATTCTTCAATTGAAGAATATGAAATTTTTTATGATTGTTGTGCGAAAGATGTTACTTTTTGTCAATGTTTCTTATTTTCATTGTGGTCACACTGTGTCTTTGCTTGCAAGCATTGTGATATCCTACAAAGTTTAAAAGCTTCACGGCTTGCAAAATCCATGAAGAAGTTAGAAGTCCTCCTCCAACCACCTCAGAATTTCCCTTGAAACCTAAAACCCTGCGCCAAAAACTTGAAAAAAAACCAAATTTGGAAAGGCCTTCTACCCCAAAACTCGTAGAACAAAACCTTCATGCAAACACCCATTCCATCTTCTCCCTCCTCCCATAAATAGTTTTGTTGTTGAACATATTCTAACTCGTTTGCCCATGGACCCATTGATGATGTGACACCTTCGTTCGGTTAACAAGTCTTGGTACAACATTGTGAGTAATACCATGGCTTGGAATGTACTTGAGATTGTGACAATTGACAACGCATCTTACCATGAAACCATTCAAGTTTATGAACTTCCAAGGTGCTTACAATTTGAACTAGACACTAGAAAAACCCCATTTTGTAACTTGTCCAAGGCAATTAAAAATGTTGTTCGCAACTATTTTGGTTTATTTTAAAAACCAAAATAGTTGCAAATGACATTTTTAGTTGCTTTGAATAAGTTGTAAAATGGGGGGTTTTTTGCTAGTGTAGAATCCTTGAAATGTTTGTTAGAAATAGATAATTAGACAAGGATGTTTTTTATCTTTGATTTTTTTTTAAATTGAAGTATGTAGGTAAACATGACTTTAATATAATTTTTGTTGAATCATTTATGATTTTTGGAATAGACCAAAAAATCTAATTTGCATTTTGTTTTGTTGGTATTTCGTTTTTTTTTGTCATGAATACAATTGCCATGTTTCAAATGGTTTTGTTTTTGGTCATTTTGACCATTGTAATGCCACATATCCAAACCCTAATTACTCCATAATATAACCAATAATTGATTTGATTGAATCTGTGAATGTAATTAGATGATCTGATTTAATTTGTAAATGTAACTAGCCTTCTTTCATGCTGTTGGGTTTGTTTGTAGTCATTTTGACCAACTTCGTAATGTTGTATACCCAAATCATGTAAATGATTGTTGAATGCTACCAACAATTGGTCATTGGGGTCCGTTCTTAAGTTTTTTAAGTTCATCTGAATGTGAATGCTGATTGTGGGTTTTTTTTCAAGAATGGGGAGCTTTTCAGATGTTAATGAATTCATGGCTAAAATTCAAGTGTTTGAATTAGTGGCATTACACAACCCCACACAACCCCACCAAAAGAGGTTGCCTTGGTAGATTGTGGAATTTGCACTCCTTAACACACTTATAGCATCATATAACCATCATTTTTGCCATGTACAACACTAGCAAAAAGCATGGCATCATATAACCATCATTTTTGCCATGTACAACACTAGAAAAAGCATGGGACTCAATTGATCCTTAATGTGATTTGGAAATTTTCTTATCAAGATTATTTAAAAGCCTACCCAAACCCCTAATTTGTTAAAGAGATGTTAAAGTACCAACTATAAGAAACTTTGAAAGAATTGAAGATAGGTATTTCCAATGAAAAGCATTCAAAACAAGCCACATTGCAATGTGATATGGTTTTGAAACAACTAAAATCCATTAATGGACATGCAAGTCAAAATGTTTTGAAAAGGTGACAAAACTTCATTGATCACACACCCATAACCCAATCCCCATCTCCTAGCCCTAGTAGTAGCCTTCCCCTTAATGAATTGGATGCACCACCCTAGGAGAAATGCAAGGCCCTAGAGCAAAACTTAGCAAGGGGGAAATTGTAGCCCTTAATTCTAGTACCATGGCAACCATGGCAAGTCGATTTTCTTCAACATCCGATGGCTATGATGCCTTCTTGTTGGGGAAGATGTATATCAATTGTAAGAAAGAAAACAAAGTTAAAATCAGCAATTTGAAGATGGTTAAAAATTCAGGTGTGACTTTAAAAGAAGAGTTTAAAAACAAAATATATGGCTATTTTAGAATTATAGTTAGCATGTTGATGTAAAACATTATGATTGTGCAATCCATATTTTTTTGAAGATTTAGACCTAAAACCTTAATTTCAAACTTAAAACCTTCATTTTAAACCCCCATAAACTTAATATTAGAACCTGACATTTAGACCTTAGACCCTAAACCCTAACCTCAAGTCAACAAATCTTAATTACATACATTAAACCCGAAATTCAAAACCTAAACCTTAATATTTAATTTAAGTCTATAAACCTTAATTTCAAACCTTAAAACCCTAAGTTCAAAATCTAAACCTTAATCTTTAATTCAAATCTATAAACCTTACTTTCAAACCTTAAAACCCTAATTTCAAAACCTAAAGGTTAAATTTAAACCTTATAAACCTAATTTCAGAACTTAAACCCTAATCCCAAGTCTATAAACCCTAATTGAAAAACCTAAATCCCTAATTCCCAATGTCAAATTTGTAAACCTAAATTTCAAACCTAAAACCCTAATTTTAGAACTTAAACATTAACCCTTAATTTCAAGGTTGTAAACCCTAATTTCAGATCTGAAATCAAAACCCTAGAACCTAAAACCTTAATTTTATATTTTAAAACCATAACACCAAATCTTACATCCGAAATTACAAGTTTTTGCAAGTTTAAATTTGTACCTAATAATCTCCAACCCACCTTTGTGCAATAGGGTCAAAGGTTTAATCTTCAATGACCTTGTATGTGAAATCCATTTGGCGAAGGTGAAGGAAGTCAATGAGGAAAACGCTAGCTTGGAAAAGATGGGAGAATTTTGGTTATGTGGCATCAAATCTTTTCATGAAATGTTTCCAATTTTGCTTAAGTCCACGAATTCCACATTCCACTTGGACTTTAAGCCCTACATGCATTTTGTTGTAAGCATGGATGGCACCATGGTCTACATTCAATGGTGAATCTCACCTCCCCATCCTCCTCATGATGAACATTTTTTTCCCCTTATTACTTTGGATCCATTAAAAGATGATAAAAATAATCATCCCCACATGGGTGAAGTATTGACGCCACTTTCGATAGATGGTCAAATGGCAAAAAATGCTTACATCACGATAAGGCCCAAATAACTTGAATCAACATAAATAAACAATCCATGATGATCCAAAATGATGGTGTTATTCATTGCATTTATCTTTTTGTCATCATTAAACCATGTTCGATATTCCAAGTCTTTCCATGGCTTTCGGATTTCAACCAATGTCCTATAGATGACCCCTAGGCACCCAACAATCCACACAATTGGTTACCAAAGGTGACCCTTTCAAAAGATGATGGCCAATGGATTTCATATGCTAGGGCATGGTTAATGCATGATGTGATGAATATCACATCATCACACAATGATGATTTTGCCCAATTCCACATGAAGGCATCATAGATGCTGATGTTATCATGTTTCATGAACAATATGAAACACAAAAGTCTTTGTTCAAGCCCCAACTTTGATGGTCTCCCCATTTTCACCAATGCATATCCTAACATGATATGGATGAAGATTTAGACCTTAAAGCATTCAATTTTATAGCTTTACCCACAAATGTTGAACTTGAAACTCTTCATTTCAAACCCTAAAACCTAGACCTTGATATGCAAACCCTAACCCTAAATTCAGACCTTAAACCAAAAGTACAACCATGAAACCCTATATTTCAAGCCTGAAATTTTCATTTTAAAATTTCAGTTCTAAAAGTAAATCCTTAAAGCTTAAACCTTAAACCTTAATATTGAAACCCTAACCTAAAAAGATAAACTAAAACCCAAAATTCAAACTTAAACATCTTAAACCCTAATTTCAGACCCTAAAACTAAAACCTCAACCCCCAATTTCAGACCTGAAATCAAAACTCTAGAACCTAAAATCATAAACCTTAATGTTGAAACCCTATCCCTAAAAAATCAATTGAAACCCAAAATTCAAACTTAAACCATCCTAAACCCTAACCCCCAAATTTCAAACCTAAAATAAAAACCTTAAAGTTTAAAATCTAAACTTGAATACTGAAACCCTAAACTTAAACCCAAAAATCAGACTTAAGCCATCCCAAACCCTAATTTCAGCCCTTAAACCTTAATTTTCAGACCCTAAAACCTACCTTTGATCATTCAATTTTGAGGGCAAAGAAGGTTCACATATGGACCTAACATGGGAGGAGATTATTGGCCCTACTTGACTTGTTAACTCCTCAAACTTTGTCCATGTGAAGTTGGTGAGGTTTTTGAGTAAGGAGGGTGTGTGATGCATTGTGACCAAAACATCTTGGATGCCCACCACTAGATCAATGAATTCCCTAGTCCCCTCGTCCTCATGATCGTTTAGAACGTCTTCGGAGTTGAGAACATTAAAAGCACATTGAAAAAAGGGTGTTGTGCTTGTTCTTGGTCTTTTGTCTCGTTTATTCCAACAACAAAGAGAAAGAGTAAAGTTTTTAAAGTTGTGCTAGTTTTTTTATTTGGTAGGGTTGAAAAGTCAAGGTCATAGAGGAGCTAGGTGTTTTCCCAAAAGAGGCAAAATTGTGTTTTGAGATTTGTGCATCCACATTGGTGAATGCTCCGACTATAAGTACCATGTTAGATACAAATTCCACAACCATAGATGCAAATCAACAATGGGCAACATTGGCAAAGCAACAAGACTTTTGGAAGGCTCAAGCCAAAACACCATGGCTTGGGCCTTTTTTGCACCCAATAACTCATCATCTTTGGATGTAAATTCAACTTCTAACCAACCCGAACATTTAAGGTGTTTTTTTTGTGGTCCTATTGTTCCAAGTGTAAGATCTAAGATGACAAATGGGATTTTTGCTCTTTGAAAACATCTTGAATTATTGCATCAGCAATTGTGGAGTGAGTGGGTTGATTGAGAGAATGTTGGTTTCAATGTAGAAAAACGAATTTCCAAAAAGAGGTTTGACCCAACACCTTTAAATATTTCAAACGTTTTTGCTAGTACTACTCCTTATAGCAAGGACAATTGTTACCAAAAACAATTTGAAAAAGATTTGGCCTTGTTCGTAGCTAAGGAATTGGTGCCCTTGTCTTTTGTTGAGGTTTCGTTTTTAAAGAGGCTAATGAGGAGGCAAAATCCTTGTCTTGTTTTTCCATCTAGGCAAGCTTTGGTGAATTATCTTGCATGGGGTGGCAAAATGAACTCAAGAAAGTTTTATATTATCTACCCTTAAATCATGCCATTCTTGCACTGTATCATTTGATCTTTGGATGTCGAGAGCTAGAGTGGATACCTTTGTGATGATTGTGTATTTTCTAAACGACAAATGGAAGCCCTGTCACATAGCAATTAATTTTCTTGAAACTGCAAACACTTCTGGGAATGCCATGGCCCTGCAAGTCAATGATGTGTTTGCAAAGCATGGGCTTAATGCTCAAATCATCACATATGTAAAAGATGAAAGGGTTAATTTCAACACCATGACAAATGTATTGATTTCTATTGTTTCTTGTGAAGCATTGGGCTTGCAAACACCATTTGTGGGGTCATGTTGAGGGCATCAATGTCAAAATGCACTCAATATGCTACAAATGATGGTAAGTTTCTATTGGATTAACTTTTGTTTCCATCAAGGAAGCCCAATCCATTTTGCAAAAAACCATAACTTGGACCAAAAAGAGTGGGAAGGGGCAACAAAAGTGGTAGAAAACATGCTTGGATAGTCGTGTGTTGAACCAAAGTAGGGGGTAATGGTTCCTTTTTAATGCCCCAGTTGCAACAATTCCATTCATATGCCAATTGCAAGTTGAAAACTTGAGCCCTAATTCTAACGAGATGCAAGACTTTGATGGTGAATTCAAAATCCTAGAAATACACATGCAAAAATAGGTAATAATCATTCTCAAACCCTTCCTTTCATTTATGCTTGGTTTTCAACCTCACAAAGCTCATAGCATGTTGGCCGTTATGTTGGATCCCTAGTACAATGGATTAGGGTTGATCATTGATTACGTTGGTAAGGAACATGCTCTTCAAATTGTAGGAAAATATGACAAAGAGGTATTGTTCCCACTCTTAGTTTGTGCATACAAGGTTTTAAACCCTAATGATACATGTGAAAGAACCCTTGGTGGTTCTACATCCCAGAATTCTCAAACCATTAGTTTGTATGATTGCATGGATACAGATGAGGACATGGCTTTATTGATAATCAAAGAACAACTAACACATTTTTAAGTCAAAAAAGTCATTGATGATGAATGTAAAAACCCTTTGGCATGGTGGAGAGCCCAAGAGGGGCATTTCTCCTATGTTGGGTTTGTTGCTCGTCAAATCTTGGGAATTGTGGGATTGCAAATTGAAGTGGAAAGTGTCTTTAGCATTGCAAGTATTTACACCAATCTACATCATTCTAGGTTGGGCACAAAGAATCTTGAGATGTTCATTAGCATCTACAAGAATTCGCCTGAAGTATGCTAGGGTTGAAGGTTCTCTATCCATGCAAAAATTCATGGAAATGAAAGAAACCCTAATGGACAAGAACGAAAAGGTCATTGCATCACTTGGCCTCTTGGAGGTGGATGAAGGCCAAAATAAGGTTTAGGGTTTAGGCATGTTTTATTTCTTTTCCACATTTTGATGTTTTTTTTTTCCAAGTTTTGTGTCACAATTTGTGTTTCTTGATGTACTCTAAATTGTTTTTGGTGGTTGTAGGTCTTCGAAGCAATGGCTAGAACAAGGATGTTGTTTGTTGCCTTGTGGTCAAAAGTTGAATCCCTAAACACCCAAACCATAGAGTTGGATGTGATGTAACCTAGACTTTCAACAAGTTTTCAAGTTTTCTTTCTTTCTTCCTTGCTATGCCACTTTGCACTTGAGATGTTCTCATAGATATGGCAAAGGTAGGGCCTGCAAGTGCATGAGTTGAAAAAAAACTTGAAACCAATCGGCAAAAAACAATTTGGTACTGATCCATTCGCTTTGATGAGTCTTAGCATTTTAGGTTTTATTTTTTAGTGTTAGACTTTAGAAATAAGTTCATTATCCTTGAAATTGGCCTTCTCAAGGCTTTGTACTTTGACCCACTTGGATTTCTTTTAATAAAAATTTACAATGCTCCTTGTTTCTTTATTCCGTTGTTTGAAATAAAATCAGTTTTAGGAACTGGAACCAGAACCAGACCTCCCTTGAAATAACCAGAATCAAAACCGGTCTCTAGGATTTTGAGGTAACCAGAACTGGAGATTACATCTAAAACCTAGGAACCGCACAACATTGTACAGAACCCAATGTCTTGAGTTAGCTATATATATTCTCTATACACATCAACATGAAAATCATTTTTTCAATCAATCTTTGATTCTTTCAGTAACCTCTTGAGTTTCAATTTTTCAAAAAAATTCAAAAATCAAATTTGTTTTTTACTGCCCTGAAAGGAGTAACAATCGTTTTTTTGAAGTCAACAGCAAACCCAATTACCGCACAGGGGTAACCTGCCCCATGACCGAACATCACCTGTGACCGAACATTTTATTAATATCTTCCTCATCTCTTCTTCATTTTGAGTGATTTAAAACGTTATGGGAGCGCCAACTTGAGCTCTTCAATTCGTCTTTGAACAGCAGAAGCAAAGGAGTAATTATAGAAGAGCAAGAAGAGACATACGCTTTTCCAAGTTATAAAACGCGTTTTTCTTTCTCTTTTTTTCTCTTCTACCCCTCCTACTTTCAATGCTCATAACTTTCTCATTTCTTGTTCAATTTAAGTGATTTAAAGTGCTATAAGAGTGCAACCTTATGATCTACAAATCATCTTTGAACCATTAAGGCAATAGAGCGACTTTCAAAGACTTTTTTGGGCGTTCGGTAATAGTCTCCCATCATCTTTGAACCATTAAGGCAATAGAGCGACTTTCAAAGACTTTTTTGGGCGTT
>Ga0209208_10012345_pt1 | contig 10829 bp, 5 predicted proteins | sample S1TSphfallax_3_FD_187694 | JGI IMG/M metagenome (GOLD analysis project Ga0209208, IMG submission 187694) | Host-associated microbial communities from peat moss isolated from Minnesota, USA - S1T2_Fd - Sphagnum fallax MG (SPAdes) (version 2) | ecosystem: Host-associated > Plants > Peat moss >... | reverse complement strand
TGGGCACCGCCGCCACTAGGGTTCGATTTGCATTTGAATTTGCCGAAACCTTGCCGTGCGTTGCGCCTAGCTTTCCGAATCCTGTCAGCTATAAGAAAAAATTCATTGAATATGGAGATCTGAAGATCATCAGACTCTGAATGAATATTCATCTTTATTATCGAGAAGCGCTTAAGAATCGATCAAGAAAGGGTGTATTGTGCTTAAGAAAGAGTAGGTCTTTCTAATATGCGCCCCAGGAGCGGAAAGTCCAACGCGGGCGGAGCGGAGCCTCGCAGAGAACCCCCACGGAGCAACGAAGAGAATATTATATGGGGGAAGGTGGTGGCTTCCCCTGTGTTTGGGCCATGGTGAGTCAAATGAGTCCAAGGTCGCCCGTGGCTTGTCCTAACACCAAAAGGGTGCAGAATGAGTTCTAACCAACTTGTTGGTTGGTTTTGGATGCAGGACCGAATATCCAAGTAGCTTGTCCCTCGTCCTAGTCTAATCCCGGAGCTTTCAGCACGCCCCTCTTACCCCCCTTTAGTGCTGGAAGCTGGGAGTGACACCAAGTTCCATCTACTTCCGCTTTTTGACATGGTTGGACTCTTTTGAGTCTAACAAGGGACTTGGGGGCGCGTCAATGTGCCACTTATATTCAATTAAAATAAATGTACTAATGTCAAATTCATAACATTAGTGTAATATGTGCCATAATAGACACCACCATTTTAATTTGCATTACAATTTTTTTGAATCACAAATTTGAACTCACGAGAGTATCATGAACCATGGTCTATTTGCTATAAAGAAAAGCCCTATTTTGTTTAGTGGGTTTTACTAATCAATAATGATTCCTAGGAATTTTTTTAATTGTTAAGAGATTCATAGGCTCTTTAAATGTATTCTAATAATATTCAAAATAAACCCCTAACTAATCAATTAGTAGAAGATTATATGTATACCTTTCCTTTGGTCTATAATTTACAAGGATATAAATTTGGATGAAACATATGAGATAAAATGTGATGATATTGTGAATAAATTGGAACTTGGGGAACATGTTAAAAACATCATTGAGAACCTTTTGAAAACAAAATGAAAACATATTGGGAACACCAAAATCCAAAGATAATACCCTCCCCCAAAGAAAAAAAATGGATTATCTTGGGTGCATGTTGCACCTTTTCATTAGATACATTAAATTTTGACCCCAAAAATGTTTAACACCATTTTTTGACATGGGAAAATACCCCTCCCTAAAAGGATAGGTACACGTAGAGGTTTTGGAAGTAGTGTACTTGTCAATGATGTTTCATGTTAAAACTTTCTCAAAAGGGTGATGTTAAGGAGAAAATATCTTAATATAGTTATTTTCATGGGCTTCCTAATAATTTCCTAATTACTAATGGTAGGTTTACATTTACCATTTGCTATGTACTAGGAAATGAAACTATTTGGTAATTAGTCCTTGATGATAGGATTATGGGCAACTAATTTGCCATTAATTGGTGTTTATGAAGGATATTGGGATAAGGGCCTAGGAAAAGATGACACCTTTGTGGCTTATGGGTTTGGGGAAAACCTTATGGGGTTTTTCATTTCTCATTTTAAGTAATGGAAGTTTTTTTTCTCTTATTGTGTGTGTGTAGTTATTATCACTAGCACAAAAAGAACTAAACAACTAAATTTCTAGATCACATGTGAAAGCATGCCTAATTTTAAATATAAATCATGAAATAAAAAAATAAAAAGTAAACACGATGTGTGCACAATGTGAATGCAAAAGGATTTTATTCCAAAAACATGATAGTAACACAACAAGATCATGACAAAGATTTGTACTAATAATTAGTGTTGAACATATTGAAGGTAATGTAAGATTTTACTTCTATTTATACCCATTAAGCACCTAGCTCAAGGAAGTTTCTAAAAAAACTTCCAACTTACATGTGGCCCATGTTCACCCATGTGTGATCCATGTGCACCCATGTGTGGCCCATGTCCATTCATCTGGGAACTAATAATGAACTATGAGTTAACTAAAAGTGAACTAAGGTTTAATTATGAGTTAACTTTTTGTTAATTAGATAAGAACTAAGACTTAAATGAAATTTAATTGAAAGTTAATTATAAGTCAATTGAAAGTGAATTGAGGGATAACTACAATTGGAGAAAAAAAAAATGGAATTTAACCAAGAGTTGATTAAAATTTCATTAAGAATGAATTGAAACTAAATTTAAAGTTAAATACAAGTTAATTACAAATCATGGATAAACATTCATATGAATGAACCTTATGGTGTTGGCATCCATGATAATATAGTCTCGGAGGATAAGGAGAAAAAATGAGGAGGTACTTTTGGAAGGTAATACATGAAAATGAAATTTTAAATGCAAGGAATGTCATATGTCCATTTTATTTTTGGATTCTTTTTGGTTTTTTATACTTTCCTTTTTTCAAATATTTTATTTTATTTGACATAGAATACTATGGTGTTTAATATTCTTTTTATTTTTCTCTAATGTTTAATTAAAACATCAAGACTATTAAATGGTAGTTGTAACAAAACCAAGGAAGACAGTAATAATTGAGGATGTTGGCAATAGCTTCATGAAGGTAACTAATCTTTTAGACTAATTCATTGTAGAGGTATTAATGGCAAACTAAAAGATAGTTACCTTTTAGCTCCTTCATTGTGATTTTATTGAAAATTTGAGTTTGCATTGGTTTCCACTCATTAATTCTTTCCTTTTTGGAAGATAAAACTACCTTCCTTTCAATTGTTTTAAAAAAAAATTATATTTCTTGTGGTTTTTTATTGTTTTCACCCGAAAACCTTCATTAAGAAATATTTTAAGGCTATCGGGTTTGCAATTTTGAAACAAGTAATTTTTTTTTTACAAACTAATAGTTTTTTCACCCAAACCTTGTTTTGCTTGTTAGCGTTGCCCACCCTTTCTTTAATACATGAAAAATTAATATAAGGTGAAAGCAAAATGAAAGACTATGTAAATGCTATCAACTAGGTGAATCATTATGGCTAGCCAATAAAAAACAATAATTTTTTTACTAACCTTTTTGGAGATCATTATATCCTAAGCAAATTTGTAGATCCAAATTCAGTTTCATGCCAAGGATTTTTTCCAATTTTGTAATGTGGCACAAGTTTATATCTTCCATAAGATATTTTACTAAATTTGGCTACAAAAAAATGAAAATGAAAAAATATAATTACCATTCTATATTGTTGGCTATCTATTGGAACATGATGTAGAATTTAGCCTTCTTAACCTTGAACCCTAAACCCATAAACTATTTGGATGAATGAGAATTAAAAAGATCAAAATTTGCTATTTTTTTGCATTTTTTTGCTAATTATAAAAATTGTTAGCCAACAAAAAATTGCCAACAAAAAAACATTGTTTCACACCATTCAAAGGTTTTATTATTAATTCAAAATATTGTACAAACCATTATATTGTCAATGTTATAGATGTTTTAACTTTATTTGGTTTATTGGGAGTTTAACTTTAAACTTGTAACATTAGAAAAACGTTGGATACAACTTACATTCAAATGATAAGATGGACTTTGTATATTTATGATCAAATTGTCAAACTATTGAAAGATTAAAATTGGGGTTGTTGGATTTTTTTCAATAAATATTTCAACATGACACTCTAATTATTAGTCATAGGTACCATATATGAAGTTAAAAATAACTAATGACGAGTTCAATGAAGTTAGAATGTAATTTTTGTATTCCTATAAATTATGTACCCCTTTTTTGGATATATATATACCTACAAAAATTTATCAAAAAAAAGGAATAAAAACAATCTAATTGTGAATAGGGGGGTTTTTCCTTCAAATTTATGATGTAGCCAAACTTGCAATCGTCCATAAGAAGATTTAGCCAAATTTGGCTATAGACCATATGTGAAAGTAAACTTTAAAAAAAATCCTCATATACATCTAGTTACTTGCTATAAGTTTTTGTAGAAATATAGCCATTTTTTTAATTTCAAAATTTGGCAAATTAAGGCAATCTTATTTTCACTAAAATCCTTTGTATGTCAAAATTTTATTTTTCAATTCAAGGAATGTAAAAGCTTGCCCCCCCCAAAAAATAAATTTGTGGGTTGTGAACTCAACAAGGGAAAATCATTGATGAGATCTTCAATGCCTTATCATTTTATGCAAAAGTAAATGAATGACACATTTTAAAAGTAAAAAACACCATACATACAACATTTTTTGGGGTAGGAATTTCAGCACTTGTCAATGAAAAGAAAGGAATTGCAACTTCTCCAATGGACTTTTGGGGGAAAACCATTCAAATGTATCACATGTTGAGGAAAAAGGTTGAAATTGCCATATATAAATTATAGGATCACAATTCACTAAGTTTCATAGGTTAGTACAAATTTTGTGTGAAATTAAGTTTTCATAGGTTTGTACACAAATTGCATGAATTTTGTTTTATGGTTAATATAAACAATATTTTGTACAAATTTGTTTTTTAATGTTTCTAATGCACCTCCTTACATAATTTACAAAATTGAAATGAAATATAAAACATATGACAAACTTTCTAGTTGCAACTTAATTACAACTATTATATATACTAGCAACTACTATCTACTACCTATTATGTATTCCTTAACTACCCACTTAGTTTAGTTTAAACTATTAGCTAGCATAACCTATTTCCTATTAACCTAACTTACTACCAACTAACACAACTTAGCTGAAAGTAAAAATGACAAATCCAAGACCAATTAATATTAGTGGAAAAGGCTCAATCTCAAGCAATTTGTTAGAAATAACATTAGAGAGACTTGACAAGTTGAGTGTTGTTAATGTATTCATGTAAGTTACAAGCTTACACAAACTTGAATAAATGCACACATGTGAGTGAGACATGGAATGAGACTCATTAATGTGTACTTTGAATGATTGAAACAATGTCAATGTTTGGTTTTTCATTCAATTTAATCTCCATGTCACAATTTATGTATGTGGGTGGAATCTTTTAACAATGCATGAAATTAATAAACTACTAAAACAATTCATATTTAAAAGCAAATCTTCAACAAGGATAATCTTCAAGAAGTTTTGTTCTTCCATTGGCAATGGGATTAAAGCCTCCAAATCCAAATACCCTCGCCCATTTGTCATAGCATACACATAAAACCAAAACACAAATCATGAAACTTTCATTTTGTTTCCATTGTTGTAAAGTAAACCACTTGAAAACTAGAATCAAACTTAGTACATTCCATGGAGAGAGAACACACAAGGAAGGAATGGAATATATGCATTTGCAAAGCATATTGTGGTCATTCCCCCACCAAAAAATTAAGGTTTATAATAAAATGGGGGTATTGCACCTCCCATTGGCATGCAAGATTATGGGTTGTAAAGAAATGAGGGTACTACATTTCACAATATTGGCCTTGGAGATTATGGTTTGTAAAACATTGAGGATGTTGCACCTCCCATTTATCTTCGACAATTGTGGTTTTCTAAACAAGAAGGCAAAACCACAATGAAAATGTGCAAGATGACAAAAGATGGAACTCATTTGATATCATGGTGCTAATGATGCTTGCAACAATGTTAGGAGTTGCAAGATGACCCCAACACCACCACCTACATTTGCAAAAAAATGTAAATGAAAAGAAGCAACATAAGGGAGTTCACCCAAAAACTTTTTTTTTAAAATGTAAGATCACAAGGAAAAGAATTGTAAGACAATCATAGAAAAATGGAATGAAAAGTGACATAGAGGGTACTTGGAATAAGTTGTGAAAACCTCACACAAAGGGTGCTTCCACATTAACCAAAGCCACACCTGGTCACTTAAGTGATTGCTTATTTTGGGGAATATTTTTTATTTCTAAAATGAAAAAAATTATTATAATTTTCTTATAGTTTTTTTGCATTATAATATTATGTAAATATATGTTTGAAAAATCTACATCAAAATATGTTATGTTTAAAGAATTTCCTATAAAATTGATTATAGTGCTTAATGAATGTTCTTTAGTATTATATCCTCATTAAATTATTCCAAATCATACCACATGTTTGTCATGTAAAGTAACTAAAGACTTGCAACATTAGTACAAATTTTGACAATTTTTTTTGAAAATCTAAGCATTGGTTATATGTCATGTGGTTGTTATTAGTGTGGAAACATTTTGAAACATGTTGTTGGATTTCACACTAATGCAAAAAGTTGTAAGATAGCAATAATGCCATCAACTACACTTGAAACAAATTTAAACAAAGGGGAGCAACATGGGAGACCTCACAAGACCACAATGAAAAGGACTATGAAAGATATCATTCTTTCATGTTACGTACCTAACTTTTTTTTCTTTCCTATCTACCTCCCTCTTCTTGCTTCATGCCAACCATTTGCTCCTTTCCCCCTTTTTTCCCTTGTTTCTTGAACTGGTTTCACTTCCATTTGTTTTTTTCATACCTACCTCCTTCCCTTTTTAAACCTCATGCCTACCATTTGCCTTTTCCCCCCTTTTCCTTCTTGGCTTGTTGAACGAACACCATTTCCATATTTGTTGTTTTAAATCTTGAAAAGAGAGAAGAAAAAGTTGATGTGCAATATGCATATGTATTGAGTAATGTTCTCATTGCTCATTTGTTCATTCTCCCACAAATGATTAGGGTTAGTAACATAATGAGGATATTGCATTTCTCAATGTCATTGAAGACTATGATTTAAAAAAATGAAGGTCGTATTGCATGATTATTTACATTTACATAATGAAAAAAATATACATGACATTGTGTAAATGTATTTAAAACATATACGCAAAAGCACCATGCAAATGTAAACATAAATCAAGAAAAATGTCCAGCAGTCAATGTAAGGGTTAAAAAATGGGCATGTAAGTGATTACACTTACACAAGTTTACATGGTGTGCAAATCAGCCACACTTACATGCACAACATTGATTTCGACTATAAATATGTAGAGGATATAATGCTCTCAAAAAGGACCTCTAAAGAAATAGTATTGACTTCAATTGGTTGGTCACAATGACTTACTTGACCTTTAATGTACATTGTTTGGAATTTCAGGTCTTATGGGTGGAGGTGGGGAAATAACTTGCACACTATTTTGGATGCGGCGTCCTATTGGGGTTTCCAATGTGAGAGGTGGGATGTGGTAGACATATTGATAGAGGTCCATGGCATGGGTATCTACACTTACATGGTAATACAACTCCTAATCAACCTGCTTGTATACCATGAGATAGTGATATTGATATTTTCATTTGTAGATGAAAACAAAATTTTCCCCAAACAAATCTCCATTGCCATCCATATAGAAACCATCACCATTGCTGAAAAATGGGTTACTTGTCCAAATGGGTACCAAATTAAGGAATACCAAATTGGCCCTTACATCTATGTGTCTTGTATAGAAATCAGATTTCGAATTTGGCAAAATTTCAGATAATTTGGGCAGTTCTCATCCCCATGGTCAAGGTCCAAGGACCCATTTCCCATATCCATGCTTGACACAATCCATAGGTGCAAAAGTATGTGAGGTCCATCAATCATGCCATGCCATGATATGTATGTTAAAATTACTTAATTTAAAACATAATCTCATTTCAGATTACCTCATTTACTCATTAAATGACAAATTGTATTCCTCAACATAAGATTTGAAAATGCAATTAAATTGAATTACATAGAAAGCAAAATAGAATGAGATCATATCAATAGAGATGATCTTTGAAATAAATGGAATATCAAATCATTTGCTTGCCCTTACTTATTCTACAAGAGCTTTTAAGTCCAAAGTAAGTCTTTTAAAGCTAGTTCAAAGTTACCATGTATTTAATATGTGTGCTTGAAGATCACCTATTTCTGTCCGTAAGGTCCATGCTCCTTCTAGTGTAAAGATGTTATAGGCTGAATTGAATGTGTACCACTGTTTTTCTTAGGAATTTTTTCATGCACCCTAAATAATGATCATCCACAAGAAGGCGTAGAAAAAATGGCAAATAAACCTGGAGAAAATCTGGTCATAAACCAGAAATGAAGTATGAATCTTTAATCAACCTTCTATATTTTGACTACACTATGAAAACCAAAATACAAAAATCTGACAATTTTTGCTAATTTTTTTTCTCTCACTTTTGGTGATTCAAACCTTCCAAAATCACCTCATTTTTTAAGGTTGCATTTTGAATAAAGCTTTTTTGGCAAATTTTCATTTGTAAAAAAGAAAGAAAGAAGGATGATGTATACTCTTAATTGCCTAAAAATGAGCCATTATGTGATCCAGCACCCACCAGGGAAATCATCCATTGGAAACCGGTTATGACTCAGTTGTCAATGAACCACAATAGAGTCATCAAGGTTTCCACCTTGGAAACCTATCCTGTAAACCCTCCTACTTCTCTCTCACTAGTACCTAGGTTAACTACATGTGTAGCTCATGACTATCATATGAAAGTACCTAGATAGTAAATGTAAGTGATAACTATATATGGGTTTTAGGGTTTGTAGGTCAGGCACTTGGAGACTATTATGTGGGTAGTAGATGCATGTGGATGGTCAGTAGTCAGTAGAAAGCTAACAACCATCATGGTTATGTTCCCATTCACACATCATCCATCTTGCATGGTGCACTGGTGGGTGCTGCTGGTTCAGGCAGGCCCAAAACCCAGTTTCCACATACTACTTGTGTCACAACAGCATTCCACTTTCTTCAGAATACTCTTGAATACATTGATTCCAACATAAATTTTGCAGTGCAATCAGATGCACTAGTAGTAGTATGTACTACCTAATCAGGAACCTCACTCACTACAGACTACACAGTCCACCACCCCTGTAGGTGGGGTGATCAGCACACCTTCAGCAAAATCAAAAGGGTGTGTGTTCTTGCAACCAATTGTGAGCTCTGTAATCTCTTAATTTGAAGTGCTTGCAGCAACAGCTGCTGTTCCACTCTTTGCGAAAGGAAGGAATCTCACCCAGTCTGCAAATCTGCAAACCCAAATTCCCAAAGTCCAAGGTAAGTGAAAAAATTTCATCATGATCTGTGTAGTCTCAATTTGAAGGAAGTAGTAAGTACTGCAGCAGAAGCAGCAGCAGCCAGTTTCCACCACTATTTTGCAAAAGGAATCAATTCTGCACCCCATTCACAAAGTACAAAGTTGGTGAAAAAGTTCATGAAAGCCTTTCTCAATTGGAGACTGGAGGCACCTACCTGCTCATTAAGCAGGTACCCTGCCAAACTGTTTGTCTAGGTGAACAAAATGAAGAGGGGTAACCAGCCTACCACCCTGCTGCAAATCACTACAAAATCACTTGTATGATCTCCTGGGTATATTATGCCTCTCATCAGGTCACTGCTCCACCAGCCAGTAGTACACAGCATGTGCTACAGCTCCCATAGTCATGACTGGTTTGTTGGTAGGCCCACTACCACCCAGCCACCACTCCAAATCTGTTACCTCCTGAATCAGCAAGGAAGGAAGGTAGTTAGGTAGGTATAGAATATAAACTCCATGACTTTTGCACCAGCCATCATGTTCTTGAACATTTCTGCAAATTTTTTAAAAGATGTTCTTTAAAGTAATTTAAATTCTTGAGGTTTTGAGAAAGTTTGCTTATATAGCAGCACTCATCATTTAGAGCAGCTCTGCCCCATGTTCAGTATGTGGCCCTGCAAGAGTATTTCTCACATTCAAGATTAGTTATTTACTTTCCCAACCTCACCTATAAAAACTGGAACTGCAAAAGGTGGGAGACTACTAATGGCAACCCATCCGGACCAATAAAACCATCTAGCTACTCAACAGCATGTGTTAGGCTTTGCTGTGCCATTTGCCAGCCTCAGCATACTGTCCGTGCAGAAGTGCTGGGCCAAAACGCATTTTGCTGAGCCAAACAGGCATGTTTTGACTTTTCTGTACACAAAATTTACTGTACAGTGTAGCAATGGAGTTGCTCTGTTACTGGCTCAAAGGAGGGCAGCTACACACCAGATCCTGGCTGTCCCCTTTCACCTGTAGATAGTTCAGCAGCTTAAAATAGCTAAAGTGGTAGCTAACAACCTTGACCGTATATAGTATTCAAGTATTCACTATTCACCACCTTTGGTCTGATTATGAGCTGTAGCAGCAGTCTTGGCACGCCTGCACCTTGACTTGGTAGATGGCCTGCTAGAGCTTGTAATCACACATCAGGCTCAAAGTAACTAAGAGCAAGTCCACCCACACCCCCCCCTATTTGGGCCTCTAATAGTGTGTATCACATCCAAAATAGAGTCTGAGTCATTTTACTTCAACATGAAAAATTGGACAGCATAATAAGGTGAGAGGTAATGAAAAGTCACCACCTGGGCCAATCTTTATGGAAGCAGTCAATAAATTTTGTACTGGGTCTTCTGGAAATCACAGTAGGTATTCTGTGCAAATTTTACAAGTCCAAACTCCACACCCATTTTCACCCTATTTGAAGATTATACTTAATCCAAAGTAAGGTGTACAGGCCACTTTTACTGCTGGTGGTGGACCTGCTCTATCACCTGCACTGCAATGTCCTAACCATGGACAACAGTGTTGCAAGGTTAGCAGAAGTAAAATATTATCCTTAAAGTCACCCTGTCTTTGGAACCTAGTTTGACCATGTAATCCCTGTTTCATCCCCAGTTTGAGTGTAGCCATAAAATGAGTGAAACTGGGTACTGTTTAAGTAATCTGGTTATTAATTAGTTCACAAGATTTGCAAGATTTTATTCTGACAAGAGCTAATGAAGAATATGAGCACAGATAATGCAAATCCAAAACT
>Ga0209208_10012343_pt1 | contig 10830 bp, 9 predicted proteins | sample S1TSphfallax_3_FD_187694 | JGI IMG/M metagenome (GOLD analysis project Ga0209208, IMG submission 187694) | Host-associated microbial communities from peat moss isolated from Minnesota, USA - S1T2_Fd - Sphagnum fallax MG (SPAdes) (version 2) | ecosystem: Host-associated > Plants > Peat moss >... | reverse complement strand
GGGGGGAAACACTCCTTGGAACCATATTTTTCAACAAACTAGATTTACAAACACTTATTTAGATATCTGATGACAAACACATTTAATGATGATATATGGCACATCATAATAAATCTAATTCTTAAAATTTGTTTGTTAGAACTGGTGTTAGCAGGTTACTAGTACTAGTGTTGGTTGATTATTGAGTTTTGACCTAGTTATCAAGCTGGTTATGGGTTTTTTTAAAAATATAATCACAGGATGTTTAATTTTAAAAATCTAATCACCTAATTATCATTCATGTTGGTTATCAATATTTCTACTATAATATTTTTTTAAAAATAAAAAAATTGAATTAATTCTAATTAAAAAAACCTCATAAACAACTAATAACTGACATGATAAAGTGTGATTATTAATTGATTATTTGATAACCTACAAAACATCTAATCAATCAAGAAACAATCAAAGGGAGCTCCTCTCCATACAGACCAGTGTTGGGTGGATATCCACCCCGGATATCAGCTCGAATATCGCAAGTGATGTTTGGGGGATATAACCTAAGGTGATATCCGGATTTTATGGAATATCACTTTTGTGATATTTGGATTTCTGAGATCGAAGAGTTGCAACCCAAATATAGATATCTAACTTGTATGTGGATATTAGGTTAGGTCTAGTTTTAAGCTTTAAGGTTTAGGTGTTAGTTTAGGTTAGGGACTGAAATTTAAGCATGCTTTCTTTTCTTTTTTTGTACCTACTGGGACCAGGTTTTTTTTACTCAAAATTTTTATATTAAATATTTGGTGAAATTTTCCTCCAAAATAGAAAAAAATTAGTCAAATTCACACTGGAAAATTAAAAAATTCCCAATTTTTTTGGGTAAAAAAAGATTTTCTTTTTTTCTTTTTCCAAGTGGTTTACTAACTGGAACCATGCCTATACAGGTTCCAGAAGTCTGAACATTTTTATTTTTATTTATAAAAAAATTCTGGCAACTTTGTATTGAAATTCCCAGAAATCACTTCACTTTTAAGTTTTAATTCTTTATATATATATATATAAATTTTTTTAAAAAAAATTCATCTTTTCTTTTTCTTCCTGGTATATCGGCAATTATTTTTAAAAATCTGAGCAGAGCCAAGTTGAAGTTCCAAACAAAAGAAGCAGAATATTAAAATACTATTCGAATAATTAATTGATAAATAAATAAAAACTATGACAGGACCTGGCGATGAACCGTGCGAGCGATCAAAAGTTTTGGCGAATTGTCGCCTGTTTAACGGCTACACAGACAGGCTCTGTCTCTGTCTCTGTCTCTCTCGGGATCCCGGTGTTGAAGGATGTCTCAGCGCCGACGGATTTGCAGCGTCGAAGGGTTTGCGGTTGTTGCGGCGTGAACCGAGATCGATATTTGCGCATTGCAGCAAACAAAATGTCGCAAAAAACTGCTCAAGAAACTTCGATTAGCGCAGTGCTCCCTGAAATATCTATCTATATATATATATATATAATGCCAGTGAGCGCTCCTCTCTCGTCTCTCATAAACTACAACAGACACTAGTGTAGTGTATGCTCAGCGGCTGCAACTGTCGGCCACTTCCCAAGCGATCCGCATGCAGCAAGGTGATGGTTCAGATGTTAAGGTGAGGAAAAGGAAATTTCAATTTTGAGTATAATCAGTCAGTCGCGCAATTTCTGCTTTAGTGATGAAGATATTTGAGTGAAGGTTATGATTGTACAGAGACAGAGACAACGACAAAGACAGACACAAGCAGGCAGGCAGACATTCAAGGTTTGATAAGAATGAGAGTTCAACGTTTTTTTTTTGTTGTTGTTCGTGGAGCATGTATTAAGAGGAAACCTTCTTTCTGCAAGAAAATAGATAGCGAGCGATGAGTACTACGAGTGCGGAGAGACAAATGAAACGGAGATGATCATGAGGCTCTTGTCCCTAATCGAGGTCTTGTTTCGAGCTGCTGGAAGTCTTCAAGACAGTTGCGAAACTTGCTTTGAGAAACAAGCAGGTAAGAGTAGTAGATTGAGAAGAAAGAAAATATTAGTGAGCGATCATCATACGGAGACGTCTAGAGAATTATCCACCTGCAGCAACAGCGGCTCCAAGGTCGCATTGAAATTGCTGGCACGTTCGATGTGGTCTGTACACGCATGTGCGTATTATAGTGTAATAGGGATGGTGCTTCTTCTTTCATGCTTTGCAAGATTAGAGTCCCAAATCTGGTCGCACGCTCATCATTCCTCTCATTCTATTCAATCGCTGCACCTGGAGCGACTGAGTTTCTCTGATCGGATCGTCTATAGACGGCAAGAGTTCAACAGGAAAATACTCATTCCAGGAAGTGCATCTGAGCAATCAAATGCGGTGCAGTTGCAGCAGGAACCGATCAGTCACTCTTTGGTTTCTTCCCAGGAGCCGAGTTCTGCTTTTTCTCAAGAACTTCTTCTCCAGTTCAACGGCTCAAAAGCAGACGAAAGTGATCACGTCTGCAGAGGGAAACGGATCTACATTTACGACTTGCCGCCAGAATTCAACTCGGATCTGGTGGCAAGATGCCGATACGGCATCACGAGCTGGCTCAACTTCTGTCCGCATACAAGCAATGACGGCCTTGGTGCAACGTTGGACTCTGGAGAGAAGTTACCTTGGAAGTTCGCACCTCCAGGTCTTACTACTACTACTACTACTGCAGTGCCAGACGATGCTTTCACACAAGGCTGGTACAAGACAGATCCTTACATGTTGGAGTTGATCTTCCATTCTCGCTTGCAAAGCTACCCCTGTCGAACGTCCAATTCTGCTATAGCGGATGCTTTCTTTATTCCTTACTACACAGGATTGGATGCCCTTCGCTACTTGTACAATACAACGGTAATTCCTTCCCCCATCCCACTCCCCTTCATCAATGCTCTTTCTCATTATGTCCGTGTGTTGTCTCCTTATCCACCTGTACGCTTGGATCGACATCAAGAACCTGCCATCTTGCACTTGAGCGTCGGTAAATCAGTCCAAGAAACTGTTTATCTTTCTCTCTCATCCTCTCTTTCTCATTTCTTCTCAAGTTTTGTACTATACCGTGCAATACCAGATCGCTATTCCCACACAAAATCAAGATCAGTTGAACAATTGCAATGCCACCTTCTCAGTTCCAATGCCGCTTGAAAAACATCAAAGCTTCCAGGATCGCATTTGAACCAAGAAGCAGTGCTTACCCAATTTGTGTATGCATGCCCTGATTGCCCTCCTGTGCCATGCCCACACTGGACTGTTTTTTTGCTCATCATAGTACTCTTTCTGCTTTCTTTTGGCATCACTAGGGTTGACCTTGTATTGGGTGAAACAGGAACAGACTGACACACATGGTGTGAAGCTGGTGGCATGGTTCAAAGAGAATGCAGGAGAGAAGTGGACACTTAATGGAGGCAATGATCATTTCATGGTTCTTGGGAGGACATCATGGGATTTTGATGTGGTGACAGATGGAGCTGAATCTTGGGGCACAGGAATCTGTTCTTTGCCACCCATGAAGAATGTGACTGGTCTTTTTCTTGAAAGAAAACCATGGTTGGAGAATGAGCAAGCTGTGCCGTACCCAACTTCCTTCCATCCTTCTGCCCCTGAGCTGTCCCACTGGTTGGCCAAGGTCCGCAGCATTGAAAGAAGGTCATTGTTTGCATTTGCAGGTGAATAGTTTTAACAGAAGCATTCTTTGCTCTAGCTCTCCAATGTGCCACTTTGTGCTCACTCTCCTCCATTCTGTAAACAGCTTTTGTAGCAGAGAAGAGAAATGAAAATGATAAATGGTGGTTATAGTGAAGTGATGAAGTTGATGATCTGTAGGAGTTATGAGATTCAGCCATACATCATCAAAGTTCTTTTTGAGATTTGTAGCATTGAGACAGACCATCTTCGCTGTCAGCTCTTCTGTATGCAATTTTTGTCGACTCAGGTTGTCTTTGCAGGTGCAACACGGGCTCACCTGAAAGACAGTATTCGTAGCAGGTTGCTGCAGCAGTGCTCTGGATCAGTGGCCTGTAGCTTGATCAATTGTCACCAGCTACAGTGCAGCCATAATCCAAAACCAATCATGAATGTCTTCCTGCAATCAAAGTTCTGTCTTCAACCTAGGGGTGATACTCCCACACGCCGCTCAACCTTTGATGGCATGATTGCTGGGTGCATTCCAGTGTTCTTTCATGAGCACTCTGCTTACACACAGTATACTTTGCACTTCCCAGCTGATAGAAACAGGTAAATGTTACCCTCTTTTCTTCTTCATGCATGTATAGTGTGCAAATTACTTGTAAGCTGTTTGGTTTTCCTTACATGGAAACTATAGCACACTTAGTCTGTTATGATATCCATATCACAGTTATAGAGCATTTGCTTTCTTTAATAAGTTTTAGTTGCACATATCAGATAGAATAATAACACATCAAATGTCTAATCTTCATCTATCTCCAAATTATTTACAGCTACTCTGTGTACATTCCGGAGGAGCGAATCATGTCAGGAGCCTCCATAGAAGCTGAGCTACTCAAATTCTCAGAGGAAAAAATTCAACGGATGCGTGAGACCATAGTTTCTTTCATCCCCAAATTGCTCTATACAAGGCATTCGAGTGAAGCAGGATTTCAAAGTGTGCAGGGAGATGCATTTGACACAACTATTGAAGGAGTTCTTAAAAAAGTTGCAACATACAAGGACCAAGTGAAGCTGTCATGACATGTTCAAGTGGAGGAAGTTCTGATCGCTGTGAGACTGACCCAAAGTTCAACTCTCAAGTTTGTTACCTGGGTTTGTGAAATGTTTCAAACCAAATATCAATTTGGTGCAGCACATATCACTGCAGAACTCCAGTGTTCAAATGGATCCCAAGGTAAACACATGAGTTCCTTGAGGTGGTAAATTTCTTATTCACAGAGTCTTCATCTTACTTTGACCTTCCTACTCTCCTAAAATTTGAAGTGAGGACTAGGTGAACTACAAGATTAGTCTCCATTTCAAGGTCTGGCTGTGACTCAGATGTATGATTGTGAGTGGCATTGCTGGGATAGTGCATTGATATCAAGGGCCCTGACATCTTCAACATGTCTGTGAGATAGCCTTCTGGTACTAAGAATTCTGTATGTATACAACTGATGAGTTCTATTTGAGACAGGAGATCGGGCAGTTCATATTGTACTAGAACAATGTTCAATTGGTTCAAGAGGAGTTCATAAGCCTGGAGCTTGAGTTTACAAACAGATGTCAGTTCTGCTAGAGCATCTGCACTTTGAGGTAATGTGATTTTGGAACACATCATCTCAGATAAACTGGAGAGCAGATGACACTAGTAAGCATTCAATTTGTGCAACAAATATCTGGCAATTGCAGATATATGTACAAGATATAAGTACCACAACACAATTTTAGAATGTAGCTGTTGCAGAAGTTACTGTACACTTGAGAAACAAACTGGACAGACTATGCATGACAGTCAGTCTTTGTGGAGTGTGTTTGGGTAGATTTCATGGTTGCTTTCAAATTGGTCTTCATGAGTGCTTGCTGCTACGCCATTGCTCAGCAAAAGCACACCAGTGCCAACAACTACTTGTCTACAGTTGTGTATTGAGAAGCTAGCAAGCAGCTTCACTGTTATGACCTTGAACCTTGTTAAGAACAAAGAAAATGTGCCATCAAGTGGGACTCAAGAGTGCATATGTCTATCACTGTATCTATGTGTTTACAATTGGGACCTTTCACACAGTTGAGGATAGGGTTCTGGCAGAAGCACCAACTGTACTGAACCACCAGAATCTTGCAAGAATACTTGCAATCAGAGTGATGCTCTTATTATATACTGACCTTACTCTCTCCACCAAGGGAAGGAGTCAATCATCTCCCTCATGCATACAAACAGACCCTCTTCCACACCAAAAACCACATGGCTTCAGTCAAGTTGAACTGCAGCCTGGTACCAAGCAACCAATGAATTCTTGGGTTGTTCCAGCGGTTAACTGGACTGTTCTGACAGTCTTCTACCACGAATTGCTCTCCAGGTTATTCCTTACCAAAACTATTATGTTTATTGTCTAGGACTTACTTTGGACTCATTCCAAATGATAACCCTGCATATATATATAAACAAGGATGGAAATCCATCCACAAAATGTACAAGGCATGTTTAAGCAAATGTAAACCCACGAAAGGAAAACCAAGACAATCACAACAATAGTAATGAAGTGGAAGACGTAATGGTAAAAGGGCATCCTCTGCCACAAATTAGTTAGTGATGGAGGTGCACTAGTTGGTATGTGTGGAAGAGATGAAGAATTGTGACTAAATGTGGCAACCTATTGAAGAATCAGGATGGCTTGCACATGCTAGAGGGCTATTGACACTCATTGCTTATAATAAGATATAAGCATTGAAGGTACCAAGGAGGTTTGTTGGCAACGAGCTATATTGGCATGTACACAAGAAGTAAAAAAGGAATCAAAATAAGGATGGAGACAACCATAGGTCTTTATGGCAAGGGAAATGAAATCATCTCCTTGCGCTTGCCTTGTTTTGAGTGCCAACTGTTGCTACATGTGTGTTGTCGAATCACACTGCACCAAATTTGTACAAATTGGATCAACAATGACAACATCTACCAAGGTTCAAAAATCGTTTCTAGTGATGACAATATCCATTTGTTTCTATGTATGGCAGGGGGAAAAAGTGGGAAACCTCTTTTTCTAAGTGAGTTCCACTTTTTGACATGATAATTACAATAGTATCTCGAAACATATCATGGGTTGTAGTGTGTTCATTATTACATGGGCAATGTAGCAAATGGATACCCAAATCATAAATAGAACAACCATAATGACATCATGTGAAAAATATGGAATGTAAGATGTAATATACCAAAAGGAATACAAAATGTTGTAAGAAAATGTGGAGAAGACAAATGGAAATGAAAAGGTGCTTGGATAAGCCAATAACCAAACCCCTAGTGCTAGACATGCACATGAGTAGAAATGTGCTCGCACATCATCTAAAGGAACATTTGCTGAAAGCAAAGTAAATTCATGCTCTTGTAGTTGGTCCATTAAGGAAGATTGCATTTGAAGATAAAATTGCACCCCTAGATTCTCAAAAGGCAAGACATGTGATTAGATGACCTCAAGTAACATCGCATGAGTATCTTGTAATGTTACTTGGAACGGATAAGTATTGGCTTTTACATGTGTCATTGCTTAAAAAAAAAGTAAGATGATCATCTTGCTAGAAACTAAAGATTAATGTAGGAATGATCAAAGCGATAAGTATTAGCTTTTACATGTGCCATTGTTTCAAAAAAAGTAAGATGATCATCTTGCTAGAAACGAAAAATTAATGTGGGAATGATCAAAGCCCGACACATTTTTGTTATGACTAAATTTCACTAGTACATTTTTTATTAATCACATGCAATTTGAGATTTCCATTAAGAGTCTTGTTTGCATGATATATTTACAACTAAAATGTGTTTGTAATGTCAATTTATACTAGTGTTGGCCAGGTATCCCAAAACCCTTTGGGTATCACTTGAATACGCCAATCTGAACCTTTTAGGGAGTCAACCCATTTGATACCTGCCTTGATGCCTTGATCACTAGTTCTCAAATAAATGAAAATTGTAAATGGTGAGGTTTGATTTCCTTCCAAATGTTGAGATTTGGGGGATAATTTTTTTCCCTTGAGTTAGGTTTAGTGTTTTGGGTGGCATACATTTGTAACAATGTTCTACCTTCTAATCATAAAAGGAGCACCCATTTCCATTTATTTTATTTTATTTGTCACTCTTGCCTCTTTGCTTCCCTCTTGTTGTTTTGTAGTTCATTCATTCACTTTCACCACTTGCTACTACTCATTTACTTTCATTGTTTGTTGCCACTATTCATTTGCCTTTGTCGTTTGCTAACATTCATCGCTCCTTCACTTCCCTCGCTTGCTGCTTCACCACTTGCTATTGTTGTTGTTTGTGTTCCATGTTTTCATCACTTGTTATTGCTTGTTGTTGCCCTTTCATGGCTTGTTGTTGCTTTCGCCACTTGTTATTTCATCATTGCCCTCCTTTTAGGTACCGGTTGCCTCTTTGCCCTTTTTGTTGTTTTGTCATTCATTTTGTTGTTTGAACTATAAATGGTACTTCCCCTTCCCCCTTTTTGGGTGTGTAGGTGGGGAACATGTAGTATTTGAATATTGAGTTTTAATAGTTTAGTAAGTTCTTTTTATTATTCCTTTTTTTAAATATGTTTATAACTTTGAAAATTGTACAACTTTTGACATTTAATGAATTTTTTAAAAAAAATACCATAACCAAACTTCAAGCCTTTCCTTTTCTATAATAATGAAAGAAAAAAATGAGTTAATTTTTTAATTAATTTTCTAAACCTTCAAGCCTCTTACTTTAATCCTCTTATTTGTAAATGTTTCCTTTTTTTTATAATTGTTTGTAAATGTTTTTTCACTTAGTATTCTAAGTTTTGATACTATTGTTTGATATAATAGAAGTTGTGTTTTTTTCTCCACCTTACTTGATAATAATCTTATAAAAACTATCAATGGATCATTTTTTTGATAATGAAAATATAATTAATGCAAATGAAAGATGTGAAATTTATATGATTGATATAATGGAGGAAAGATTTGAAGGGAACCCAAATGTCTTACCCGCTCCGCCCTCTAAGGACCTGTAGACTAAAACAAGTAGAAATATAGAAGGTCAAAATGAACAAAAGACAATACAAAATAACATAAAAAAATTGCATGTGCAAAGGAAATTTTGGAAACGACACGAAAAAACTTCATTATGTTGGGCCTATTATTGTGTAAATGATAATACATATGTTGATCTAAAAAATCCATGGATAATGCATTATATACTTTGTCATAACAATCCAATTAATGCCCTGAATCCAAGAACACAAGCTAGAAGAAGGTTAATTTCATATTTTAAAACAAATGGAATTTAAATAAACATGTGGATGCAAATCATGGTCTAGTTGTCAAAATATTTGAAAAAAAAAAAAACAATTTGTTGAGAGGAAAAGAGGAAAGGCATCCATAAAAAAATTAGACAATTTTTTAAAAAAAATTCTATCTCCAAATTTTTGTTTGAAAGATCCCTTCAAAAAGGATGATGTTTAGCAAAACATTTTAAAAAAGATCTTGGTCTTTGGTTATGAAATATAATATACCAATACAATTTGTGGGGAGTATATGGTTATAACTTTTGGTTTTGCATCTATGTCCAAAAGTTAATTCTCTTTCCAAAAAAAAATTCTCATAAGAGATATTAACAAGGTTAATGGAGAAAAAAAAATTATTTTATGTTCTTCCAACATTAGCAAAATGTCATTATGCAACTACTAGTTTTAATTTTTGGATGTCCAAAGGTGCCTATAATATATTTGCATTGGTCATTAACTTTTTGGGAAATGATTAACAGCCCAAAAATGTCACGATTGGACTATTTGAAACTACAACAACTACAAAGCAAGCCTTGGCTTGAAGTTTGACATATTTGTTGGACGAGTATGGTTTAAAGGAAAAAGATTATTGCTTATGTTAAAGATGAAGGTTCTATTTTTTATGTATTGACCAATGCATTGAAATCAACTGTCAATTGTGAATCTCTTGGTTTGAAAAAAAGTTTTTAAGGAAGTTGGTTTGGTCATGTTTTCTTCAAAACATACGTCAATGTGACACAACATATAAAAAAAAGTGCAAAAATATCAAATATATATCTATTAAGTTTGCATAAGTAGATTTGTAAAAGTGCATCATTTGGCCCTAAACATCTCATAAGGGTAGGCAAGAGTGAGAAAAAGCTTGTGTTGAAGTTGGTTTAAACCCAAGGAAACTAAACACACCAATGAAAACAAGGTATTAATATTTAATTTTAGATTTTTTTTCAGATTTTTATTTATTTTTGGATATGTTAGAATGTACTTTGGATATTATTTTCTTGGTATTGTTTTGTAGGTTTGTTAGTAAAATAATAATGTTTCAATAGCAATTCCCTAGTCCCTTCCATTAAAACCTCATTTGTTGGAAAAAACTAAGGAATTACTATTGTGCAAGAATATGATAAAAAAATTTATATCCTATGTTGGTAAAATGTCATGAACATTTGCATCCTTTTATGAAAAGTTTTGTTATTGAGGATAATTTTTTATCAAGATTGTAGTTTGGATATTTTTTAGTAGACTACAAGTACAAGTTAACTAGCAAAGGAACTTGTGAATAGAGAATTGCTAATTTTTAGATGTTACGAACTAAATATTAAATACATGAAATGTCTTCTTCAATGGTGAGAGAACATGAAGCAACGTTTCCTACTATTTGTTTCCTTGCCTAGTAGATCCTAAGCATTTTTGGATCACATATTTAAACAATTTTATTAGGAGATGTACGTTGCAAATCGAAAATTTAAAACAGCATATTTTTGTGACTAGAAATTGACCAAACAATCCTAGAGTAGAATGTAAGTCTCCATCTAATTAGTACAATTTCTTGAGACAAATGAGAATTTAGAAGACGAGTTAGAGCAATTTGAAAATGATTTTGAAAAAAATGAAAAATTTGAGTGCTAAACATATAAAACAACAATTGTTGGCATCTTATCAATGTTATAAAAAAAATTTAATAAGTTAAAATTAATATTTTGACCCCAAAAATATATTTTAAATCATAACCAATTTGTGAGAACTAGCCAAGGATAACCGATTGATATCAAATTTGTGAGAACAGGCCTTCTGAGAACCGGTCCCACAAAAAAATTGATAACTTGGCTCAACATAAAATATATATATTAA
>Ga0209208_10012342_pt1 | contig 10830 bp, 9 predicted proteins | sample S1TSphfallax_3_FD_187694 | JGI IMG/M metagenome (GOLD analysis project Ga0209208, IMG submission 187694) | Host-associated microbial communities from peat moss isolated from Minnesota, USA - S1T2_Fd - Sphagnum fallax MG (SPAdes) (version 2) | ecosystem: Host-associated > Plants > Peat moss >... | reverse complement strand
AGAGAGAGAGAGAGAGAGAGAGAGAGAGAGAGAGAGAGAGAGAGAGAGTGTGTGTGTGTGTGTGTGTGTGTGTGTGTTTGGCTGGGGGGAGATGGGAAAGGGAGATTTTGTAGCAGGAGCTGCAGGAGTTGGGAAGGAGCATCACTTGAAAGGGGGTAAAGGGTTTCGCAATCCATGGCCATCTTTCGGCTTCGTGCCGTCATTCGGAGATATAATCACTCTCATATTTGTGAGTCTGATGAGCTTTCACCCAAAAAACAAACCCTCGATCCATACCCTTTTCCTCATTTCGTTCAATGTCTTCTTGTTTGGTTCAAGTATATCCTCTATTCAAGCAGTTGCAACTTGAATCGGCCAGAATGGGCTGAGTGAGGCGAGGCATCGGACAATAAATATGTTCGTTGTTTTTGTGCAATTTTCGACACATGAAATCTAACAAGCTGCACGAAAAGCAGGCCATGGGCACGGCAAAGGATAACACATCATCTGAGGTGAAGGCTGCCTTCAGGACTCCGCTGAAACCGGATTTGGAAGCACTGAACAATCCACCAAGTCAGTCTGTTCAGGTTTCAAATTTCTCTCAACAACCTTGACCATTATCATCATCATCATCTATTTACATGTTTGGCCTCTATGACCTAATAATAATCTTTTTATGGAATATCAAGTACGAGTTCCAGTGTGATAATGGAGGTGTGGAAATCCACGGATGTATCTGCAGGCAACATGGGTAGGGCATGCCACCTTCTTGCTTCAGTTTGACAAAGTTAATGTGCTCACCGATCCAGGTAAAATATTCTGCCTTCTTCCAACTTTCACAGATATCTTGTAGATTGTTTAAAACTTCAGCAATTATCATTTTTTTTCTTTTTTTTTCTCAATTTCCCCCTGAATCACAGCAATTTCAAGAGCAAGGTGTTGCTCATGTCTCTCCTGTGACTGATGATGGAATCATGAATGTGTGGTGTGTATGTGTGTAGTGTGGTCGGACCGTTGCTCCCCTTCTGCTTATGCTGGTCCAAAAAGGTAAAAGACCTAACCCTTGAAACCTCATATACCAACAACAAAAGCTTGCAATGACATGAATGAAATATCTCATGATGATCATGATGATCATGAGGGTGATGATCAGTATGGTTGATATCAGTAGTTGGTACTGGTATAACTCCCATGTCCTCAGTTTTCTAGAAATTTGTGCAAAGTAGAATTTTCTTGTGTAGTGTTGTACAACCTGCTTGTATGTTGTAGGCTGCCATGGTAATGGTACCTTGACCATTTGGAGACCTGGGAAAGATCTAAACATTCTAATTTAATTGTTTCAGGTTTGTACCTGTTCCATTTCCTATCAAGGACTTGCCTCCGGTAGATGTTGTGATCATCTCTCATAACCATTATGGTGAGTTTAAAATAAAAAAAAATGGCCACATGACTTTGGATCCTTTCTGGGTGTAATGTTCTGAATCTTGATGCATTTACTGGTGATTTAATGTTAGGCTTCTTGCTCTGTATCCATTTTGAACAAAGTTTCAGCACTAGAGAAGAGCTTGCAGATTTGTAGCAAAGTTTGCCTAGTCTATCAGCATTGGAGTACACTTATTGTATGTTACAATCTTGATAGCTTGACTGACATTTTGACAAATGTTGTGGCAGACCATTTGGATACAGCAACTGTGAAAGCCTTGGGCAACAAACCTCTGTATCTTGTCCCTCTTGGTATCAAAAGCTGGTACTGACCACTCTCTTTTGGTGACCCTGAATACCATTTTGTTGCCAATACTTACTTAGTTGGTACTACTTGGTCTATTTAAAATCAGGTGCAAATGAATGACTGAAGGCAGATACCTCACAATTGAACAAAGACTAACAGAAGTCTCTACAATTGCAGGTTTACTGATCTTGGCATCACCAATGTTGTAAGTACATGATTTGTGCCTTATTTTTTGGATCCTCCAAGTTGCTCCCCGTACTGATGTTGCTAGTCAATACTAAATTACAAGAGATGCTGCAACAGTATTTTTGGTAGGATCCAGGGGGAAATAATATTTCGCATGTGAATGCTGTTTAGAAATATCTATTTTGGTCACAAAATCAATTAACCCATGTCTAATTTCCCCCTTCTGATTTATTGAGGTACAATATCATTGACAAATATGCTCAACTTGTAGATGAGGGTTTAGGGTAGACTCACACAGTAGACAGATGCACAGTAGAGTCACAATCTCATGATGCTGTTCATAGACTCAAAAGGTATTGGGAATTACTTTTTGACTCAGGTGGAGCTAGATTGGTGGCAAGAACACAAGGTTTCATTTCCTGTGGGAGATTCATCAAGGTCATTACGAGCTATCTGCACACCATGTCAACATTTCTCAGGCCGTGGCCTTCTGGACAGAAACAAGGCAGGCATCTCTGCACATCCATTTTGAGATATTGAATTGTTTTCAGGGTGGTAGCATGTATGCACTAATGAGATCCACTGAATTATTCGAGCTGGAATGTTGAGCAGCATGGGATTTGGGTTTCTTACAATTGAACAACTTAGTGTCAGTCCATTCAAGGGTGATCAAATTTACAAGGACATTAGTGTAGATGCGGATGAGTTCTGCAATCTAAAGATATGGCTGGGGGCATGAGTTTGATCTGTGGACAAAGTTCTTTGAAAGTCCATCTCTAATATGATTACTGTTGTTACAGACATTGTGGTGCTCATGGGTGCTAGAGGGTCCATCTAAGAAAATCTACTTTGGAGGCGATACAGGCTTTTGCACAGTACCAAAAGGCAGTGATTATGCAGGTGGTCATCCAGACCTTGCTACTGTGAAAGCAGATGGCACAAAAGGTATTGCTAGTACTACCAACTCTCCTTGCATGTTTTTCTTCTATGATTGTACAGTTTGTTACTGCTACACCAATGTTTGCAATATGCCTCATCCTTTTAGCTGATACCCTGCTTTCAGAGTAACCTTGCATGCCTTCTGTTGAGGTGTGTGACAATTCATTCGGGCACTGAGTGGACTCATATGTGGGTTGTATGTTTGGCCAGTGGAGTTTCCGGTGTGCCCAAGCTTTGCAGAGATTGGCAACCGCTTTGGCCCCTTTGATGCAGCCTTCTTACCCATTGGGGCATACTCTCCACGTTTCTTCATGAGTGCTATCCACTGTTCCCCAGGTAACTTCATTGTGTCCATTTGGTTTCTCTCCATACCAAGGTATAGCTTGATTTGCCTCTTTGGTCCAGAAAGTATGAATAACCATGTGAGTTCTTATCCATGCAGAGGATGCTGTAGGAATCCATCTTGCAGTAAGGGCAAAGCGCTCAATCGGCATGCATTGGGGTGAGTTGATTCTGTCCAAAAGCATGGTTGTGTCTGAATATCACAATTCTCGATTGAAATGGTCAAATGCTGGTCATCAGTTTAGAGCATCCATCCAATCTGTTGTTCTTTCAATTGAGTCCATTTTAACACTTATCCATATAACTGGGCAGGATCTGCTTGGATCTATTTTGGGTTTGTATAATTGCTTTTTAGATCATGGATGGAGTTACAGGAGGGGTTATGGATTTATCCTGTAAGGAAGAATGCATTAACAGGACAAGGATGTGTGTATGCAGGAACATTTAAGCTAACAGATGAAGCAATTTTGGAACCTCCTGTCCGTCTCGAAAAGGTTAGGATCAATTACCAAGAAACCCAAACAAACCATCTTCCTTTTTGTATAGCCTAAATTGCTGCTGTCTGCAAAGTACTTTTTATTCACATGTATACTTAGTGAAAAATCATTCAGAGCTTGTCACTGTTTGAAGAAGTCTGTTTAGGAAAACTGATCATTTCAATCCATGTAGAGTACCAAGCAATTTGATATAAAATATAGGGAAGTCCTAGTTCAACACACCACAATTGAAGGTCCAGATTGTTGAACAGAGGAAATAGAAATCCACCAACTGTATATGTTTTATGCCTGGAGCTGGAATTGGGGTGTATTCAGAAGCCATGGATACCACTAATGTCACAAGCACTTGAATTACAGATGTAGGTAGACCATTAGAGATCATAAAGTACATAAAGTACAGAACTTGTTCTTCACCTTCCAGTGCAAATAGGGATTGGGTTTGTTGACTGAGATGAGTTTCCTATGTGTTTGCAGGAGCTGGCCCGTTTGAAGCTAGATCCCCTGTCTTTCATCACTGTGAAACATGGTGAAACCAAATGTTTGTAGTTGCATTAAGTGTGGTGGTATGTCGTGGAGCAGATAATCTTGATAGTTTGCAGTTTCACATTATTATCATATCATGTGAATACAAAATCTAGAAGAGTTGAAGACATCAAATGGTCAAATCTGAAGTGTTGTGCACTCAGTGCACCAACAAATTGTAACTACATGGAACATTATTTGCAGCACAAAAATCTACTAAAGTCTTCAAGGATATTAATGGCAACATAGATCTTGTAGTTCCAAGGTATAGGTGTGGTAGTGAGTTGTTCTATAATTTGTTATGTTTGTGAGATGTCACAAAGCATCTCATTCTGGTCAACACACTAGTATCTATACGGATTGTGTGATCATCCCCTTTTGTGGGTCACTGCTTATAGACATCTTTAGATGTTATCTTCAAAGACATTGAATGATCTTGAGATCTCTGGATAGGGAGTTAAATGTACTGCAAAGTGGCAACATGACAACCAATTCACACCAGTGCTTGAAAGTAAGTCAACTGTGTTGAAGGCATTTTGCAACAGACTTTATGAAGCAGCAATTAGGGTCTTATATGCAGCTTCAGATCAGTTGTGATGTGATCCATGCCAATTGTGCCAGCAATGACTCCCAAAGAGGAGGTATGTTTCATTTCAACTGTTGTAGAAACTTCAAGCATAACATCATTCTTGGTAGCAAAATTCTGATTTAAGGACAAAGGGTGCAAAGGAAGTGTTTGAGGAGGAGGTGGCATGCATGAGCATGGTGAGGAGGAACTAGTTTCTTTTTGTTAGACTATTGTTACTATGGAAAGACTTGATTGACTTTCCAATTTTGACATTATGCATGGTCCTATCTCACACATCCTGCAGTATTCAACCTTCTCTCCAAAGTCCTTGGGCCTAGATGAAAATAAACTAGAAGTCTCAGGATTTTTAAAGCAACAAATAGACTAAAAGTCATGGTAAATGTCGTTTGTCCTTCTCTTGCCCTTCTCACACTCAATTGACTATCCTTGACTGCCAAGGTTAGAGTCATCAGGCTCTTTATCATTGACATCATCAAAAGTTAGAACATGTGAGTGTTATCTTTTTGAGAACAAGGTCCACAAATTCCTGGGAAACATACACATTAAATGCAACATTGGGTATGAGTTTTTATCCAAGTGAATCACGAATAGCTAAACCCATTTCTTTTGACCTTTCATCCATCTCTTTATGTCAGCAATGGTGGTGGTAGGTTCAAGGAATGCACCTGTTCATCATTTTCAGATTTTGATGAACTAGTTTCCCTGAGAACACATTTAGTTAAGTGCCTGTGGGCTGGAATTCTATTGGAATGAGTGGTGACCTGTGTGGTCTGGCTCTCTCCTTTTTTGAGGAAGGGACTGTTGGGTAAGAGGTTGGGTATATGGACCCTTGACTGGCGGTTCTCCAAAAATCAAAGAATCAGTCAAATAACCTACCCTGAACCACTGGTTCTTCACCAGTTCTTTGAGAAAACTGGCTGGTTCTTTGATATTTTTCTCAAATACCGAGAACTGGCAATTTTTAAATATTTTCAAATACTTTTCAAATGTAAAATTTGGGGATTCTTTGATTTTGAACATTCTCAAAAACCCAGAACTGGAGGTGATAACAAAATCAAAGAGCCTGTGTTATGCACCTGTGGGCCAGAATAGTATTAGGATGGTGGCCTGCTAGTAAGCCCTGGTGTTGTATGTAAGTGTGCCTATTACAGCAGCTGATCAACAAGCTGAAGCATTCAAAAGAAAGGAAAAGGAAAAATGGCATTTTATGCTTGTTACAGCAGCCAGCCCTCCCAACAAGCAAAAGGATCAAAAGAAGAAAGCTATCTCTCTTTTTTTGTTGGTGCTTAGCCCCAACGCATGATTGCAAACCACTTTCATGTGCCCACTCATCCCAATAGCATTCCATCCCACAATGCTTCCTTTCTTCTTGTAAGGTGGGCTTTGTGGTTGGTCACACATTCCCCTGCTTTTTCCAGCTCAAGGCAAACATTTCACAGTTCACCCTCCAACCTTAGTTGTTCTTTAAGACAGCACAAAGAGAGCATGTGTGTCCCCCAGATCAGTTAACAGGTGCATGTGCATGACAACCTAACAACCCACCGTTTTTCATTTGTGTATTTTCTCTCATTTGGATGCAATCCCTTGCTGTCTATGCCTCTATTTTGGGTAACTCAAATTGCTCATTATTGATAGGTTTTACAGCTTTGGTTTCATGTAACAAGGGTTAGATGGTCCACAGAATCCAAGTTGCCATATTTTTCTTCAGAAAGGCAGAACTGACAGGAGAAAAAAGGAGAAAAAATCTACAATTTAGAGCTGCAGCAAATTTCTTCTGTATAGGAGAGATATTCATGAAGAAAACCGAAATGCTGCATAGGTATCTGGTCAGTTGGAAACTCAGCAGATGGCAGCTACAAGTTTGTTGTCTCACTAACTAAGCCTGAATCCTTTGTGACAAGGCCTCTTCTATAACACAAATTCAGAACATGATATGAATGTAGTGCAGTTTTGTTAATTTTCAGGAGCCCTACAAGTGTCTTTTGGCTATGGAACTTCTGATTCATGGCTTGCTCTTTCTAGTTTAAGTTGACAGCAGCATTCTCATGATCACAGCGACAAAGTCAAGACAAGCATGTGATAGTTAGCAGGTGGAAAAATTTAGCATTTCATTTGGAATCACACAATCTTGACTTTTCGGTATATTTTACCTGTAAATGTGTTAAAGCCAGGTTGCTGAGCAGCAGAATTATGGGTGGAAAAACTATGGTTTTGTTCTGGCTACTAAACATTTCTGATGTTCACATAGCCACCTGAGGGAAAAAGCCTGCTGACTACTTGATGTTTGATCTCTCTTCTGGAAAGATAAAAAGAAGTGCTTTCTTTCTGTTGAATCACTACACTTGCTCAAGAAGAATAAAGCAGTGCAAAAAAAAAATTCTGAGCACTAGCTGATGCATTAGAAAGCAGAATATAAAGAAATTGGAGTGAGCTTGAATTGAATTCTTGCAATTGGGTTTTGGTGGACATGCTACCACCAAAACCCAATTCCAAGAGTTCTAGTTTGCTGCAATAACAATATCTGGAGCACAAGAAAGAGAGATTCCTGAAACAGCTCGCAACACAAAATAGGTTTCCCCCCAAAAATATAAATTAGACAATGAAAGCTTGAGATGAATTGCAACCAGTTGTTTACTTGCTATCAATTGCACATTACAAGAAAGCCCCAAAAGCAGGCCCTGAATGATTAGCCTCTGAAAGTGTTTGAAGGTGGCAGAAGAAAACCAGCCTTGGCACAGATACTGATTCTCTAATAAACTGATTCCAAATTTTCTCAATAGATGCTTGTGAATGTCACCCGGAGAAATCCACGGCAAAGTATGAAAATGTTCATATCTGCTGCTGGCTCTCTTGACCTTATCTACCCACCCAAGAAAATAATTTTTCCTGCAAAAATCTTTCAGGTGGTTGTTGATTCCATGGAATTGCAAATAATCCTTGACTGAATTTTGCAGGAAATGGGCTACTACTGAAATAGGCTGAGTCTCTGGAATCTGTACAGCCTGATTTGAGCGCCTAGTCTTGAGCAAGAAGATACCAGTGCTAGTACTGGACATACCCTTGCTGATGATGGAACATGAAGAAGCAGCTGGAAATGGCAGTAGTTTTTCAGAGGCTGCACAACAACCCCTTGAAGCTCTTGGAAAGGAAGGGAGTGAAGAAGAAGAAGTGAAAGAAGAGGTGAAACAAAGTGGTGGTTGTGACAATGAAGCTCTTTGCATATCCTCCATCATCAGAGGTGCAACTGGTGGAGATTTGCATAGCTCCTGGATGATGTGGTGGTGCTTTGTGGAGGACTCTTGCGGAGCACTTGTTGACATGGAAGAAGAACAATCACCCAAGATGAGCTGCAGCTCAGAGTCGGCTCCAGAACCCACAGCCACAGAGGTGCTGGTGTTGTGCTCGGATTGCATCTCTGAGTGCTCATGAGAAGATTCGAACTTGCTATGAGATGGAGAACTACCCTTTGGAGATCGAACGACAATCCAATCTCCTTCTGAAACAGGCGGAAGGAGAGGGGTAGAACTTCTCCACCTATCCTTACTGCTCTTGTTGCAGTCTTCAGGCCTTGGGAATTGGAACTCTGCAAGCTTCCAGAGCCGAGGCGACGAGAGAGGCGGTATGGAGGAGGAGGAGGAGGAGGAGGAGGAGTTGGTGGGTATGGAGGATAGCACCATGCTGTTGGATCTATCATCATCAAGACTTGGCAAAACACTAGTAGGAGAAGAACAAACAGGGGGACTCTTGAAGGTGAAGAATCCAGGGTTTCTCATCACACTTGGACGGGAAGGAGGACGAGCTGCTGCTGCTGTGAGAAAGGGATGCTCCAGGAGCTGAGCGCTAGTCCAGCGCCTGCGAGGGTTACGCTCGAAGCAACGGGCAAGAAAATCATGCGCTTCGGGGGAGAGAGAAGCAGGCACAGCCGGCATCTCGTCCGTGCATCCAATGCGGTAAAGCGCGACGAAAGGGTCGGTAATCTGTGCCCATGGAGCTCGACCCGTCGCCATCTCTACCACGGTGCATCCCAGCGACCAAATGTCGGAAGGCAATCCTTGCTCTTGTTGCAGCACGACCTCCGGTGCCATCCAGAGCGGCGTTCCATTCACCTTCCGCATCACACAATCCTCCAAGTCCAAGTCCAAGTCCTTCATCTCCAACTTCTCCTTCTTCCTCAATTCCACAGCATCGACGTGCTTGGCGGATCCGAAATCCGCGAGCTTGACGCAGCCTGGTGCATTGCCAACGAGAACATTCTTGGCCTTGATGTCGCAATGCACAATTCCGCGGCAATGGAGGTAATCGATTCCTTGAACAAGACTGCGAGTGTAAGAGCGGATGAGCTCCTCGTCGAGGGGCTGCGCTCCCGCGAACTGCTTCAACAGATCCGAGAGGCTGCCACCGGGCATGTATTCCAGGAATATGTTGCGCATCCGCTGACCCCCTTCTTCTTCACTCCAGTCGCTTCCCAAACAACGTACCACATGCTCCGATTCCAAGCTCTGCAGCATCCGGATCTCGTTCTCCATTGCCGCCAACGATGAGTTCCACTGAGGATTGCTGCTGCTGCTGCACACAACAGTCGATTTCACTGCAAACAAAGAACCTGTGACTCTGTCCATTGCCAGATTGACTTGCCCGAATGCCCCTACTCCCAGCAAACTCCCGCGAATCCACTCCCTACTTCCCCCCATCACGGAAGCAACAAATCTCTTCCACCCTGGGGACCTTCTTCTTCACAAACCCATTCCTTTTTTCACAAACTTATTCCTTCTTTTTTTCCCCCGCAAAAACTCAAGGACAGATTATCATCAGATCCTAAGTTCAGGCTTCCTCGCACCACCGACCAACCAACCAAGCCAGTTCTTCTCCAGCCTCTCTCCACCCTTCAACACACTCACACACACAATCAAAAATAGTGACCCAACAAATCTGAGGAGCTCAAAAGCTCAGAGAGTAGTAGCAGAACTGCAGTTCCCAAATGGGGAGTACAATCAAATCCCGGGCCACTTCTCCCTCACACAAAGGTTGAGATCAAAGCAAGCGAGATGGGGGGAAAACAAGCACAGAACAACAAAAGACTCGAGCGAAGAAACGGAGGTTTTTGCAGTTTCGCTATTGGCGTTTGCGAGTTCGTTGTTTGGCGGGGGCCCCAGATGAGGAGCCAACCACTGGGTTTCAGGATCTCGACCGGTTCTTGATTTCACCCCTCGGGTAATGATGGCATCTCGATTCTAGCCGCCACGTCATTCAGGATCTCGATTTCTAGCTGCTTCCATGCAGGAAATTGACTGGCTTGTGAATTCGCCCCTCGAGTAATCACAGCATCTCGATTCTAGCCACCACATCATTCAGGACCTCGACTGGTTCATGATTTGACCCCTCAAGTAATCACAGCATCTCGATTCTAGCTGCCACATCATTCAGGATCTTGACCGATTCGTGATTTGACCCCTTGAGTAAGCACCCAGCATCTCGATTCTAGCCGCCACATCATTCAGGATCTCGACGGGTTTGTGATTGGACCCCTCGAGTGATCACAGCATCTCGATTCTGGCTGCCACGCCCTTCCGGATCTCAACTGGTTCGTGATTTGAGCCCTCAATTACAGGATCTCAATTATCTAACCGCCATGTCATTCAGGATGTCGATTGGTTGGTGAATTTACCCCTCCAGTAAGGACAGGATCTCGATTCTAGTTGCCACGTCATTAAGAATCTCGACTGGTTCGTGATTGGCCCCTCGAGTAATCACACGATCCGGATTCTAAACGCCATGTCGTTCAGGATCTCAACTGGTTCGTGTGAATCTGACCCCTGGAGTAGTATCACAACTAGACACTCTTTTTTCCTTTCAAACTTATTATTAGTAGCACCCCCTCCCACCCCCCACAAAGCTTTCTTTTGACGTTGGGGGGATCTGGGTGTTTTTTTACTGGCGAAATTTAGTAAAAAATATGAAACAAAATTTGAAAATATAGAATTAAAGTGGTTTTTGAGGTTTTCAATTGCCAAAAAATTCATAATAATAATAATAATAATAATAATAAC
>Ga0209208_10012340_pt1 | contig 10831 bp, 5 predicted proteins | sample S1TSphfallax_3_FD_187694 | JGI IMG/M metagenome (GOLD analysis project Ga0209208, IMG submission 187694) | Host-associated microbial communities from peat moss isolated from Minnesota, USA - S1T2_Fd - Sphagnum fallax MG (SPAdes) (version 2) | ecosystem: Host-associated > Plants > Peat moss >... | reverse complement strand
TTATTGGATTTTTATGTCCCAAGCTATTGTCACAAGATTGAAAAATCAAATAAAATCAATAGCCAAAACATAAAAGGATTATCAAAAGTATTTTTTCTTGCATATCTGGTTTGTTTGCTGAATTTGGTGAAAATCATTTCTTAAAGAAAAAACACGGTTTAGGATGGAAAAACAACTTGCACATTACTACTTATAATGGACGAATGAGATATTAGTAGATGGCTGCATACCAGGTGTGGGTGGGGATGTTCAAACTTATGCGGGGGATTGAATCACATGAGCACCAAAGGCAAGGGGAGAAAAACTATTTTGTGATTGAAATGTATGTTATTAGAATTTGATTAAACTGAAAGTAATACGATTTTTAAAATTCAAAAGTTTTAAATGAAAAAATCCCGTGCAATGGAAAGAGAGGTTAGTTTGAATGCCACTTGTTTGGCATTGAGATTAAGAGAAGGGACAATGAATGAATGAATGAATGAATGAATGAAGATTGGTTTTAAAAGGAAGATGATGTAATCCTAGTTGGTGCCAACTGCTGGTACAAATAGAATTAAATTACAAAGAAATATTATTATTTAGTATCATGATTTGTGTACCCATCATCAGCCTGGCATATTTTATCATTTCTTCAACCTACAAAAATGGGAAAATTGTGTTTCTCTTGTGTAAATTCATGTGATTTTGTCTATTGTGTTGGAAAATTTTGCCAAATTTTTTATATCACAAATATTATTATTTTATTAGAAGAAACCCCTGCTCAGAATCCTGATTTTACAATAAATGAACTGAACATTTAAATATAGGTAACATTAGTATTTTTTTCACATAAGCCATTGAGCTATTATTAATTCATCACTGAATCTTAAGTTTTTGACAAACAATGAATGGGCATAGGTAATAAACAAAATGCAAATTGACTTTAGGGTTTAGGGTTAGTGACCCACTCTGGGTTCTGCTCTTTTGGCTCAGACTTGGGTCCCTCTCTCTTTGTTGGCTCTATCCTTCTCTCTTCGTTGGCTCTATCCTTCGGAGACATTGTGGGCACACCTATTGAGCGGGTATAGGGGTCGGAGAATTAAAAGTAGGCTGAATGGATAAGTTTAGGTGTCGGTTTTCTTTTTAAAAAGTTGGGTGAGGAGAGCGTAGGGGTTTTAACTTATTTTTTTAATTTAGTCTTTTAAGGGTTTTTTTTAATGTGGGGTTTTAGTGAACTTGAATAAATAAAAGAGTTTTATTAAGTGATATTGGGAGGTGCAAGGAGTTATTTTTTCAAGGAGTTCTTTATTGGGTGGGGGAAAAAGGGGGGTATTCCCTTTTTCTCCCTTTTTTTTTTCCTTTCTCATAATTTGGTGACTTAACAAGGATATTTCCCAAGAAAATATATATTCTCAAATCAATATCATTTTTTGAGGGCACCAAACACGGCAAAATTTGTACGCAAAAAAATTATTTTCAAAATTTTAAGAAAAATGAACAAAAAAGGTGTTTGAAATCAAACATTGAATACATTCAACCAGAAATTGAAAAACATTCAATTTCAAAAAAACTTGTGATCAAAATTCTTATGTAAGTGACCAAAAAGTTGATGTTTACCAATATATAGTTGTGTGTGTGTTTACCAAATAGATGTATATTGAAATGAAAATGAAAAGAACGGATTAAACAATGAAAGACAATTTAGGGTTAAATGTTGTATTTCAAATCTAAATTGAGTCAATTAGGGTTCTGATATATCCATGAGTTGCATAATTAAAATTCATAGGATGCCTTGTTCATTATTAGACCATAATTTAGCCATTGAACCATGAATATAATTTGTTATTGTTAAGTTGTAGTCAATCATGTAGTCAAAATTAGTTTAAGTCAAAGAACACAAGTAAAAGGTTTAGGTTAGGTTTTTTGATCCCACATTAAATATTACATTATATGTTTGTAATCGTTTTTTTTAATTAACAAAAACATTGTGTTTGACAAACTTTCAATTTGTATTGATGATTTTTCCAAGCTTGAGTTTTTTCAAGTATGTGTTTGTTGAATCCCATTTTTTTGTTACTTCGTTTGCTGGTTGTCAAAGTCATTTTGGTAAGTTTTATTTTCTTTCTTGCACAATGGTTGTTGTTTCAATAAAAGGAGTTTGATTAATTGTTGCAATAGATGATTTGGATTGGATTTTGGAGTTTTAAATGTTGCATTTAAAGCAAAAATGTTCAATAGGTATGGCACCTTTGATAAAATTACAAGCATAAGCATGGAAGATATAGGCTATGCATATTTGCATTGTGATTTGCTGGACATGGCAATTTTAACCACAATCACTCTTAAGGTCAAATCACCTCATATAGATATGCATGATTAGTATTTGCAAAAAGGCATGTTTGTGAAGGTTGAAAATTTCAACATTGAATCAGATTCCAAAAAGGGATTTGAAAAAGGTGACATGCATGTTGTCATTATAGTTGAATGAATGACCATTGTGTCATCAATCACTCATTTTAAACCTGAATTGTTTCCTATGTTTTTCCACATGGATTCCATTAAATAATTCAAAAGTTTTCTTCAAAATTGGAGTTCTTTTACTATTGTTATCATCATTGTTGGTGTAAGGGGAACATGGAATAACAAAGCTAAAAAACAATTATTGATTGCAAATGTAAAAGATGAATTTGACCAAGATGTTTTTGTTTTTAACAATAATTTCATAGCAGAAAATGAACAACATTTTGAAACATATAATGCATGTTAATGTGTTTTGGTCTTGATTAAGAATGTGTGAACAACATCCAAAGAAGATTAATATTTGAGAACACAACAATACACAAATTTCACAAAGGTTGTTGATGATGTTAGTCAAGATCGTCTTTTTTAATTGCACAACAAACTATCACTTGTTCAAATTGCACTAAAATAAGTAAATTCTTTTCTTTTCAGTTTTTTCAAAAAAAAAAATTCAAATTCAAAAAAATAATTTTGATGATGCCAAATGTTCATCTATAGGCCATTTATACTAAAACAATAATGAAAATGTTAAAATAATTAAATATTACCAGGTGGGCACCCAATTGCACTTTAAGGGAAAAAAACCTTTTCTTTTATCAACCAAATGCCTACCCAATTATGCATGTAGGGACACAACCAAACGGCCTTCTAGTTGTGTCCCCAAGGAAAACACCCTTAAAAGAAAATAAAATTGGGTGGCCACTCGATTGTGTCCCTTGTAAGGCAAAAAAAACCATTTATTTATTTTCGTAATCAAATGGCCACCCAATTGTGTCCTTCCAATTCCCAAGATATATATATATATATATTCACAATCAAATGGCCGCCTAATTGTGTCCCTCCTAAGGGAAATATTTTTTCCCTTAGTTTTTTATGTTATATATATTTTTTTAATGTATCTTTTTCCACATTCTTCATTACTTTGTTGTTTTAACATTTTAATTTTTTTTAAATTTCAAATGATTAAGGTGTTGTCCATAGCTAACTACTACACTTCCATTTTAAGAACCATGAAAATTGTCATGTAGCAAATGTCATCATTTGCTCAACGGGTGATGTTCATTGTAATGTTTATTGTTCAAAATCACATGTTCATAAATCAAGTTCTCCTCAGGGTTCCATTGCAACCAATGATGGACTTATATTATTGACCATTTTAGGAAAATGGCTTGAAGCAATTGTGCACATGACAAAGTTTGAATTCATAAATTTGGCTCATTCAAAACAAGTTCAACTCCTTGTTTCAATTCGTGTTTTTAGTATATTTCAATTATCATCCACATTTGCCCTTATTAATTTCCAAGAAGACATACAACAATTTATCCCATAAGTAGAAAAAAAATTGAATGTTGAGGGGTTAATTGTTCCTTTGACAATTAATTCTAATGACAATGTCCAATTAGTTTTAGAATCCAAGGAGTTTTTTCAATGTGAGTAGTTTTAAATACCAAAAGTTTTGCAATGTAAACAATTTTTTCAATATAAGAAGTTTTTCCATGTAAGTTATTTCTCAACACAAACAAGTTCTTAATACAAACAAACTTTTGAATCGAAATGGTTTTTCAATACAAATAGTTTTTTACTACAAACAGTTTTTCCATCCAATCAAATTTGGAATTCAAGCAATTTTTCAATATAATCATTTTTTTAATACAAGTAGTTTTTCAATACAATCAAATTTGAATATAAAATATTTTTCAATAGAAGGAGGTTTAATTATTATAAATAGTTTTTCAATCCAAATAGTTTTTAAAAAATAATTCAATGTAATCTTATAATGAATCATTGATTCCATGTCTTTTTAAATGTGTATGTGTGAGGAAGGAAATTTTTATTATTTATATATTTGGGTTAAATTGAAGTTCATAATAATGGAAACAACTTTATCAAATCTTGTCGATCCATCATTTGAACATGTTGTAAATTCAAATGGTCTTTGCTTGGTTTCAACATGAAAACATGAAATAAGCAATTGTCTTTTCTTTAAATATATGTTATTTATTGGATAATCATTTTTCATTTCTTCAATTGAGGCAAAATAGTTTGGCACATTTAAATCAATGTTTATTATTGAATATTTAGGAAAACCCCCATAATGTCCTATTTAAAAATTATATCCAAGCTTTTTGTTTGATTTAGATCAAAATATGGTGACAAATGAACATTAGTATGTGACCAAAATGGCATTATTATTACGATGGGAGGTATGTGGGGAGATTTCACTACAATATTTTGGATAGCTAAGTGTTAGCAAAATCCAATTTACATTTGTAATAAAATATCAAAACACACTATGTCTTGATTTAGAATAGATTTTCAATCTATCCCTTTACATATAACTTCTAGCTCTCAACATTTTGAGCGAATTGCATAATTAATGGTCTATCTCAATCTTCACTTATTTTTTAAGCGAATGATCCCAAAGTTCACATAAATTTCGATCATTTTCCATCTTTTTCAGAATTAGTAATACCAACCCTCAAATTCAATTGTCACAACCAACTACGTGTTTATATTGGAATGAGAAATTTGACTCTACATTAATGGACATTTTGGAAAAGATTGGGATTCACAATTACAATATGTTGTTTCCTTGTTGAACACTTCTTGTAATACAAATATTACTACAAAAATAAAATATTGTATTCAATATTTACCAAAAATTGAGAAACAATACAAATTTTCCTATCAATTATGAAATTTTGTCTAGTCCATTCACCTTAATGTATGAAACCAAAGTTTTAAAAATACCTAAAATTCAAATGGAACATTTTCAAGATCTAATTTTGATCCTAATATAACACATAAATTTATTTATTTTTTGATTGGGCACTTTATGGCAATAATCTTTTTGAACTATTAAATGGTGGTCCAAATCTTATTTATTTTGAAAAAAATCAAAATTCATTAACATTTTTCCAAATATTAAAAAATTAATATCACATATTATGAATCACATGATATATAATGAATTATCCATAAATGACGAAGTTCAATAATCATATAATGAATGCACTTTAAAAGAAACTAAACAACCAATTCCTAAACAATGATTTTATGCAAAACATGATGTTTAATCAAATAAAATAAAACATAATGTTAATGTAGTAAAATGTAAAATGTACATACATTGACATTAAAAATAAAAAAATCCAAGATGTCCCCATAATTCCATGTTTTGATTATAAAAGGCCATGTGTTTTTAAATGACTTAAATGTTTTTCAAACAAATTATCAAAATAACATTTTACATAATTTCAAATTCAAATGTAACCTAGCACGACATCATATATATGTACAAGTTGTTTACATAATATCAATGAAAATAAACCTCCTTTATATTAGGTACTGAATAGATTTAAAAATAAATAAAATCATTGCATTGGTCCAAAAATTAACACAATTAGAATAACGTTTTATTTGACCATGTTTTTCTTTTGCTCAAATTGATAGACTATATGGGTATGGGCAATATAGGATGCATAGTAGTGGTATTAATGTCCTTGCAAACATGAATCAAACATAATCAATGTTATCATGTCTACCACATGATGATGTAGCAAGAGATGTGTTTCTTAAGTGACATATTGAATACAAATCGCTTTATATGTTAAGAAATGTTCATCCAAATATGGTCATGATTGTTCTACACCATTATACAAATATTTAAATATTACCATTCATCATCAATGGGCAAGTTTGTTTACTTTGCATATGGATTTGGAATCCCAAGTTCTTAATTTTAGTGATGCATCATTTGATAATTTTGATTTTGATAATGAAGAACTATATTGCACACCAACAAACTTGACGATACATAACTTTTTAGACATTCCAAAAATAATGGATTATGAGAATAATATATGTTCTATTGCCCCAAGTGAACACTTTCACCTTCTAAGTTTATTTGAAGATAAACATTCAAAGGAACTAATTTTTTTTCCAACATTGTTTTATGGCCAACCTTGACAATTTTCAGAAGGTTTTTTATATCAACAAATCGTTCCAATGGGAATTACTTCATAAATCCACGGATTTTTCAACCAATACTTTTAAACCTCTTTTTAAAAAACTATTAATTTCCATACATAAAGTCATAAGTTCAATTTGAGTGCATTTACAAAAAGAAAAATTATGTGGTAAAATTTTAAAAACTTTTCAAATCGAAATAATCCAAACTTAGATAATATGTTCGAATCATACCTAGATTAACATGATTTACAATACTTATGTAATTCACCTAATTATTTTGAAATGTTACAAAAGAATGTATTTACAATGATGAAACAATTTGGTCTTCCAACATCCTTTGTCATTTTTTACATCTATTGAAAGATTATGGGATCCCTTCATTAAAACTTTACACACATTATTACATGCTTTGAGATTAAATCTCCTAAATAAAATAGAAGACGTATAATCTTTTCATATAGTAGAATTGATACAAAATGACCATGTCACATGTGTAAGATATTACAATCATAAGACATCTTCTTTCCACAAACTTATGACAAAATATCATTATTTTTTTGGGCATGTTTTCAATTTTTATATTGTCACTGAATTCCAAAATTGTGGGAGCAAACAAGACCATGGACTTTTATGGATTAAAAATGTGCCAATGTATAAAATGCACACAAATGAAAAAATTGAACAATTTATAAACATGCATATTTCTTGTGATGTATCATTATTACCAAATCCACTACAAAATGCACAACAACATTAACACACAGCACATGTAAAAAAAAAAACAAAATTGTTTGTAAATTTCATTATCCATTATTTCCCTTGCGTGAAACAAAAGTTTTTAAACCACTTCAAATAGAATTATCCATTTTCACAACAATACCTCCATACACAAGCAAAATATATATTTCAATCTTTGAAAGATTTTTTTAAAAATGAAGATATATCATTTAATTTTATTTATTTTTTGAACCATGATGAAAATACATATATAGTAAGTTTGAAAAGTAAATTAACAAAGTTGCATATTTTTTTTAAACGAACTCTTAGAAACAAAAAAACTAATGCATTTAATACATGTGTTGCTCATTTGTGGTTTGCAAATATATATATTCAATTTATTTTAAAGCCATGTGCAGCTATAACATATTGCACATCATATATGACAAAAGTAAATAAATAAATAACATTAAAACTACATACTATTAGAAAAAAACGTATCACAAAAATATAAATGCAAATACAAATTTTTTTAAGTTGGGTAATGTTTTTTTCAATGTTTAACAAATGGTTGCTCAACTTGTTGTTTATTTTGTGTTTTCTTTACCGTTATATCATTCATTTCAAATATTTCAATTCATCAATATTTTGTTTTTGTGTTAAAACCACAAGTTGCATTAAATGAATTAAAACTTAATTCAACTAATATAATGTGTTCATAAATCATAAACAAATATATCAATCATTTTAATGAACTAAGTTGCAATTATATATTTTATCCCATATTGTTTAACTTCCCTTTTAAATGCATAGATGATATAAATAGATGCATTGTAAACATTAAAATACACAATATTTGCCAAATGGGACGAATCAATTGAAGAAGTTTAACCCTAATTTGGTTAAATCCAAAATAAAACAAAAAAAAATTCAAAGATGTTATAAGATTTACCTACCTACCTACTTCAACCTATTTACCTAATTACCTACCTACCTATTTAGGCCTACTTACTACCTACCCACCTAGGCCTACTTACTTAGGGTAGGCCTACCTACCTACTTACCTACCTATTTAAGACTTATTTACCTATTTTTATTTTAAATGTTTAAAAATCATCAATGTTACCATGTGGCACAACACTATTTGTCCACGTGTATGAATTAAAAACCCTTAAAAAATGGTAATAAATATGATTTTTTAATGCCACGTGGCATTGGTCATTGTTTGAAAATGCCATGTGACATTGGTCATTATAAATTGGTGACTAGTTGCATGATAGTCACATGATAATTGCATGTGTTATACAATCAACAAATGAATATAATAGTACATTCAAATATATATTTCATCCATTGCCTATGTGATGACATCATCATGACATCATCATTTGCAACTAATGTCTTATGCAACTTGTTTAACACAACTATAAATCATTTTGGTTGCATATGTCATTTGCAATTTAAAATTACTTATAAATTGTAATTGAAAATATGCAATTTTTTTATAATAATGAATATATTTTAACTACCAAATGTTGTATCCAAATAAAAAAAATGAATGATTCAATGTACTCAAAGGGTGCATTCACAGTTGGGGTACACAAAAGGAATGTTTTGCCCCAAAACCAATTTTTTTTTTAAAAATTGAATGACCATTACATTTACAATTTTATTTTTTTTGGTATTTATTTTTTCCATTAGATAGTCACATACTTCTTGATTAAAATGGTAGTGATTTTTTGTGATTTGTATGATTAAAACATCTACTTAAATGTCGTGAAAGATGGTTCAAAAATTGTGTCTCACTTTGCAATTTTATCGAAAAGAACTCAACAAAACTAACATTATTTGTTCAAATTACTCCATATTTTAACCATAAATAGCATGAAGTATGTTCTATATGATGGCACAAATGTTTTGTATGATAAATCACCAATTTTTTTGGAATTGATGCTAAAATCTTGAAATTTTTCATAAAATATATGCATCAATAAAGGCAATCAAAATAATTTTATTAATTACAAATTAACATTCTAAAGATTTGGAAAGAAGTAAAAAAGACATGGGTGCAATTTTTTAAATTTTAAATTGACCTTTTTAATAGGGTTTTGGCACTCTAAATGAAAGTATGTCATTTTGGAATGTTTAAATAATCCTACATTCCTTTTTGGTTTATACTTGAACATGACATTCAAAATTTATTCAATTGATTTGAATCATTCACTATAACATTTATTGGTTGAAAGCCTAAACATACATATACCCTTTTCATTGTTTAACATATCAAAACATTCATTTTGTTAAATCCTTGTTTTAGGACTTAGGACACAAGACAAATGAATGTCCTTGTGTCCTTGTTGACGTGGTACCCCAACTGTGAATGCACCCCAAAATCAAAACCATTGCATCCAATTAACATTTAGAATGACGATATAAATAATGAAGTGAATGATTCGTGTCCTAAGATTCCTATTGCATGTATAATCAATATTGAACATTGATTTATGATTTGACTTTGTGATTCAATCGTGTAATTTATCAAACCAAAAATCATAAACTTTCAAGGATGAAATTTTCACAAAATTTTCATAGATGATGGAGGAATTTGAATATCATAATTGTTTTAAACAATTAAATGAAGAACACATATTAATATTTGATGATGTTATGCATAAAAATCAATTATACCTAATATATTGATTTTTAAATTTTTGACATGGGGTGTTGTAACTGGTAAATTTTTTAATTCAAGGATTATGATGATTTTACAATAAATACATATTTTTTTACTTAATAAAGACCAAAGCTTTACTTATGGCATCAACAAATAAGGTTGTTTTGAATATTAATGGTTTAATAATACATTCAACATTGAACATAGATGTCCAACAATTCTTATTTAGTCTACCAAACTTATCAACAAACTCATTGAATAGGTTTACATGCCAATACGAACAATTGCAACTTGTTGTGATAGATGAAATATCATTTGTCGGTGCTAAAAATGTTGAATGTTATAAATAATAAGTTAAGGTCCATAAAACATATTCAAAACAAATTATTCAGTGGTGTGGATGTTTTCATGAAAATTGATTTTTATTAAACACCCCTTGTGAAAAATAATTGGATCTTTCAAAACATCAAAGACAATGTTAATGCATTAACACCAAATTTTTTGGCAAACATATGTCCAATGTTATGAATTAAATAAAAAATGTGATAATCTAATATAGTTTTCATACAAACTTTGAAAAAATTTCGCACTACAACAAAAAATACAAAGGATATTCAATTTGAAATTGACAACCACCCAACAATTTTATTATTCCCTATTTATTTGATATAAATAAACTTGTGCAAAAAGAAAATGAACATGTGTTCGTTAATACATTAGGTGCGACATTTATTTTCAAAGCAATGGAAATTAATCATCAATCATGCCCACCATTTTACAAACTCTTAAATGATGCAAGTAAAATTATAGGTTTGAATTCTATAATTCAAATATTAAAAAATATGTTGGTTGAATTATGTGTTGGTAACTATGCAACATGTGATGGTCTTGTGAATGGAATTGATGGCATTTTAAAAACATCAACAACATATTGTGACAAAACCATTATATGGATAATGTTTCAAAATT
>Ga0209208_10012339_pt1 | contig 10832 bp, 12 predicted proteins | sample S1TSphfallax_3_FD_187694 | JGI IMG/M metagenome (GOLD analysis project Ga0209208, IMG submission 187694) | Host-associated microbial communities from peat moss isolated from Minnesota, USA - S1T2_Fd - Sphagnum fallax MG (SPAdes) (version 2) | ecosystem: Host-associated > Plants > Peat moss >... | reverse complement strand
GAAAACTGTTTTCTTACCACTTACCATTCATCCTTAGTAGTGCGCCGGTGCATGCTGGTTCACCGTGGCCCAATTAGGGTATGGGATATTCTGAATCTCTTGATATGTTTCAGGAGTGAGGTTGGGAAGGGGAAGTGGGATTGGAAAGGTCCTTCTCAAGAAGTTTCAGAACTTGGATTTGTCCGATTCTTCTTCTTCTTCTTGTGGATTTCAAAAGTTGGATCGTTACTCTCAAGCCTATATTCCTGTAAAGCATTCAAGTGAAATTGTATTTTATGTTATAGGATTTACAAATAGGTAATTGTTGATTGGACGAGGAGTCCATCCTTTAAAGCTAAGAAATTCAACAATGAAAAAACATCAGATAACATACAAGCATGACCCAAAAGAATCATTACAACTCAGCTTACAATGATCAATTCAGGGAGACTAAGGACCATGACTAAGAGCATCTCCACCGGTGCTCAGTATGTCACTCTGGATAATAAAATTAAATGTATAAGTTAAGTTGTTTTTATTTTGGCAACCCCACCAATAAAACTGGAACTGGAACTGCATATATGTGGGGACTACTAATAGCAAACCACCTGGACTGATCATTATGATCAACCAATCAGAAACACTGAACTGCAGTTAGGTTCAATTCATTACACTCTTTTTTTGGAGGTGCACGACTGTGTTGTGCCTTTTACCAGCCACGGCAAGCTGCACATTTTGACTTTCTCACAATAAATTTCACTGTCTGGAGTCACATATTGAGCACCATTGGAGATGCTCTAATAAATCCAACCTTTGGTGGTCCACACTTAAATTTCACCATCAATTGTAGTAGTCGCAACATCCACTCAGACTGAAGTGCTACAAGTAGCAGAGACATGAAACCAAAATTCCAAGGAGGCCGCTCCATGGTCCCTTTTTGGTGGTACCACATCTGATAACACTGTTGAACTTTGACTGTGTTACAATATCAATAGAGATCATACTGTAAACAAAATGAACTTGATATCATGATTGACCAGACAAATTACTGGCATCACCATCTTCAAAGTGATGAAAGGGATGCTGGAAGTGTGGCAATCTTCACAAACCCACAGATTTTTCCCTCATTTGGAGAGGACTACCAGGAGCTGTGTTGATGAGCCCAAATGCAATAGCCAGTTTCTTGCTGTGGTGACAAATGAAATACCATTCCTTCTCCTTCCACATCATTCAGAACCAATTTCACACAAGGCACGTACCCCGCATCACACACAAGCCCTGACAATCTCTGCTGTTCTGCATGAACACCCTTGAGATTTGGTAACTTGGATTTGCCATGCATGGGCACTCTTGTTGAACACACTCCCAGCATCTTCCATGCTCCCACACTTTGCATACATGTCCACCAAGCTACTGCCCACAAAGACATCAGAATCCCATCCACATTCAACGATCTGCTGATGAACACACCTGCCCTCTTCAATTGCAACCATGCTGGGACATGCATTCAGCACTCCAGCAAAAGTAAGAGAGTCTGGTTGCACACAATGCTGTTGCATTTGTCAAAATAGTTCCAGTGTCTTCTGCCCTTGCCTGCATTTCACATGTCCCAATACCAAAGCATTCCAAGTGACCACATCTTGAGATAGCATCTTGTTGAACACTCTCCAAGCCTCCTCAATGCTCCCACATTTTGCATACATGTCAATTAAGCTATTGCACACAAAGACATTAGTCTCACAAACACTTTCAATGAGCTATTTATGAACAAGCCTGCTGTCTTCAAGTGTTCCTAAACCAGTGCATGCCTTAATCACCTGAACAAAAGTGAATTTGTTAGGACTCATTCCTTCTCAGAGCATTTGTTGGAAAAGCTTTATTGCCTTCTCCAGTTGCCCATCCTTCACATATTTTGTAAGCTTCTGATTCCATGCAAAAATGTTCAATTGCACTGTGCCTGGTGCCATTACAGCTATCTTTGGGCAAGACAGCAACCAAGAGAGAGCAACAAGATTGACACCAACAAGGGTGCTCCATTGACATTTGAACTCTGAGAGGTTTGATGTTCACTTACCTTATCTGATCTATGACCCTACCATTGCAAAGGATCCATAAAGAACTCCTGCCACAGTTTCTCTCTTGTTGCACTGATGATGAAGAAGAATTTTTTTTACTTCACAATACCCCTTGACAATTGCTCTCTCTTGCTCGTTACAATCCAAGAGCATCCCAAGTAGACATAAACTTTGAAGTGCATCATCCCCAGTCTGATTGTGGTTTTTTTCTGGGTTCTTTTTTCTAGAATCTGAGCTGTGTAGTAGAGCTCTAATTTTTGTCGTAGTAGTAGTAGTAGTAGTAGTAGAAGAAGAAGAAGAATCTGGGGGACATATCAGCTACTTCCCTGCAAAGTTAGTCAAACTGATTGCACAGTTATCTATCAGAAAATGGGCACACCCTTCTGAGCTTCCAAAGTGCCCTTGTTGTGTGAAGGAAGAACTCGGCAACCAAAATGCATTCAGCAACCTAGCAAGAGTTTTGATGTGAAGGATTTACAATTGAGTTGGGGGTGAATGACGCAGGCAGGAACAGAGGTGCCCAAAGTGACGCTGTACTCATACTATAGAAGTAAGTGGGCATGGTGGCTGTGACTTGCTCTTCTGTGGAAAGGAATGGCTGAAAACCTGTGGTCATTATTGGCACACTTTACAGCACCAATTGCCATTGAATTTACTGCAGAGTTTACCAAGCTGAACCCATTGCAGTTGATCCTGTATCGAAGATTGATGGTGTAAAACTGGTTGATTCAGTTCCAATTCTACTTTTATTTTCCCCACACCCTTGAAATGCAACAAATGTTGGATTTGCTTAAGAAACATCCCCAAGAGATTGGTATCTATAGCTACTTTGGCTTGCTATATGATTTCACAAGAGTCAAAGTCATTTGTCTTGAACCTAGATTGAGATATTGATAGGCTGACTAAGTACCCATTCCTCCAAGGATCTCTTTGCCTGTGCAGCAATCAATTTCTCCCAGAAGGTTTTTACTTCGTGATCCTGGTATGTAAATACTTTGAAGCATTTCTTGTCATGGTCATTCTCAGACCCATGTGGATTTGCAGGATTTTGAACATTGATATCAGGAAAGCCAAGTTAAGTAAGTTTGTGCAATCAACTGCAGAATGTGATAGAAGGAAATGCTGGGTAACGAGGAGTAGCTCATGTGGGCACAAGGTGTCATTGAAAAGGGATATACTGGTTTTGATCTTCTTCTCACTCACCATATTTTGAAGCACATCTGCATTTGTATGGTTGTAATGTGATTAAGTAACCAAACTTCACGAAGTCTGCAGATGTAGGCAAGGTTTAAGAATTGCAAGCATTATTTGAAGCTCCCTGGAAACGGAATCGTAACTGTAGAATGCTCCTCATAGATTAGATATCTCAAAGCCTTCTGTACTTGATTGTCTTTTATGATGCATTGATGCAGCTCTGCAGCAAATAGTGGAAAAAACTGCTGGGAAGTACTGTTTTGGGGACACAGTTACCCTTGTAAGATCCATTTTTCTTTCATTTTGCATTTTATCAGTCCTATTTCACCTTTGCTGCACCATCTTGACTTATTGTTTCTGCACCTGGAGACTGATCATTTCCAATGAATATGAATAGGCAGATATCATGTTGGTTCCCCAAGTGGCAAGTGCAAACTGCTTCCAGGTGGAAATGGTATGCAAGTAGGCACTTCCAAAGTGCTATGAATGATCTCTTTCTACAGTAATTGCTCTAACTGACTTTTGAAGCAGAATCTAATCTTTGCATTTCTGTGTGGCATGATATCCAACAATTCCAACATGTTGGGGAAGCATTGTATGAATTGACTGAAGTTGAGGCTTCCATGCCTCCCAACCAGTCAGACGCTCCAAAATCATGACTAATCTTGTGTGGCAAGAACTTACATCTAATGGTGCACCTCTGGGTTCTGCAAGATCAATAATGGGTTGGTGTGAAAAACTTCAATCCATGGCAAGGGTGTTAAGTAAGTAGACTATGAATGCCGTATTCTTAGTTCATGGAGAAGAAATGAATGCTACAGTAGATAATAAGCCCAACATTTTGTATCGAACTATCACCATGAATGACAGGAAGTCACTGTCCAAATGCTTCTCAGTTTTTCAATCAGCTTCTGACAATGGGAATAGATAAGAATCCACTCACAATTCTGAGGAAACAATTACACAAAAATCTGGCAATCCTGACTTTCTGCACACAGCAGGCAGATTCAGTCATGTCAGCTTGCAATCAACAGGCATGTAATTGCTTTGAAAAAATAAAAAGTTATGCATTAAACAATGCTAGATGACTTGTGGAAGGGCAATTACAGATGAAAAAAATTTCAAGCTGAAAAAAAACAGCGTGCGTCTTTGGCAGTCTAGGAGTGGCATGAGCAATTCCAGATACATGATTCTTCAACCTGAAATAAACCGGACATGAGTCTTTGGCAGTCTTGGAGTAGCATGCTACTGCACTGATCTTCCATCAAGATTCATAACCCTAGATTCATGCTGCCATTCTGTAACTCCCAAATCCAAGAAACAAAGACCCTGTGTCATCAAACACAATCTTACATTATTTGAAGCTCATCATCATCTTCAAGCAGTTATGGCAGAAATTGAAAGTTCAAATGGAGGGATTCTCCAGTCTTCAAGCTCACGTTGCCGTTCTGTAACTCCCAAATCCAAGAAACAAAAACCATACATAATAAAACATGATCTTACAATTGCACTTCTGAACTCAAAATCCAAGGAAGAAAAAAAAACCATGTGTCACATGATCTTACAATAGTTGAAGCCTGTCATTAGATCTTCAAGCAGTTACAGCCAAAATTGAGTTCACAATGGTGGGATTTCCTGAAGTCTTTCAAGCTTGCATTGCAGTTCTGAACTCCAAATCCAAGAAACAAAAACCATACATCATAAAACACAATCTTACAATTGGTTGAAGCTCATCATCTTGAAGCAGTTATGGCAGAATTTGAGAGTTCACATGGTGGAATTCCTAAGGTATTTCAAGCTCACATTGCATGTCTGAACTCCAAATCCAAGAAACAAAAACCATGTCATAAAACACAATCTTACAAAGAATTGAAGCTCATCATCTTCAATCAATTATGGCAGAAATTGAGAGTTCACATGGTGGAATTCCTAAGGTATTTCAAGCTCACATTGCACTTCTGAACTCCAAATCCAAGAAACAAAAATCATTAGTCATAATGAACACAACCTTACAATAGGTTGAAGCTCATCATCTTGAAGCAGTTATGGCAGAAATGGAGAGTTCACATGCTGGGACCCCTAAGGTCTCTGAAGCTCAGATCTTTAAGGTCACACAAGCCCACGTTTCACTTCTGAACTCCAAATCCAAGAAACAAAAACCTTGAGTCATAATAAACACAATCTTAGAATAGGTCGAAGCTCATCATCTGGAAACAGTTATGGCAGAAATTGAGAGTTCACATGGTGGGATTCCTAAGGTCTTTCAAGCTCTTGCATGGCAGTTCTGAACTTCCAAATGCAAGAAACAAAAACTCTACATCATCAACAGGATCTTTACAACAGTTGAAGCTCATCATCATCTGCAGGCAGTTTGTATAATTCTCACAAAGTGCTGCTCATCAATTGCTAACATTCTTTCGAGCAACACAAAAACATGGTTTTGTGCTTTGCTTGCCACTAGTGGCTGCTCGTGGTACCTCAGAAACTGAATAAGGTTTTCAGTCTTTTGGTGGTGCTTCAAACAAAGGAGCCAGGTCTGGATCCGCAAGGTCCAGATCCATCCAGCCATTGAGAACCATGAACTCTTGGTAGTGTGGTGGGGGCGTCACGGGACGAGCCGCGCGGCAAAGCTCGTCGAAGTCGGAAGGAGGTCCATATACTCGCAGAATGGATACAAGAAATCTGGCTGCACTCTCGTCCAACAGCGGCGATCGCGGAGGCGGCATCTGTACCTCCAAGCGCTGCGATTGCTTCCTCGGTACTGTCTGCATGTTTCCCATAAGCCCCCTTCCTATGCTATTGCAGACAATCTGCAGACAATCTCCACAAAATCTGCACAATTCAATGGCAGCACGTCGGTAAACGAGAAGAAGCCGAAGTCTTTTGTTCGATTTCGAAGATCTGCTGTTGGCTGCGGCAGCAACGCTATCTTCCACAAAAGATTCTGATGCCGCCCCAAGGGATCCTCACTTTTTCCACAGTGAAGAAGATGGTAGCAAAACCTATCCATCAATCTCTGAGAAGGATTTCTTTGTGCGATTCTTCTGCACAGCCCACAGAGAACAACAACGAGACATGTAAGAAACTCCTGGAAAAATCCTCTCTGCCTCCACCAACATGTCGAAATGGTTGCCAAGGATTTCCAGAGCACTTGCAAAATCATCTTGCAATCACCTCCTTCTTCTTTCCCTGCTAGATGTCTTCACAAGATGTCTTTTGTGCCAAAGTTAGGTTCTCAGATCTGGTACTCTACTCCAGTAAGGAGCAGATACACACCAAAGCAGAGAAATTCTCAAGAAGAATCTCTCAATGCTAGAATCCCTAGTACTAAGCAGGAAGCTAAACGTGAGTGTTTTTCTGACATAAATTGCAGAGAATACTATCTCAGCAATCTTCAAATTGAACAGTTGCAGCTGCAAAATCCCTAGAAGTAAAGCAGGAAGCTCACATGAGTTTTTTTCTGACACAAATTGCAGAGAATCCTATCTCAGCAATCTTCAAATTGACCAGTTGCAGCTGCAAAATCCCTAGAATTAAGCAGGAAGCTCAACATGAGTATTTTTCTGACACAAATTGCAGGGAATCCTATCTCAGCAACCTTCAAAATTGACCAGTTGCAGCTGCAATGGCTGGACAATGAACTCTAGATTCCTCAGAAACAAAGAAATTAATATGATCAACCAACTTGAATGTGGTGGTTCTCAAAGCCCATCATCATCTTCTTACTGGCGTTGTATCAGAATATTGAAAAAATTAGTATGATCAAACATCATAAATGTGGTTCTCAAAGCCCATTCATCATCTTACTGGAATTCTAACAAAAGATTGTGCCACCGTTGTGTTTCGCAAAATATTGTGATATTCATCAACATGCATTGATCTTTTTCTCTGTTGCAATAACAGAACACTCAATATCTAGATGCTGGCTAGTCTCCAATGTATTGGTAGTCCATTAGAATTGTAGAGTGGAAGAAAGTAAATTAAGAGTGTAAGGTTTTACAGAAGTGAAGAATCAGCACAATTCAATGGGCTTCACCTTGTTTTCAGAGCTTTTTGCAATCAGACTCAACCATGTCAGGACTGTACCTGCCATCAGCCAATGCAAACTGGTCAAATGCGGTTGATACAAAGAGACAATTCTTGAAAGCTCAAATGAAGGATACATACATTATCCAATGAAGCCCAGAGAAAATTGAAGATCAAAACCCACCACACTTCCCAAGACAGAAAAATCTTGTCAAAAACTCACATAGCACACTCTACATCCCTGTTCCAATAGATATATACAGAAAGAAATAGACACCCAATCTCAAGGAGACCTTTAAAGGCTCCATCATTGTCATGACAAAAAAGGCTCTACCTTTCCTTCAGGAATTGGATAGATATATCGATGTGACCTTCACCAAGGATGATGCCTGCATATGCCTTTCTTCTTTGTATGTACAGTTGTGTTGCAATAGAATCTGGAAATAGCTGCGCTGCAGTCTCATTCTCAAAGCTTTCAAACAAGCCATTGGACTACCAAAGACAAAGTTAAAAGATGAGATACAATCAGTTCATTTTCTCTCATTCTAAATGTCACACGATGATGCACAACAGAAATTATCAAATCCTGATCATCAACTTCATCTCTGATCATATTGGAAGCCCATGTGATGCAACAACAATTGTTAATGAGTTCCAGTTGCTTTTCTACAGAATGGGAGAGCACATAGCTCATCACTTAGACCACTGCAATAGATTCAAAGAGGAGAACACTGATCAAGTCTTGGCAGACACATCCTATGCCAAAACTCCTTTACAGATACACAAATGAACTCCAGAGTATTGATGCAATTACAACCCTACTGCTCTCAACATCTACACACAGAACGAGCATGAAAATGCAGCACATCCTCCCAACAGATGGATACCTGTGTTCCAAATCTACCTCATTTGCTTCAGCAGCTACAAAGGAAAATGCAGATGCAGCAAGCAATCTCCTGAGAGCTACATCTGCTATGAATCTACCTCATTTGCTCCTGCAGCTAGCTACACAGGAGAAGGGAGATGCAGCATGCAACCTCATGACAGATACATCTGCTGTGAATCTACCACATTTTCTTTAGAAACAACAACAGCAGCAACAACCCATCACATTCAATTGTTTCAGGATACAAGTGGTGAATCTGCTTGTTTATTACATGAATGTGTATGTGTTTTCAAGTAAGGAGATTCCCCTGATGCCTTCACATATGGGGAACATTCCAGTAATAGGGTATATGGTGAAATGCTCTACACAAAATTGGACCTAGAAGAAGAAGAAGAAGATGTCTGTCTGTCTGTCTAATCGGATCTATCTGCAAATCGCTCAACATCATCATCAGCTAGGTTTACCCCACCCATTCCTTCCCCGAGATCTGAACTGATGTTTGCCAGAAGCTGTGAGTCGTTGTAATGCGTGACTGCTTGCACAATTGCTCGAGCACGCTTGGCTGGATTGGCAGATTTGAAGATGCCTGATCCCACAAACACGCCATCGCATCCCAACTGCATCATAAGAGCGGCATCGGCGGGAGTCGAGATCCCTCCGGCACCGAAGTTGAGGACGGGGAGCCTTCCTAGCTGCTTGACGAGCTTGACAAGCTCATAAGGCGCAGAAATCTGCTTGGCAAAGGTGAAAAGTTCGTCTTCATCCAGCAGCCGCAACCTCCTCATCTCTCCCAACACCGATCGCGCATGTCTGACGGCTTCAACTACGTTACCAGAGCCCGCCTCTCCTTTGGTCCTGATCATCGCTGCGCCCTCTGCAATTCGACGCAGAGCTTCTCCCAAGTTGCGACAACCGCATATGAATGGCACACGGAAGTTGTGCTTGTTGATGTGGTTCTCGTCATCCGCCGGCGTCAAGACTTCGCTCTCGTCAACGTAAGCCACTCCAATCGCCTCCAGAATTTGAGCTTCTACAAAATGTCCAATCCTCGCTCTCGCGATCACCGGTATACTCACCGCCTTCTTGATCTCCTTGATAAGTCCCGGATCGCACATGCGCGCGACGCCTCCTCCTTCCTCTGCCCTAATATCGGCTGCCAGTCTATCAAATGCCATCACTGCAACTGCACCCGCCTGTTCAGCAATGCGCGCTTGCTCTACGTCCGTCACATCCATTATCACTCCTCCTCTCAGCATCTGCGCCTGCCCGACTTTCACCGCGTAAGACGATTTCATTACATCTCCATTGTCGAGTATCGCAACCACTCCGCCAGTCCCCGAAGCTTCTGCCATGCCAGTAGCCCTCCTCTTGCTGCAAACCACTTGCCTGCCTCCTCTTTCTCCACTTCCTCCCGTCTCCTTGTCCTTCTTCTTCTGCTTCTTCAGACTTCTTTTAGCACGCGAAACAAAAAAACCTCCAAACAACAACTTCAATAACCAAAGAAAACCAGAGCAGACCAAAGCAAACCAAGCAAAAACAAAAGGAGAACAAACGCGAAGTTACATACAACAACAAAAGGACTTCAAACAAGCTCCACAGATCACCGAATTCAACAATACGAATTGGAAACTGAGCAGTATGACACAATCTTCGTGATCAAATCTCGAACACGGAGCTTTCGTTTGGAAATTTCGAAGCTATTTGGTTGTGAATGTCGATCGGTTTTTGAAAGATTTCATCAGTCAGTTTCCGAGTGTCCTTCTGTCTTCCTCTCCCCTCTCGCAAAGCACAAACGGAAGCAAAGGCGAAGAAACAACGCCGAGACACGAGTCCGTTTCATGTCCTTGTGAACGTTCTGGTCGTGTCTAGAGCTTTCCAGTAGAATCTACGACTGCATCATGTTCCCCCATCTATGTGGGATGGTAGAATCCCATGTCCCGATGTATCCGGAGGGAAGAAACCCATGTCCCCATATATGTGGGGGGGAGGAAAAACCATGTCCCTATGTAGTTGAACCCCATGTTGACATCCATGTATTGGGGTGAAAAGCCAAATATCCCCATGTAGGTGAAACCCATCTTGCCATGCATGTATGGAGTAAAAATCAATATCCCCATGTGGGTGAAACCCATGTCAATCTGCATGAGGGAGGTAAAAACCCATGTTCCCATTTTTTTGAAACCAATGTACCCTTCACAGCTCTACGTATGCCATGTCAAACCCATGTATGTAGAAACCCATGGCCCCATGTGCCCCTTATGTTAAACCCATGTCTTCATGTATGTGAAACCTTTGAGAACCCCATAATTTTGAAATCCATGTATGTGAAACCCATGTCCCTATGTATGTGGAGGGTACAAACGCATGTAGCTGTATGTATGCCATGTTTCTGCTTCATGTCCTCATAAATATTATGGTCATGTCTAGAGCTTTCTACAAAGGGTGGGGGGGAGGGGTTGTTATCATGAGTGCATCATGTCTCCTCATTAGTTTTTTTTAATTTGAAAGAATAGTTTTGAAGATTTTGCAGGCAAAAGGAGGACAACATTTGCCAAAGCATACGGGAGAAAAGTGAGGTGCTATTGGGAACTCTTTGGGGGAACATGTTAGGAACTTGGGAACTCTTTGCTTTGACCCACCCAGCCCCCCCCCACCCCATTACCTATTCACAT
>Ga0209208_10012337_pt1 | contig 10833 bp, 2 predicted proteins | sample S1TSphfallax_3_FD_187694 | JGI IMG/M metagenome (GOLD analysis project Ga0209208, IMG submission 187694) | Host-associated microbial communities from peat moss isolated from Minnesota, USA - S1T2_Fd - Sphagnum fallax MG (SPAdes) (version 2) | ecosystem: Host-associated > Plants > Peat moss >... | reverse complement strand
CGTTTACCGTTACCGTTCAGCACAGGCTGTTGCCACGCACGAATGTTTCACGAATGTATGCCGAATGTTTTGACAAGGTGCTTTGTCACGTAAATTCGCGAATTTTAAAATGCAAAATGACGAATGTCATAACTAGGGAGGATTGGATAAATCAATGTACACAAAGTACATAACTTACAGTTTTTTAATGGCCATAGGGCCTCATGTTTATGATTCATGAAACATTACCAAACAAAAGAAAATTGAAACAATAATGTAATGCCCATCTATATAATCTCCTCCTCTTTGATATGGTAGTGGTTTTTTTCTTAAAAACAAGATATTATTATGCGTTCAATACTAAACAAATGCAAAAAAATACATTTTTTGAATGGAATTTCATCCAAAAACTTTAAATTTCTAAATGGTCCTAGATTTAATTGTTGTAGATCAATATCATACACCATAAAAAAATTCACCCAAGAATTCCATCCACAACCTTAGTTTTGAAGTATATATTCAAAATTTCAAACTACGTGACAAGTATTATTTTGTCATGAATATACTCCATACATTCAAATTTTTCAATGTTTGTTGAATTTTTCAAAATAATTGGTTAGATGAAGTCTAAAGATAATCAAATATACTTAAAACAACCAAAAATAATCCAAGATGTGATGTCCATACATTACTAAAAAACTTAATTATAGAAAGATTATATATGTGATTACAATTCTAGAGGGGCTTCACTAAAAGAAATCTTGTCCATTTCAACTATCATTTTGCAACTACAATGCAACTTTTGTCCAAACCTACTACATTTGCAACTATGACCTTTGTAATCCTATGTGTCCATGCAGTTACAAGTATATACCACTACATGTGTGACTAAATGATGGGTCCAACCAACTATTAATCAAATATGTAGTTGCTTGATACAACTACAAAAGTTTTAGGTCAAAATGTAAATGAAAATTTGACATATTTTGTTCATTTTCTCTTGTTTGTCCACTTATGGATGATAATTGAATTACATGGTGACAACAACTATAATTTTCTTATAACTATGGACAATATAAGTTACTAACTATTTCAAATTAACCTACATGGAGCACATGGCATTTCCATAAATTTTCAAAATAAATATAATTTTATTTCAATGCATAAATCTAAATAAACCATTTCAATTTTGGATATATATCACCATAACATTATCATTTTCACCAATTTGGTTAAAACATTTGTTTATATTTATTTTTGTGGTAGTTAGATTTTTAACAAAAATTAGAATAAATACTTAATTATCAATTAATTAGATAGGCGAGGTAGTATGTAATAAGTAAGATAGGTACTAGTAGGTAATAGGTAGGTAGGTAAGCTAAGCAAGAGGTATTTTATGTTGTGGATATGTCATAATGTTTTTGTATTAATTGATTAATTAATTAGTTGTGTTAAACAATTTATTTATCAAATGTAGACTAGGTAATTAATTTATTAGGTAGGCTAGGTAGTAAATAGTAGGTAGGTTATAAGTTAAGCAAGAGATATTTTGTTTTGTGGATGTGTCATAGTGTTTTTGTATTAATTGATTAATAATTAGCTATGTTAAACAATTAATTTATTAAATGTAGGCTAGGTAATTAACTTATTAGGTAGGCTACATACATAGTAGATAGTAAGTATGTAACTTAAGTAATATGTAATAAGTAGGATAGGCACTAATAGGTAATAGGTAGGTAGGTTATATGTTAAACAAGATGTATTTAATTTTGTGGATATGTCATAATGTTTTTGTATTTATTGATTAATTATTTAGCTATGTTAAACAATTAATTTATTAAATGTAGGCTAGGTAATTCATTTATTAAGTAGGCTAGGTAGTAAGTAGTGTTTTTGGGTATAGCTCAAAAAATGAAGTTTAATAGAAAAGGTTTTGTAATTTTTAGACTTAAGGTGTGAGAGATATTGAATTTTTTGTTTAGATTTTTTTCATTGGAAATTCAATAACAAATGAAAACTTCTTTGACTTAAGTATAAATTTGAAATAATGACATTCATGACATTTGCAATCAATTTCATTATGAAATTATATCATTACATAACTAAATGGCATTATGATTTTTTAATAAAACAATGTAAAATAATTTTAAATTTTTATTTCACATGTGGAATCAATTTTGTAAAAAGAAAAAATAAATAAATCATTTTGATAACAAAACACAGTACATTGATACTTTTGAAATTAATATTGGGTGCAATAGGTTGGGGTACAATAATAGGAACTATGACACCCATTTGTCTTATGTCCCAAATCTAAACTAAAGACTTGGCAAAATGAATGTTCTAAGATGCTAAACAATGAAAGGGGAATATGTATATTTGGACTTTCATCCAATAAATGTTATAATGAATCATTCTAATCAATTGATCAAATTTTGAATGTCATATTCAAGTATAAACCAAAAAGGAATGTAGGACTCCTTAGACATCCTAGAATGGCCTACTTTCATCTAGAGTGCCAAAACCTTATTAAAAACATAAAATAATGCCTCTTTTTTTTACACCCACATTTCCTATACTTTTTTCCAAACCTTTGCAATGTAAATTTTTAAATAACAAAATTAATTTGATTAATGCATCTATTTTTTAAAAAAATCCAAGATTCTAACATCAATTCCACAAAATTTGGTGATTTACCATACTGAAAAATTATGCCATCATATAAAACGTATTTTATTTTATTTATGGTTAAAATATGGAGCAAGTTGAACAAATATTGTTAGTCCTGTTGAATCCTTTTTGATAAAACTGTGAAATGGGACATGGTTATTGAGCCATCTTTTAGGACACTTAAGGACATGCTTTAATCATCCAAATCACAAAAAATCACCACCATTTTAATCAAGAACTATGTGAGTATTTGATAAAAAAGAAAATCTACCAAATAAATTATTTCATAAATGTAATGGCCATTCAAAGTAATGTCCTAAGAGTGATTTTGGGGTGAGACGTTCCTTTTGTGTACCGCACCCATGATTGCACCGTATTTTAGATAAATATGTATTTTTTTGACATATGAAATTGGAAACTTTTCAAAAATTGAATATGGAATGAAATTCAAAATTTGAAAATTACACATCATGAAAGACATTACATTTGAATTTTTGAAATACATATTTAAAATTAATCTAATTTATATATATATTTGGATGTCATTATTTCTCACCACATGAAGTTGTGGTTGGAGAATTAAAGCCTCGATGTATGGTTGAGAAGGTGGAAGGTTTAATTCCTTACTATGTCATATTTTTAAAAATGGACATGTGGCATATAATAATAATAATCTTAAGAAACAAAATGGTGGACTAAATGCACATTTGGTAATGGTCAATAGTCCAACCAAATATTTATTTTATTACTTTATTATTTAAAAAATATTATGATTATTTATGGGTAGTTCAACCTAACAACAAAGTTCAACAAACGCCATGGTAGTTTGGAATTACTAAAAACTTGACTATATATAGTAAAACAACTAGCATGAAAACCATGGTTTTGCATTAATGAATTTTAATTTTGAATTGAATTCAAAAGTTACTAGTTAGAATTTGGTTACAATTTTTTAAGGAAGAATTTTTCATAAACATATATATTATTTCATGTTAGATCACAAATATATTACATTATTATATGAAATTTGCATTGATAATCAATATGAACTTTTCAATTTTCTACCATTTTAATTTCACCCCCACCACCCCCTGCCACCTATGCTAAAGGAAATCACCTTTATGTTTTAACATTATCATTCTATTACAAGTCATGTTGTGTGTATAAAGTTGACAGAATTGACATTTGCCATACAATTTTGCAACAATGAGTAATTTATTTAAGCACTAATGTTCCTAGTTGATTGATTGGAATTGTATCCTATTGAACATTGTTGATTGAAGCTAAAATCATTGGATTGGGTTTTGGGACATTGGTTTGTGGGGGCAAATCAAGTTTTGTTGTCATTGGGATTTTTATCTGTAATTCAATGAACATTGTCATTAAGGTTGAATGTCTTTTGGTGTGAAACATATTGGTTTATATACATCATCCGAGTTGTCTATAAGATTTGTAATATGATGAGGTTGGCAAATTAACATCATGTTTAAAGGACCTTTCATCATGTCACATATTATTGAGCTAATTTATTGACAAGGAAAATGGAATGCCTTTGTCTTGACAATTGAAAGACCAATGCTCCTCAATATTAAAAACATCATGTTGTTAAAATTTTCATTGAAGTCAACACACATAACTCCCCATTTATCTTTGCAAATGGTGCAATCTTGGAATGTTGAAAAGAAACTATTTCCATTCCATATTTTATAATCTTCCTCCACTTTCTCACTATTATTTGAAATTAGTCACGAAGGTCTTTGTGTTAGTGAACAACCATATGTTCATATTTCTTCATTTAATTTAGCACAACAATATTTGCATTTTCTAAGAACTTTGGTTTAATCTTTGGACTAGATTTTTATTGGAATTATATCGAAAGTTTTTTTTTTAGATTTCCCCTTGTTCTTCTTACTTGATGAAATGCTTTCATGATTAGGTTCTAACAATCTTGAATGAACACCATGGTTAAACATTCCAATGTTGGGTGGGTATTAGAAAAAAAACTGAGAATTGACGAAGGTTTCAAACCGATTATCACCTTGAATACCACTTAGTGTGCCTTTGATCAATTTGAAATTTGCTACATGGGTTCCCACTAGATTGAAAATCTCCCATTTGAAAATTGGTTTTTATGATTTTTTTAATCCCATGTCATAATACCAAAAGGTAATAGAGTCAAAATATTAATGAGTAATAGGCTTAGGGTCTAAGATTTGAAGTCTAATGTTTAAGGTGGTAGGTAGGGTTTTAATTGTTCCCCAACACCTCATTGTTGTTGTTCCCTAATGCTTCATTGTTGTTCATTGTTCGTTGTTACATTGCTTTTAATGTCTCATTGTTGCTACTACTCCCCTAGTTAAAATTCATCGTTGCACCCTACTATTGTTTTTTGGCACCTTGTTGCTACATGTTGTTACTATTCAATGACGCCCCTTTCTTGCTCACTATTACTACTCCTTAGTGCCTTGTTGCTCATTGTTGGAAGTTGTTATGAACCAACGACTTTCCTTAGCTTAACTTTCTAAGCTCTTTGGCATCTCATTGTTACTATTTGTTTGTGGTTTTACTCCTCTTCAATTTGCTACTCCCCCCATCCCTTGCCCTTTGCATTTTGTCGTGTGGGAGAAGGAGCTTGAAGTTTTGACTTTTTTCAAATTAAAGTTTCAAGCTTTTTCAAAGTAAGTTTTTCTTTCTCCCTTGTTTTTTTGTTTGTGTTTGTTTTATTACATTTGTGTTTGTTGTTGAATTTCTTTTGTTGCATTTTTTTTGGCATGTTAATCAATTATTTCTTATTTGTTATAAGCAAGGATTTCTTTTCATATACATTGTGCTACTTTTTCATACATAATATTTTGGACATTGCATATTTGTATGATGAAAAAAGAACAAAAATGTAAATTATTTTTCCATTGTAAATGGTTTTAAATATTTTGATTTGATTTTCATTACATAGATCATTTAATTTAAACATAAAACAAAACCCACTACTTTGGCAAAACATACACTTTGTTTTGATTTCTCCACCATATTGTGCAATTTTCTTGTGGAAAATGATGCAATCAAGTGAAAATGATAATTTAATATAATTGAAAATGAAAATGATATGAATGGCACAACTATGAAAAAAGAAATTGTGAAAGGATAAAAAAAAATCCAAGTCTCCAAAACAAAACGAAATACAAAAGAAAGAATACATTTATGCATTTACAATAACTCCCTATTTTTAAAAACATGTTTTTACACCTTTAGCATTGTGCCTAAGATGATTGATGTGACTAAACTACTTTTAAACTTCTTGTCCAAAGTGATTAAATTGACTAATTTTGTCTATATTACCTCCCTTTCAAATTAGGTATGTTTAAAATGACTTTGATAACGTTTTTTTAGTCAAAATGGACACAACCACTTACACATGCCATTTTTATGCTTGCAGTGTGTATGTGGATATAAATATGATGATTAATATAAGTCATTATTGCCTAGCATTGTGACAAGTGACATGCAACATTTACTACATTTTAATCATGGGCAATGCTACTTTTATAGTCCACTGTGCCTAAGCAAGTAGGTGTGTAAGGGTAAAAACACAGTATAGTGGACAATTTTGGAAGTCATAATGGCAATTTTTTTAAAAGTGAGTCAAACATTGTTGCACTGTATTCAAATCTATTTGAAAAACTTGGCAAAAATGAGATGAAAAATTGAAACCTACATTCTAATCTTCCAAACCCAAAAAAAGAATTACCAAAAGGATAAATGTTCAATCCAAGGTGGACTCTGCAAAGGATGATACATCCAATGTCACAGTCCAAACTACCCCAAAAATTTATCATTATGGATTTTTTTCTTCTAGTGGAGTTAGAAACTAAGCTTATAATTTTTGACCACCACACATTGAAGTAGCATAACACTTAAGATGAAAAGATCAAGAAAGAAAAAATCTCTCAAAAATTTTAAGATTTCAAATTTGTAAAGTCCATTTTGATATCTAAATTGATTTTTTCAAGGCCCATAGTTTTAGAAGTTTTTTAAAAAAATTTAATTATGGTGGTATGAACTTGGAAATGGAAAAATATGTAAACTTCAACATCATTTAAATGTTTTTATTTGAAAAATCACTAGATTTAGATTATCAAAATGGACTTTCATCCACCCTTTTTAAGTGAACGTAGTGTGCATATACTCATAGGTAAATCTAAGAATATATGGGTAGGTTGGAATAGGTAGATATGCACATGTAGATAGGTGGGTAAATAGGTTATACACAAGTAGGAAGGTAGATAGGTAGGTAAGTAGGTAGGTAAATAACTAGGTAGATAAATATATAGGTAGGTAAATATATATATATATATATATAGGTAGTAGGTAATTAAATAAGTAAATTGGTAGGTACATAATTAGATAGGTAAATAGCTTGTGGGTAGGTCAATGATCAATACACCTACTTACTTCCTATTTTGAATTTGCCTAAATATGTACCTAGCTACATGCTTTCCTTCCTAACTTACCTAGTTACCTTTCTACCTTGCTTTTGACCTTCTTACTTTCCTATCTACCTTCCTATGTACCTAAGTGAAAAACGTAACAAAAAGTTAACTCAACAAATGAAATAAAAATATTAACAAAAGTTTTCACCTTATAAAGGTGTGGTGTAATTGTAAAGAACTTGGCATATTATCCTCAAGGCTCAAATTGGTGAGGGGTTGAATTCCTCATGCTTGCATTCTATATTCATGCCTAGGCTTGGAGAAACCACCTAGGCTTGGGAAAAGGCTTACCTAGGTTTGAGGAGGCTCAAGAAGGTTTACTTAGGTTCAAAGAGGCTCAAAAAGCCTTACTTAGGCTTTGGGAGGCCTACCTAGGTTCATTTAAGCTTACCTAGGTTTGATGGATGTTTGGCAACCAATTTATTATTTTAAATTATTTAAAAATTATTTAAAAAACAACCATGATTTATGCTACCTATTGGTCAACAATATCAACTAGCACCTATGTCAATTTTTAGTCAAAATAAACAAGCCATGTCAACTAGACCTTGATGGTTTTCAATCAAAACAAATAAGTCACATCAATTAACAATTGCTAGTTTTTAGTTGATGTACAAAGAAGCCACTTCAACTAGCACTTGTTAGCTTCCAATCAATACATATAAGCCATTTAAATTAACATTTGCTAGTTTTCAATCAAAACAAACATGACACAATGGACATAATTAGAATTTCAGTCATGTCCACAATTATGAATGTGTTGTAACATGATCATTTTAGCACATTTAAACCAATTGATTATCTTTTACTATAGAGTTAATTTGTTTGAGTGTCCCTTTTGACAAAAGTTTAATCATAAATGACAATGTAAAAAACAAGATCTATAATAGTGGTTACATGCTCAAAGGAAAATATAAAGAGGGCATAACTTAAATGCACTATGTTGGGTTTTCAATTATGTTAATGATAGGAAAGATGTTAAAAGGGAGTTTTTATATCATGAAATGTATCTTTTTCTATAAAAAACTTATGAATGCATTTAATTCAAGCACTAAAACAAGAAAATGTTTTTAAAATATTATAACTAAACCTATGGAAAAATTATTTTGAAAAAACATGCAAATGAAAACCATGTTCTTATTGTAAAAAATACTCAAAAGGAAGTGAATAGTCTAATGAAAGGAAGTGCGGAAACACAACCAACAAAAAAAAAAGGTTTAATGTGTTTGTCAATGCAATAAAAATATTTTTGCAAGACCTTGGCCTCTTGATTGTGAAGAATGAATTACCTTTGGAGTTTGTGGAATTTTTTTGGTTTTACATTTCTATCCTCAAGTTGTTTTCCTTTCCAATAAACAAATTTCTTTAAAAAATTGTTTAAATTGGTGGAGAAACAAAACAAGAATATGTTTTGCAAAAATTAAACTAGCAGATTGCATTTTTACAACAAGTTTTTACTTATGAATGTTTTAAACGACACATAATATATTTACCTTTATCATTAATTTCTTGGGATTTGAATAACAACTTAAATAGATTACTATTGGTTTATTTGAAACAACATAGACTATTTGTCAATCCTTGGCCAATAATCTAACAAAATTATTTGGGTTGAGAAGAAAAATCATTACTTACATCAAAGATGAAAGCTCAAATTTGAATATCATGAAAATTGTTCTAAAAAATCTATTATGGAATGTGAAGTTTTAGGGTTGGACAAAAGTTTTCAAAATATTTGTTTTGGCCATGCTTTCTTTAAAGCATGAAAGTACATTACAATTAATGAAATGTTTTCATAGAAATTTCAAAAAAAAATCAATTAGGTTTACACAATTAAATCTACATAAATGTATAATCTTTAAAAAAAATTGCGAAAGGAAAACAAGAATCGAATAAAGCTTATGTAGATAAATTCTAATTTTTCCTCTTAAAAACTGAATATTCTTGTGAAGATAAGGTACTAGATTTTAATCTTTGATTACTTGAAATTTTCTGTTCAATTTTTTTTTAATTGCACAAGTTGGAAATACTAACATTGCATGTATAATTTTGATGATAAGTTTGCAAGCATAATCATTATGTTCCAAAAGGCTTTGTAATTCAAAGATGTCATTTTTTCTTGTTATAACAAGCAAAGTACTAGCATAATTAGTGGGAGAATGTCATTTCTTCTTACTTGGCACATTTAAAGAATAAACATGATTTTTTTTTTCCCTATTGTGTGTGTTTGTGTTTTGAACTAGTCTACTAGCGATTAGTTACTTTTTGATGCATTGTAGTTTGCTATGAATATGTGTTTAAAATTTAAGAAAGAAATGACAAACCCAAATTAATTTGATTGACAATGACTTTAAGGTTGCTCTTGAGTTAACTATGTACATAACATCAAAAGTGAAAGTGTGTAGTATTTAAGAATCTTTCATCTAGTATCTTCTTTTGTTGGCCATGAGGAAAGTGTGACTATTATTAATCCAATAGGAGATCCTTATATCCTTTGCTTTTAAAGTCTTATAATCATTCATCCAATTGCAAAATTTGAAGTTGGATGTGCAAAGCATGCAATTGGTGAAGATTATAATTTAAATATTTTGAACAAATTACCAACACAAATGAACCAATGAAAAACTTGTTATTAGAAAGTTGTTAATATTCAAATGCTACCAAGTGATCCCCAAAGAATCAAATGTTATTCTTAGTGGTGGGGGAAGCATGAAGCCATGTTTTGTATCGTTGATTTTTTTAGCTTGCAAATCCTGAGCATTATAGGATCAAAAACTGAAATTAAGAGGATTTTTCTTTTAGTGAGCATTCTTACTAACCTAAGGAAATGTCACTTACAATCAAAAAAATTTAAGAAGTTAATTTTTGTGAGAAAAATTTGACCAAGCGATTTTAGAGTTGGTTGTGAATCACCCTCCAATTTGATGAAGTTAATTGAGAAAGAATAGACTTAGAAGAGAAGTTAGAGGAGTTTGAAATTTAATTTGAACAAAATGTAGTTGTTGACATATAATACGTTGTAAGAAAAAACATTTTACATTCTTTTCACTCCTAGTTATTTTTACCTTTTTGTGTGATTTTTGTAATTAAAAATATCTTTTTGTTGAAAATAATTGAACTTTTGACAACTGATTTGTGAAAACTACCTTTGAAAACCAGCTGCTATAAAATGTGTGCGAATCAACACTTTGAAGAACTGACTGAAGTAATTCTCCCCACAATTTTGAAACCTGGCCCAATTCTCTTGAAGATGAAATTCATAAAAGAAAAAGAACCAGGGCGATTCTGACAAGCTGTTCTAAAAACGTAACCTAACCATTCTCAGAAAAAACTGAGAACTGCTCATTTCATGATTAAAAAGCATCTACTAATCCCATTTTTGTGGGTTTCAAGTGTAGATTTTCATAATGCAGTGAGGCAAATGTTATGGATTCAAATCTGCAATCTGAGATTTGAAGGACAAATTACAAACATAATCCACTGCAGCAAAGGACAGTTAGTGATGTAGCCTGAAAGATGACAAACTACAAAGAAGACTCATCACTTCCTCAAGAATCATTTGCATAATCAAAATTGGAAGTTTTAGTTTTGATCTTAACAAACTCTATACCACAAAGACAGCCACAATTGAGTCTAAAATTCAATTCATATTGATATTAAATTCAATTATGGGGTTCTTATCAACCCCATAAAATAG
>Ga0209208_10012336_pt1 | contig 10834 bp, 11 predicted proteins | sample S1TSphfallax_3_FD_187694 | JGI IMG/M metagenome (GOLD analysis project Ga0209208, IMG submission 187694) | Host-associated microbial communities from peat moss isolated from Minnesota, USA - S1T2_Fd - Sphagnum fallax MG (SPAdes) (version 2) | ecosystem: Host-associated > Plants > Peat moss >... | reverse complement strand
TGGGGGTGCTACTTGATATTAATGCATGTGAAAGTGGGTTTAATGAATGGTTGGGGTTTACTTGGATGTGTTCATGTCCTCAATGTATCAATGGACTTAGGGTCTTGGTGTGTTTATTGATATGAGCGGGAGTCCTTGTGTCCTTTGACATGATTGGCAGGGTGTTAGATTCCTTAGAAAAATGGCCTTTTGGTGCTTATGTGCTTGGGTGTGGCTACTATGATGCTTATGACTAAAGACTTTCAGTATTTGACTCCTTGCAAAAGTGGAATTGAAGTGTTATTGGGTGAAAATCCTTTAAGGTGTACCACACAAGACGAAAAGGGCCTAGTCCTTACTACAATCCTTTTTTACCCTATATTTTGATCCCATAAAAAATAATGAATCAAAAGTTGTCAAATTTTTTAAAAGAACTATATTTTAGACCATTACAAATTTATATTCCATCATAATCATCCATAAGTGTGTCTTTACATGGTAAAAAAGACAGAAAAGGGTGATGTGTGACAAAAAATTTGTACAGCTTAAAGAATTTGCACCTTGTTGTCCTTTTCAAATGGGGGGGGGTGTGCTTAATTGCTTGTGAGTATGCACTTTTAATGCTTGAATCCTTGAATAAATGGACTTGGGTTCTAATGTCCTTTTCAAATGTGTTGGGGGGGGAGGGGGGGGGTGTGTGCTTAATTGCTTATGAATATGCACTTTTAGTGCTTGAGTCCTTGAACAAATGGACTTGGGTGCTAATGTCCTTTTCAAATGGGTGGGGAGTTTGTGTCCTTTGCATAAGTGGACTTCAGGTGTTGGTGTCCTTATTGAAAGGGGCCCAACACTATTAAATTCCTTGTGATAGCAGGGTTGAAGTGACTATATGTATGTTTGAAACATTCCCACATGAATGTCAAAGTCTATGCTTTCTTTCCTTCTTTTTTTTTTTCAATATTTTGGGTGCTTGTGATAAATTTGGAACAAGTACAATTTTGTAAAAAAATTATAGCTTGCATGATTCCAAGTTCTTGAAAATGGGTTTTTTAATGACCTTTTTAAATACTTGTCAATTCCCTAGTATATCCAATATAATGCATTGAAATGACTTTGAGCTAAAGGAGTTGTGTTATATCAATTTATGCGCGTGAGTCATTTTCTTCGTCATTCAACATTTCATTAATCATTGGGTTCCTTTAGTGGTAATAAATCAATGTATCTACAAAAAACAAATGAGTTTTGGTTTTGACAAGTGGTTTATTGTCACTTGTAAATAACCTTGCCTAGTTCAATTCCTATAATTTGGGTTTTCAAATGACAAATGTTTAGGGTCATTATGACCTCTAAAAATCTAGGGATCTATTTTCAAAGAACCTTGAGCTTGAATTGCCTTTTTAGGTTTCAATGATTCTATGTGAGTTAATGTTTGTCATAGTTTAATTATAGATTGGATCTTTTCAATTGTGTGTTGATTTCACTAGTTTGGGTGTTACAAATGGATTATGAAGACTATTATTTGTAAAGAAACAAAGAATGAATAACTTTGACTTGCTTGATCCTTTTCAATGACTATTTTAGGTGATTATTGCCCTTGAAAATATTCTATAATTTATACATTGAAGGTGCCTTGAACTAACTTGCTTCTATTTTTTCAATTTCTATACTCACAAGTCAATTGCTAATTTGTAAATGTTCTTTGATTAGTAATTGGATTATGTCAATTGTGTGTTGTAATTTGTTACTTTTGGTGTTTCTACAATTGCAAATTGATTCAATTTTTCACAATGGCTAATGGCTATTTAAGTGTTTATGAATGTTGGTAAATTCAATAATATGCTTCGAAAGCACCTTGATCTAAATGATTATACTTTTTCAAATTTTATTTATATCAACTTTGCCATATTTTGATTAGTGATTGGGTTTATGAACTTGAACCTAATTCCAATCCATTGTAATAAAGGTGAGCTTAGATTATTTAATCCAATAATAGTTTTTTTTGTAATTGAACGCATCAATTTTGACACTTGTGGCATTTTCAATGATTATTCAAGTTTGATTTTTTTTCATAATTAGATTATACAAATTGTGTTATTTCAATTGTGTTTTCAATTCATCAATTCAAGGGTGTTTAGCTGATAACTAAAAATTATTTGTAAAATTACTTAGGTTGGAATCCAATGTTCTAAATGTTTACATTCCAATCAAAGATATGTACATTGTTTCCTTCCAAATGAAGCCATAAATTCAAAAATGGTGTAGCTTCAAGGACATGGTTTAAATTTCTACCATCTAAAGTTATTTTTTAAAGTTTGTTTGACTACCTTTTCATTATTATTATTTTTCTATTTTCTTAAAATGTGTTGTCTTTCTTGTTTACAATTTTTTCTATTAGCAAATCCATGTTGGAATTTCTACAACAATTGATTGTTATGTATTTCCATGATTATTTTGTATTTACTTAATTTTCCTATCTAACCAATTTTTATCTTGTTGCACAATTTGAGTTTTTTCCTTATTTTAAGGTCAAACATCTAGAAGTTCCCATGATGTTCACATCATTTCAAGCATTGAAGCCTTGGTTTGTACACTTATTGAAAGTTTGGAATACGTGATGTTGTCAATAACACACAAAGTTGAAAAAGTTGCTACATGTATTAAATGAAATGCAATTTCCAAGAAAGGGTATTCACACAAATTGCACATGCAAATGTGGAAAAGTTTGTAATGGCCAATAAACAATAACATCAACAACATATATGTGTTTTACTAACTCTTCTACCTTTTCTAGCCTCATAACATTGTGGACATTAATTGTTTGTCCAAAACCTTAAACTTCAATCTAGCATGCTAAAAACTGCTTGTTGGTTGAATGCCAGAATTATGGGATTTATAGGTGGGTTTGCCTAGAAGAAGTCCAATCTCAAATTTTGATTTCATGGAAAGTATTGGGTATGAGGTTGTGGGCCATACAAAAAATGGGAAAAGGAATGAGGCCTCAAAATTGGAGTACCATGAAATCCACCATTAAACCTTATAGAGTACTTGAAACCATGACTCAAAGAATTTGTCTTCCACAATTATGTGGCTAGATGGCAAGATGCATGATTTTGAAATCTTTTGAGCAATGTGTCTAGTGACACAGTAGTCTCCTACATTGACTTTTATGATAATTACACAATGAGAATATAAAATGAAATTCAAAATATGCACTTGCATAACTTCTAGGTTAGCATATCAATGCACATTACTTACCATTGCAATCCACGACATGATGCTAGAGATTATGATTCTCCTCTTCTTAAGGAGATTCATTATTATGTTTATGATGACACAAGCCATGATTCCTTATTTGTGCAGCATGCATTCATGTTACATTGGGAGTTTTTGCAAATGCAGGGATGTTTTTCAAGTTAGCATGTTGTGTGGAATGACGATTGTTCAAGGTAGTTCAAGAATGCCAAAGCTTGGTACTTTGTCTTTCGATACCCAAGTCTAACCACCTATTCTTCCTTACCAACTAGTTGCCAAATGCTCTGGAATTTCTTTGTAATAGGCCATGGCAAGGGTGAGGTTGATGGTGTAAGAGCATTGTTCAAACGTGGTAAAAAAGGAACAACTCAAGTCTAGGGGGCAAAAGATACAAAATGTTGTTGAGGTTGTGGCAATTTTGGAAGCTAAATCAAACAAATACCATGTTGCGCACCCTAAGACCATGAATCATATAAACAAATACTTTCACCTAATTAAGGTTGGTGATGTTGACCAGTCTAAAACATTTGAATGTGAAACAATGAAAAGGAGTCAAAAATTGCACCAGGTAATTCGACTTGTGTCTAATAGAGAGTTGGTCAATTGTTGTGTTATGAAGAAGCATTTGCTAAAGAAATGGTTGCCTATGAAAAAACTAAAGTAAGTAATTTCATTTCTAAAGTTGTGTTTTTTATTAACAAGATTTTTTTGTGATTCATGTTTGAAATTGCATGCAGATATCAAAATTGTTTACAACATGTTTAAATTTTGTTACAAATACCTTTGAAGCTAATGCAAAAGCTTAGGAACAAGCACATATGTCTTTTTTTTGGAATCATTTATTTTAGGTTTTCAACTTTGATAATGTTCGTTATAATGGGCTTTAAGGTATTATAATGTTTTGTCTTTCATTTTTATTTTTTTGAATGCAAGATGATTATCATTTTGGAAAAAACATAGTTGTTGATGGAGTTAGTAATGCTATTGTTACCAAGATTTAGTAATAGGTGACCTAATAGGTTGAAGACTTAAGCAAGTTGTTAAACTTAACATGTGATTTAAATTATTATTTAACCTAACTTTTGGCATTAACCTAACCAGTTACTAAACTTGATAGGTAATATTACATTAGGTTAAATATATAGGTTGACAAGTTAGTCAACCAATAGACTACAGAACATGTGGTTGAATAGGTAGTTAAACAGGGTGTAGTTTTTTTAAATTTTGGACTATTAGTCTAAAAACTGGCTAATGACTATTTTTAATAGTCAATTATGATTGTTTTATTTTTGAAATAGCTAGTATAAGATTGGGAGGACAAACCTATTTAAGGATTTTTTATTTCATTTTGATTTTGTGTTTCATTTTTTTATTTTTGGAACATGAATCATTATTTTTTTCAACCAACTTTCTTCAAGTTTTGAGTAGTTTGTGTACATGTTCATTTAGGATTTGTAATAAATTTTAATTTTGTTGGTTTTTGCATGTCCTATTGTTGTTTAAGGAGCCTATTGCTAGAAATTTAGAAGTTGACAACCTTAATAGAAAAACCCATTATCATTTGGCAACCATGCAATCAAAATTCAAAAGCAATCCTACTGAAAATTTCTAATTTGATTAAATAGTTTTAGTAGATCATGTTTAAAAAGCAAAAACGTTTGAAATCTTGATTTATTTCATGTTTTGGTTGTTTTGTGTCAACTTTAGGATTCAAGTTTTTGTTCCTTGATTTAATTTGAAAACATTAGGAATAAAGTAAGGTTAGTGTAAAGTCTTTGAAGTAAAACAAGCACCCAATCTATAAAGATGTTTTCTATAAACTCCTAACTGTTGGGAAGGGTCGTTCTACAAATTCATGTTCAAAGATAATGCAAAAGCTTACCTATAACCTATTGATTCAAAAAATGACAAAAGTGGTTACTAGAAGTCTTAAAAAGCAATTAGAACAAGTCAAACATCAACATGTTTCAAAACTTACACAAAATCAAGATCAACAACAAGTGCAACCTATGGGAAACAAACGTGTGAATGTGCCAAACACAAATGCAACACAAAGGGGAGAAGTCAATGAACAACATCAAAATGTAGTAAAATGGATTGTGTAAAAAAACCTAGCAATGTTCTCAACCACTCATCAAGAAACACCACAAATAATAACCCAACCACATGCAATGAATGTTCATCATGATGACAATCATGAACCTATTCAATTGTTTGATGAAGTTGTCTCTACAAGACAACCATGGCGATTTGCAACCCCAAGTTACAATTTACCCATAATTAATGCATTTACACCAATTATAACATCTGCTAGTTTTTATAACCACCCAACAAACACCAATATCAATTTGGTACCTACATCTAATTTAGTGATGGAACGACTTCACCTCTTCAACAAGTTGGAACAACTTCATCACATTGACTAAAAACCGTCTAATCAATCAATTTCTATACCACATTTAGAACTTGTTGAACCCCGAACAACACCCATAGTTGTTCAACCAAGAATTACATATCTACAAGGCACCTAACCTATCAAATTAGTACTTGGTCTAGGTGAAAGATCACAAGTTTTACATCACAAACCGGTGTTAGGAAGAAACCAAGGTGTTAGAACTATAACTTGTTCATATTGTTAATAGGTGGGACGCTTGTTCAATCGTTGCCCATTTGTTGATGATAGATTAAGGCAATTATTAAGGGAAGAGATGATGAATATTCATCAACATGTTCTTCCAACCACTACAATAACAATACCCAATGTGTATGTATTAAGAACTCAAACCACAAATCTTAATATAGGTCATACAACAATACTTGTTAACTATCAAACAACTTGGTCAAAACTTGTTACACCAATTGCACTAGGTAAGACCAATATGTTACCTATTTCAACATACCCAATGTGGTATAATGTCATACCCCCTTTTTATGCCTTTAGATCTTTGTTTGTATCCAAAATATCCAACTAGAACAAAAGGACTTGATTCCTTGATCTTTAGGAATTATACAAGTTATGTACCTAGGAATGTGTACCCAATACTTAAACAACATGTTGCACCACCAACATATACACCATACTCTATTATAAATCGTAGTGGTCCAACCGGTGACCAACAAAGACAAACAACCTATTCAACAACCTATTACTATACCAGTTCCAACCATTGTACAAATTATTAGTTTACCAACTTATGTACCTAGAGGTTCTACTCATCAACCATTGAATGGAGGATAAACTAGAGCTTCACCTAGAGGAAGTTCACCAAGAGGAGATCTACTTGGAGGACCACCTTTTAATCCACCTATTGTGCAACTTGTACCAAAACCAACAAACAAATTACCATACAAGAAGCTACAATATCCAACCTATGTCAAAGACACTGATCTTGATGTTCACATAAAATTATTCAAGAAGGCCATTAAAGCTAATGGTGAAACAATGGAAGTTAACATCATCAACTTATTTGGTTTTACTCTAAAGGATAGTTTTTCAAAAAGGGGAGAAATTTATGTTCAAGACCATCCAAACTGCACTTTTGAATAGTTGGAACAAGCATTTTGCAAATGATTTAAAACTATAAAGAATAATGAAGAGGTCTACATGCAGTTATGGAATATACAACAACAAACCACTAAACGTGTTGAAGTTTACTATGAACACTTGTTGAAACTAGCAAATTGTCTATAAGTTAAAGCAATAGATGTTTTTCTCACCACTATTTTTAGGGCAGGTTTATTACTTTACCGAAGATTAAAATTCATTGTAAATAAAACTCTACAACTTGTATTAATTACACTTAATGATTTGGTTATGGATGATCCTATTCAAACCAAGGAACATGAACCACTACTTGTTGAACCTAAAGATTTTCAACCTGTCGAATTTAAACCAATTAATAATCATTTGACACATGGTAATGTTAAAGGAACAAATGTACCTATTCATTATTATCATGATGTGCATATTGAGGACAATAATGTAGTTATTTACAATGATAAAAAATGATGCATTTAGTGTGGCACTTATTGACGTTTACATCCTAGAAATCTATAACCCTAAAGGTCACATCTATTCACAACCACATGGTTGTTACGAATTAAAATAGTATAAAGAACCACTGTGACCTTTATTATGCCTCTTTGTTCTTGTTTACTTCTTCATACTATTAGAGGCCATGAGTTAGAGTGCCTTAAAGAAATTAAAACAAGAAACAAGGGAAAGAGAACTTGAAAAAAAAGTTGAAGCTTTTAAAAGAGAGCAAGTTGAGAAGGAAAGAGTAGAATAGGTTAGACTAGTTGGGGCAATCTATGTAGAACCACCAACTTTGCATGCACCCCTAGCAAAAGAGACTAAATTTTTTGAGCAAGAACAGAAAAGTAGGGAGTTCGAAGAGGAATTAAAAACAACTCTTAATTTTCTTAGAAGAGTTGGTCACTTCTTCTACAACAACACCAACACCACAAGTAATTATTATTTTAGACTCAAAGGAGGAGGTTGAAATTTTATTTCAACCTATTGCTAAGGAATAGTTAGAGCAAGCTCTTGCACCAAAACCTATGGAAGAAAAAGAATTATAGCAACCTATAAGCAAAGATAGCGGAGAAGAATTTCTTGAAGAACTCTTTGGAGAAGAACTTGTTTGCAGTGTTATTCCTTGACGCCCAAGATCAAGAACCAAAGCCATGATGAAGTGAAAAAACAAAGTGCTTGTAGAAGAACAAGTTGAGAAACTTATTAAAAAGAAAACAACATCCAAGGTGAAGGAGAGCCAAACAATGTTGCAATGGATGAAGATGGACTCTAATGAACTCAAATGGGTTAGACGAACCAATTTGGAAGGTCTTTTCAAGTTGTAATGGACTACACCACGAGAAGACCTGTTATGAGATTTTTCATGAACCTGGGAAGCAACAAAGGATGGAAGAATCCAAGGGCAAGTGCATGGTCAAGAAATTTTGATTAATCAATTACTTATTCATGAACAACTTGAGATTTCCAAGGAAGCAACAGTAAATGCAACCTTTGATGAAGCCAAAACCACTTTGAAGAAGATTGCAGGTCCACATGCCTTCATTGAAAATGAACAGTGCAGTGTAATACTCATGAAGGAAGAATTTCATGTCAAATTTGCAGCCATTTTGCAAATTATTTATCAAAAAGAATAGTTAACATATTTTAACAACAAGATTGCTAAAACTTTTGACCTAGCCAACAGGGGGCAACCTATTAACTAGTGTTCCACAATGTTGACCCAATTATTAATTGAGCTACCTTGTTGGAAAAAACATTAAAAAAAAAACACTTGCTAACCCGGTCCTTAGCAAAACCAAGGCAGATATTTACTATTCAAAGCCTATCCTAGATATTATGTTTAGGAAATGGTTCCCTTTATCTGAAATGCCTTCACTAATAGTAACAACCCCAGAAAAACTTGTAGTTGAACCTGTTCAAATAGAAAACACATAGTTTTCTAGATTCCAACTTGTCCTAGTTTCTAATCATTTTACAGAAAACCTAAAACAAATTAGTATTTTTTAAAGCAAGTTGTTCAAAATGCCACAATTTGGTCAAGGACATTGCAAAGAACTTTCAAACCTTAAAGTTGAGTTTGAGCAAGTCAAAGAAAACCTATCTGAGACCCCCATTCACTTGTAAACCTATAGCCTAAAATTAGAGATAATGCAAAAAACTTTGAAGAACCATGACAAAGAACTAGTCACAATCAAGGGGCAAATGAATAAGGTCCAACATGAGAATCAAATCCTATTTAATATGTTGAAAGAGGCAAAATAGGTTGTTAGGAAAATTGAAAACCTACAACAAGAATATGCCGAACTCAATCAGTTCAACTAGAAAACCCAGAATGATTTAAAGTTTTTCCAAGTTTATCTAGAATGAATGATCCAAGACTACATTAAAATGGAAGAGCCTAGTATGCAACAACAAAGTATCATAACCAATTTGGGGCAAACCTATCAAGACCTCAAAGAGCAACAAGTAGCCACCCACATAGAGTTTGGAAAGGAAAAACAAAATCTAACTTCCCAAATCCAAGACTAAAAAGGTCAGTATGAGATAGCCAAGGTACAATTGAGTAAACCCAACCCCATTCTACCTATTAGGATGAACAACAAGTTGAAGGAGTTTGAAGAGTTATTGTTGGACAATACATTATTCAAAGTGCAGAATCAAACATTAAGAAATAGGAACCCCAAGTGGTTGGAGTGGTGGCAAACTGTTCAAGAGTTCACAAAGGAGTAGATTTAAGAAAGTATGGAATTAACCTACTCCGATGAACAAAATTACCAACTAGAGCTACACGCATACCAAATTGCTTTCCTTGATTTCAAATATGAAGCTCCTAGTTTTGTATATGTGGAGATTAGAACTAATAACAAAGTTCCAACAATGCCATCTATGGTACAACCTATTACCATTACCAAACCAATTAACCCACTAAGAAGTGGACTAGGTTTTAAGTTCATACCCTTACTTGTTTAGATTTTACCGTACCTATTCAAGTTGCCATGTTGTTAATGAACCTATGAAAGGTAGTGAAAGATCTGTTAAAGAATAGGCTAAACTTGTTGATTTTTCATTCACTGTATTAGATAATAGAGTAAAACCTTTGGAGTTATTATCTATTAATCTACCTCTAACCCCACACTAGATAGACTTGTATAGGTCAAGAAATTACTTTAATCTCAAATACCTCACCTACCTCAGAGGTATTCACGACACCCATAACAACCTTTGAAGAAACACCTAATCAACAAAAGATTACAATGCTAACAAGTCTTCAAAATTTGAACCAAGTTAAAACCTATGGAGGAAGCAAATGTTGAACTTGTCGAAGGAGCAATCAACCGACTAGTTGGAGAAGACCAAGTTAACCTAGGACTTTGAACTAGCATTTCAAGGATGAAATTTAGTTTTCAAGGGGGGATAATGTTACACAAATTTAATAATAAGTGACCTAATAGGTTGAAGATTTAAGCAAGTTGTTAAACCTAGTAGGTGACTTAACCTATTATTTAACCTAACCAGTTATTAAACTTGATAAGTAATATTATACTAGGTTAAATAAACAAGTTGAAAGGTTAATCAACTAGTAGTCTACAAAATAGGTGGCAAAATATGTAATTAAACAAGGTGTAGTTTTTTGAAATTTTGGCTTGTTAATCTAAGTACTAGCTAATGACTATTTTTTATAATAAATTATGATTATTTTATTTTTGAATTAGCTAGTATAAGACTAGGAGGACAAACCTATTTAAGGACTTTTGATTTAATTTTGATTTTGTGTTTCATTCTTTCATTTTTGGACATGAATCATTTTTTTTTCAGCAAACTTTCTTCACATTTTGAGTAATTTTTGTACTTGTTAGTTTAGGATTTGTAATTAGTTTTAGTTTTGTTAGTTTTTGCATGTACATTTTGTTGTTTAAAGAACCTATTACTAGAAATTCAAAAGTTGAACAACCTTAATGGGAATAGAAAAACTTGTTAACAATTACCTTTGTTGTTGTTGTTGTTACAATAATTGGTGTTCATCCTATGAATGATGGCCTTTTTACTATGTTGACTTCTAAAGTTATT
>Ga0209208_10012335_pt1 | contig 10834 bp, 11 predicted proteins | sample S1TSphfallax_3_FD_187694 | JGI IMG/M metagenome (GOLD analysis project Ga0209208, IMG submission 187694) | Host-associated microbial communities from peat moss isolated from Minnesota, USA - S1T2_Fd - Sphagnum fallax MG (SPAdes) (version 2) | ecosystem: Host-associated > Plants > Peat moss >... | reverse complement strand
CCCAAAGTAAAAATCATATTTTTTGCATTGTTTTACACTATTTCACATGGCCATGTAAAACCATATAAGTGTATTTGTTTTGCACTTAAACTATTTTACATAAGCATTATTTATTTTTACATTTACATGAACATATGGAATGTTAGATGACATTAAGTTCATGGAGGCCACAAGAACAAAATAAAATTTTAAAATAATCTACTTTCCTATCTAACCTCTATCTAGATTTGGTTCATTCTTCTTGTGAATTCACCTATTTGACAAATTTGAAAAAAGCCCCATCAACCCCATTTATTATCTCTCAATTAAATGTTTATTAGCCATGCATTAGATCTGACTTTTATAAGTGTTAATAAATTAGTTATTAATTATTTTGTTTGTTATAGTTAGTGATGCATTAAATCCAAATTTGACCTTACAACAAACCTCCTATCAAGGAAATTGCATTTGCCGTTGCTTTATTGTCGCTTGGAGTGCTCGGTTTGCTATTCGGGATCATCATGATCGTAAACAAGGTCGGGGGAGATAGAGGTCATGGTAAGCCTTTCTCACACCAACTTCCTTCCTTTGCTGCTCTCGTTCATAAATATCAAGTTGAAATTTTTATAAATGTTAATCAAATAGTTTTTAGTACCTTGCTAGTTATATTACTAATTACTACTTTATATTTGAATTAATTCATACTTACTATTAGGTAACTAGTTGAGTTATTAATAAGAACCACCTACCCTATTTAAGGAGGTGGGTTTCAACTATTGATCATTCGTTTTCATTTGTAATACATGCATGAAAGTTTTAAACTTTTGAATTTGAATCAATGCAAGTTTAGTGTGAATTGTACAAGGAAGTGAAAAAGATTCTTACATGATCATTCTTGCTTGAGTGTTAGATAATTGTCAATTATCAACATCATTGAAACTTTCTTGAGTTTGTTGGATGACCCGAACTTTTGTGGACCTTTAGGATGATGATGAAATCATGCCAAACATAATACAAGAATAAACACCCATCTAAGAGGGGAAATGGAGGTACAAAAGGAGAGGACCAATGTCCTACCAAGAAATAACACCCATAAACGTAAATGCATCAACTGGAGTCTTTAAAAAAATCAACAAGGACTTGCCAAAACAGGTCAAAATAGCAACTTCAGACCTATAACCCTTATCAATCATGTGAAATTTATTTGACAAGGAGATGGGTGGGAAACCTTAAAAAACGCCTAGCCTAGAATAGGTTTCCCTAGTGATAAACATTTCACCTAAATATGGCAATACCTTGAATTTTCTATAAAATCATTGACACCTTATGCTCATAAAATGAATGCAAAATTATTTGAGAACTTCCAATGCCTTTGACTAACCATGCCATGTTACTATATCAATGAAAAAAATCATCAACCTAATGTATACACCCAAATATCTCTATAACAAGAAGGAGAAACACATTTCCAAGGTGACAATTGCAATACAACTCATCTTTTGCCTAGGCCATAACTATTGCAACCATTCCCTAAGAAATGATGGTTTTGAAACTAAATCCATTCAAATGGGTTCAATGATGACAACATCAACTAGAGTGGAGACCCCATCCAAGGTGAAAATGGTATTGACCCATTGATGTGAAGATTAGAGGAAAGGTGATGGGAGGACATATGTTTATTCATGTGAAACATGAAATCCAACATTTTAAAAAATGCAAGCAAAAACATTCCAAACAACATCATGGGTGGAAATGTACCATTCCCCGCTTTTAGAAACATCACAATAGGTACTATCAAATCCATCGGTTGGCCACATATGGATTAGGCCACATTGGAAGAAAAAATGTCATTTACAACTTTTTTAAACAAAAAAAATAACATTTTCAATTGAAAAATGTCATTTGTAATTACTTTTCAATTGCAAATGACATTTTTAAATTGTAGAAATTGATTGCAAATGATAATTTTTCTTCTAGTGGCAAGCCATGAACTATTGAATGGAGGAGGCCCAACTTGGTACACAACATTGAAAAGAAAATGTATGAGGCCATATGAAATGATTGGGTGAATTAAAAACCAACCATTTGGTTTTAGGCACTTAAATTAAAAGCCCTTATAACGTCTAATAAAAAGGGGCAACAATCTTCCAAGAATCTAGGGACAATAATTTGGGCCACAAGCCTTAGCTCCCCCAACATGTCATGGGGGCAATGGCTTTAGTAAAAAGGAGACCTATTTCCCCCTTTAAAATGGGGAAACAACCTACAACCTACAACAAACTACGAGAACCTGTAGACACATTAAAAAATTGGTCCCAAAAAGCCTTCCAAAAGCCTTGCTGTAACTGTGGGAATGAGGAAAAAAATGGTAAAAATAAAATGACCTTTGCTCAAAACATGATCTAGAAAGCATACCAAAAGGCCACACAGATGTCCTCTAACCTCAGGAGCACCGTTATGTGGCACACATCCTCAGTTTTAGACATAATCTATTTTTGTTACAGCAACATTTGAGTTTTCATTAGTTCAACTCCTCTTTGGATTCAAGGTCCTCCTTGGGCTCAATTTCTCAATTATTTCTAAGAGAAAATTCATCAGAAGACCCATTCCTAGGATTCTTTTAATTGAAGAAGAGGACATTATGATTATTTCCAGGAATAATGCATCTTCTAGGTGCAATTTAAAGAATGCCACCTTAAATTATTCTAAACCCATTAGAGTAAATAACCTAGTCACCAAACATTTAACATATCAAAGAAGCTTGAATATCTGTAAACATCCTTCCATTTTGTCAATTTTCAGTTGGCACACTTATGATTTTTCTAGTTGTTTAAAGTGGACCAAAAATTGAAGATGATATAAGGTTTGAAGGTTGAGAGGGGGAGGGAGTTTAATGTTTTTCTTTGATTCTTTGAACAAGCTCATCCTCTTATTGCTTAGTTTTTGTTCCTCCTTTGTCTATGGAATTCCAAAGAGCTTCTGTGCAGCTTTAGTTGACACACCCATGGGCATGAAAACCTCTCTGAAAAGGTAGCAAAAAAAATTTGATAAAGTGTTTGGTAGACATGTTCATCATCAAACATTACCTAATGTTTAAAGCTTGATTTATAAGGTAGGTGCAGAAGTGAGAAATCCTGAAAAGAGTGTTTGTTTAAGAAAAGACATTTTGAGACCAATTTTAACACTTTTGAATCTGTGCCCAAGAAATTTCAGCCTAGCTTAACCTCATTCATGACACCTTGAGCTAACTCAACTAATTTTAATTCACTTTTATGTTGTATAATTGCATGAAAATAAGAAGAAATTGGTTACAATTTTTCTCCCATCTTGACGAAGCTAGTTATTTGATTTTTGAGAGAATTGTGATTATTCTGCATTTGATAATCACAAAGATCAGGTTTGGAGGAGGGACATATGAAATACAAAAAACAAACAAGGTAAAATAACTACATATTATGCATTCACAGGAGAGGAGAGGAGAGTCCAAATGTGAGTAATTAAATCAATAAACAAAACTGTGAGAAATATCTTAAATTTTAGAATGTCGCTTTCTTTGAATTGATAATGGATCAGTCTGGTACCAATGTGCAGCAAAAGAATCTCATTTAGTTTGAGAAATCTGCAAACTATTTCCGCAAGACTCTTGTACAAAAAACTTTGTAACCAAACAAAAACGTGGGCCCAACAAAACCTGACCCAATGTTTAAGATACTGAGCAGTCATCTTCCTCCACTTTGTGTTCAAAGATCAAGAGCAAAATCTGTGTTATCCAACTTTCCAACAGACTGTTCAGGGAAGCTGGAAGGTAAAAAAAGAATTAAGCAACTAAAAACGGTTGTGTATTATCTGTACTTCACTTCTTTGAATTTCTATGAGAGCTTCAGAATCAGTGCTGAGGCAATAAAGCTCTCAAATGCAGAATTTTAACTTACATATCCTTGGGCAGCTGGGGTCCAGCTGCAAGAATCTCCTCTGTAAGTTTAAGGTGATTGCCGGCTTTGTAGTCAGTATATACTTCAAAATTCTTCTGGAAAAGGCCAGCCAATTTCTTCAAGGTTTCGTTGTACAGCTTCTTATCTGTCCACTGCACCACACACAAAAATGGAATATGGAAAAGGATTATTCTCTTCACAGTCCTAAGTTTCTCCCATTCAGAAACAGTACCCCTTCCTGAATGAAGAATTAAGTGGATGTGGAAGTACACTACTACTTTAGATACCATAATTGCCCATGACGAATTGAGACATCTGCCAAATCTGAAAGTCCCCTAAGTAGAATTATTCTACTGCATGTTTCAGTCAATCTTCAGAAACAACAAGTGAATTCATTTTTATTTGTCCCATAACAGCCCAGGCCTTGACACACTACTCTGCATTTAGACAACCATGTCAAAGCTTTAAAATACTTACCGAGTTCTCAGGATGCAGCACTTCAGTAGGTACACCATTGACCTTGGCTGGAACAGCCAGGTTGAATACAGGAGTTGCTTCATACTCAGCTTCTAACAGAGACCCATCATGAATGGCATCGATAATTTTCCGTGTGTATGTAAGCTTCATTCTCTTTCCAACCCCATAGCTACAGTGTGAAAAACAGCAAGGCTGTTAGATGTGTTGCCCCTTATGTATGCAACAAGCCATTTCATGAGAGAAGTTTGTGTAAAACTGTGTCAATTTAGATATCCATTACTCATCACATGGATGCATGGGATGCATTGACACAAGACAAGACCGTTCATGATCCAACAATCTGATTCACAATATTTCTGATAATCTAGATTTCCACACATACCTGCCTCCAGACCAGCCAGTGTTAACCAGCCATGCAGTGGCACCATGCCTCTTCATTTTGTCAGCCAGCATTGCAGCATACTTGGTTGGGTGGAGCATGATGAAAGCTGCCCCAAAACAGGCTGAAAAGGTGGCTGTTGGCTCCTTCACGCCATCAACAGTTCCCGCAACCTAGAAACAATTGAGCTTAAGAATGTAATCTACCAAGAAAATCTCTCAAGAACAACTTCCAGCTCCAATTTCAACCGAGAGAACAGATCAACAAACTGGATCAGAGTGCCAAGTTGAATATGATATTAACTGTTCAGCACACACCACAAGGAACAAAAACCATGGCAGGTGAAGAAGGGGCATATAAATCCATCAAGTGGAAGCAACAACACTTATGGAAAGGCTTACCAGTGCTGTGTAACCACTGATAAAGTGGTACATTGTCTGCGCTGGTGACAACTTGCTCACTGGTGGTAGTACACCAAAAGCATCACAGGCAAGCAGAATGACATTCTTGGGATGGGGCCCAATGCAAGGCAGCTTGACATTTGGTATGAATTCTATTGGATATGCTGCCCTTGTATTCTCTGTCCAACAAAAGAAAAGGCTTGTGAATATTTGAGTTAAAATTGTTACAGTTTCAAATCCACAGACACAAACTTGTACTCCTGAAAAGTTGTTTGAATGACATTCAAAGACTGCAACTAATGCATGTCCCAGCTCTCAGATTTCTTCAGAAGTATATTACTTATTTCTGTTAGCATCAATCAACCTGTGATCTGATTTAGCAGAACTCCTCCCTTTCTGTGAAGTCACTTTACCAAAATGGAAGTCTGTTCACACTAGGATAAGTCACCTGTGACAGATTTGTCTGTGTAATCAACCTCTCTCGAGTACTCCTCAAAAACAACATTCTCCAACACTGTCATAAACAAGCAGCATGATTCAGAATCCATGATAGAAGACCCACATAACATAGAATTACAGAAAATGCTATCAGGAAACAACATATATATCTTCTTCTCCTGTGCAGTGAAAACAAGTAACCATTGATGACTACAGAATGATCAACTTCCCTTGAGGTACATGATGCCAAGTAGACAGAAAACAGTGTCCATTTCCCTGTGCTAGTCAAGAACTTACCAGTTCCAAACTTGATTGCATTCCAGATTTCAGGCTCCTTCTCGCTGGATAAGTCAATGCATTTTGCATAGCAACCTCCCTCAATGTTTGAGACACCATTCTCACTCCAGCAATGTTCATCATCACCTATTAGATAGCGGTTCTCATCTGTGGACAGTGTTGTTTTTCCAGTTCCTGCCAAACCAACAGATCAATTAGTCACAAGTTCATGGCTTCTTCCCATGGGATGGACTGTTTTAACCGTTCAAGCACAGAAGCTTCTCGTTCGTTTACCAACAATACCTGATAATCCAAAAAACAACGCCACATCCCCTGCCTTCCCCATATTGCAGCCTGAATGCAATGAAAGGATTCCTCTTTTTGGCATCATGTAGTGCATAACGCTGAAAAGACCCTTCTTCATCTCTCCAGCATATTGAGTCCCAAGAATCACCATCTCTTTGCGTTTCAGGTTCAGATCTATGCTAGTTGAAGATGTCATATAATGTGTGTATCGATTGCAGGGGAATTGACCAGCATTGTAGATTGTGAAGTCTGGGGTCCCAAAATCCTCCAGTTCTTCAGGTGTAGGGCGGATGCACCTGCCACCCATATCCTTAATGCCACCGAGCATACCAATACAAGCATACATTGACCGAAATTTATCTCTCTCTAGGACTTGGCTAGAGAGAGCCCTCCACGACTGGGCAAATGTAGCACGTCCTTTTCTTCCTGGCCTTCACCAAAAGTGCTCAACCCCTTCGGAAGTAGCAGTGACCTCGTGTTTTTTGTGAGAAGTGATTATGGCAGTGACCAGATTCCAAAAGCACTATGAGTTGAGCGTTCAGTGGGTCGTACCGGAGAGTTCTGAACAAAGGGTCTGAAGGAGAGAGGGGTTTGAGATTGCATTGTACTTACATGTTGTGCATGAAGAGTGAATGGTACGCACGAGCTGATATGATCCGAACTTTGATTTGATTCTCAGGATCCCAGTTCAAGAACTGATCATTGACAAAGACCTGATGGCACATGCATGTTCCCTAGTGAAAATTGGCAAACGGCACCAGAAGGAACAATGATACAGCAGTGTTTATTTCATGAGAAAACACCCAAATCTCAGCATACTCAATGTCCCACACTATACCTAATACTCATTTGAAAAGTGTGAAACTGGTCTAGTGGCAGAAACATTTTATCAGTGCACCCAGTTGATTCTATTACCTTCTCAAGAGAATTGAGGTAGTCAACTGCTCTCTCACGATTCACCAAGAATGTCTCCTCATCCATTTCAATGTTTGGAGAGCCTCTGCAGAGGTGGAGGGAGAAATAGAGGGCTCAGAACTAAAACTCAGATAAGAAATTTTTAACTCAATTCCAACTCCACTAATTCTTACATAGCCCATGTGTAAGTTCAGGAGCACATACTTTCCCCACCACAAATCATCTTTTGAAGTCTCCTCCTTGACAACACGTTTGTCCTTTGGAGATCTGCCAGTTTTGGCTCCAGAGAGAGTAGCAAGAGCACCAGTTGATGTGATGTACGACCCCTTTTCAGACTTGATGGCCTGCTCATAGAGCTCTGCAAAATATTAATCCAAGTAGATGTCAGGAACACATCCACATATCCCAATCCAACTTTGCAAGATGACCAATCCCAAAGAAAAATCAGAAGATAATAAGCATCAAAAGGCCAACACCCATGATAAAAATTCCTCTTACAAACCAGGACAAGATCCTCTGAGGTGGTTGGGAGTATGTAAACAGTTTTGGAAATGAACAAACACACACACAGACAAACTCAAGGAGAGAGCAAGCAGAATAGCCAGCCAAATGTGTGTTACTCCAACAGGAGGGCAATTCAAACAGAAACAAAAAGAACAGACTACAACCTATTCAACCTAAGAGGTGTCCCACTTCCTAAACTCAGAAGTAGGAAAGGAGGAAAGCAATGTCAGTTACCTGCAGGAGATAGGTTATATAGGACATGTGTGAACTTGAGAGCACTGTCACTCATATCAAGTCGGGGTGCAATAACTGACTTGGAAGCTGTCCCCTTCCCTGCAGGATCTCCTTTGACAACTTGGGGGCCAACTTCTCGGGTCAGCGATGCCAATGATGCACTGCAATGCAAAAAGCAGATTGAAGGATAATCTCTATAGAACTCTCCACTCAAGACAGCTCGATCAGAGTACACAGGAACAGAAATAAAATCGGCTGAAGAACATAAAACAGAGCAATAATGGAATGGCCAGAGCTCAATGGTACCTGATGGATTGCATCTGTTGCTTGTGCCGCTCCTCCTCACTCATGTATGCCCTTGGAGTGAGGTTTTTGGGTGTTGAAGGGTTTGTTGCAGGGTTTTTTGGGGTTGATGGTGCAGACGCCTTTTTCTTTTGCAATGCATGCAACTCGTCCACATTTTGGACGCCCTTCAATGGAGCTGTTGTATCATCCTTGCAAACCTCCCTGGACAAGGGCTTCTTGGTGTTGATTTTGGAGAGGCCATTGGGTACAAGGCCTCCTCCTGCTGTTGCAGCTGCTGCAGCTGCTGCAGGACTTCTTGGACTTGAAAACTCGAAATCAAACCCATTTGCTGCAGTCCCATTGGAAGCCATGTTGTTGCTAGAGGTCGAGGAAACTTGCTACTATTATTGCACCTGTGCATCATCATCAACAAGAAGCAGTTTTGCCTAAAATTATTCACTGTAAGCTTGTTGTACTCCATCTCAGAGTACAAAACAGACAGCAACTTGATCATGTCTCCCTGGCATAGATCTTGAAGAGATGGAAACAAAGGAAGGAAGGAACAACACAACCGCACAAAAGAATGGGCGTGCGTCGCTAGCTAAAAGACGCCCAGGGACGGACGGACTGACTGACGATGAGATTTGAATAGACGGTACTAGTCCTAAATGAAAGCAGGAACGTGAGGAGGGTAGCATTTGAAAAAGCGTGTCTTCACGAGAGGGTGTAGAGAAAGAGTCTGAACGTTGTTCACTCTCTCTCGGAAAGGTAACAACACGCAAGTAACAGAGACAGAGACAGAGAGAACTATGCCGACTCTGAATAGCTTCTTTGAGTTAAACCGATTATGCTGCCCCCCGCACAGGATCAATCAAGCAAAGAGAGAATCCAATTCCGATCTCCTCAGAGAAAATATTCTCAGGAACGCATGTATGCTATCAGAACGTCAGAGGCAACCACGAGACTTTTAGATTGCACTTCCAGATGCAATGGATGCCCTGAGCCTCTGACCGCTGAAAACAGTCAACAATTGCAACAGATAGCCTGAATGTGTGACATGAGCACGAGATTAGTCCTGAACAGAATGCAAAAATCACATCAGCGGCAGAACAAACGCCTGGACACAAATAGATGCAAACAGCTGCTGCATCACCAGATAGAAAGGCGGATCTTCATGAGAGAAGCCATCAATCAAACACACACCATAACGGAGCTGCGATCTCGATTGCGTACTTCAACAGAAGGCAAAATCCAAGTGCTCGCAAGCACAATTGATATTGTCACAAACAACGCACAATTCTGACGATTAGCGATGGAGCGTTCAAAGACGCCGCAGCAGATTGCGAGGACAAACAGGATAGACGTTCTTCTCACTGCCGAAAGTCTTCGGCAAATTACGAGAGCAAACTCGGCTGCTTTATCAGCAAGAGGAGGAGGAGGAGGAAAATCAAGCCACTATTGCATAGTGAAGAAGCACAGCATCTGATTTCGGCAGAAGTACGGTTGCATTGAGTTGATTCATTCGCTTTGAGGAAGCGATCAATAAACATGTTTCAGAAACAAAAAGCCGAGGCGATAGAGTGTAAGCTCAGCATCTGGAGATGCGAAGCGAGCGGAAGATAAGCTTCCACGAAACAATCTCAACCAAAAAAAAAAAAAAAAAACTAGAGAAGGAATGTCTACGAGTACCTATATTGTGGAAAAAAAAACTGGGAAGCAAAGCAAAACTGCTCCCAACACTGGAAGGAAGGAGGGCTGGGGAATTAACAGTCACCAATCCGAAACTGTAACCAAACGAAAACAGATCCAAAACACAAGAAGGACGACATCAAGGATTTGGGAAATTGAAGAAAACTCACTGACTCCAAGCACCAAAATTGCAGAGTCGTAGAAACAGGAGGAGAAGAAAACAGCAAAACAGACAGACAGAGATCGATGAAGGCTAGCCACCAGACACAAAACTGGACGCAATTAGGATCAAAAACAAACTACAAGAGCTGGTGGAAGAGGAGGGTCAAGAAGTCGAAACTCGGAAATAGAAGGGGAAAAAAATCCTAAAACAAAAACAAACAGGTAGAGGTAGTATGTAGCACGCGGCCAAACACATGAGGCAAACAATATGCAAACCTGCAGCGAGCGGTCCAAACTGCGAGTGTCACCAAAAGCAGCAGCGGAAGAAAGAGAGGTCCACGAGAGATCAACAAAACGAGAGCATGGGATCCCAACTCCTTCTGCGATCGCGCCAACGACTTCTCGGGCAAGAGGAACAACGCAGCACTGCGATTTCCGACGATGGAGCGAAGTGGCAGCGAACGCAGCAAAAGAGTAAGAGAGAGAGAAGGGGGCGAAGGCAAAGACGGAGAGAGAAGAAGCAGTGCAGCGTGTGCGGTTTTATCAAGGAAGAAGAAAGACCCGCCGGGTGTATGGTAAAAACTAAAAACAACAACAAAAGTCTTCGTTTGTGTTTGTTTTCGTTTTACGATTGCAAGTCGGGTCTTTTTTATTACCTAAGGAGGGTAAGTAAAGTAAAAAAGTAAAATGGGGATACCCAGTCATTTCGGTATGGTCCCACAGCCGGTAAGTGTCTAAGTAGGTAGCCTGGAAACTGGCTTCACCGGTCACCCAGAGCTGGTAAAAGTTTAAAGGATTCGTTGGCTTTTTACAAGTGCAAGTCTTGGGAGGGGGGGGGGAAGGGGGGGGGGTTAGGG
>Ga0209208_10012334_pt1 | contig 10836 bp, 8 predicted proteins | sample S1TSphfallax_3_FD_187694 | JGI IMG/M metagenome (GOLD analysis project Ga0209208, IMG submission 187694) | Host-associated microbial communities from peat moss isolated from Minnesota, USA - S1T2_Fd - Sphagnum fallax MG (SPAdes) (version 2) | ecosystem: Host-associated > Plants > Peat moss >... | reverse complement strand
CCCCCCCCCTCTTTTTCAATCCTACCTATCAATTTATTAAGGTTCACCCTAGTTCATGGATGATGAACATAGGTCCCCATATGTAAGTATTACAAACAATTTATAATGGAAACAATGCCATAATTGCAACCATTTTAATTTAATTAATGCATATTTTACTAAATTTTGTTTACCTAATTTATTATTGATTATTATAAGTATGTACTATTGGATTATCATTTAAGTTTAGGGTTGGGACATGTAAATAATTAATAAGTTTTTCACAAATGCATAGTAATTAACCTAAAGTAGGCTAAATTTGGGGGGAAATTTTTAGGGTTTACACATATGTGAAGTAATACAATTACATTTTATATCTTCTTCAAAGAAAATGGAAAAAATTAGGTTGGAAAGATCACACAAATGTAAAAAACATATCTTATCTTTTGGTTTTGTAGGAAATTTATTTGATTGTTATTAAATATTAAAGTATTTTCTTTCGATCAATAAATATTTATAGCTTAAAACCTTTAAAATTTGGTTTCTAAATTTTTTCCTATGTTTTTTAAAATTTGTTTATTTTGCATTATATAATTTGTATAGTTTATATAGTTTTTTGGGTTTAAGGCATATATCTAGACTTTTTTTTGTTAGGGTTTGTATAGTTAGGGTTGTAATAAGGCTTATGGAAAAATATCATTTGGATTTTTAGGGTTATGTTTTATGATTTAATGTATACTGAATTTGGTTCATATATTTCAGAGCTTAAGGTTTATATTTTAAATTTTGTTCATTGTATTGGTTTTTAATTTTATCACTTGTTTATATCTATACCATAATTATGAATCTTCTTTGTTTCCATATGTTCCATAGTTGTTGGAGTTTAATATTTTCTAACTCATTTTTGTATGAATTATGATATTTTAGGGTTGCATTTTCAATTGGGACTACAAACATTGGTGGAACGTTGTCATCTTTTATTCCTAAAGGTATGCATTTGTCTCTTTTTATTTATTTATTGTTTTGTTTATATTTTCACAATTCAACCTCTTTTCATTTCCTAGTTATTGGATATAGAAAGGGCGTCAAGTTTTATTAAGTATACAACCATAAATAAAGGTTTTATACCTTTACACGGATATTTCATATTCAATATTTCTTTGTAGTTTGATTTTTTCATACTCATATACGAATAATGCATTGAGTCCCCACAACCAGCGTGGGTTTTATGGCCCAAGGCACGTATTGCATTTTGCACCTCTCAAATAGTGTGCATTAATTATCATTATGTGGGTATTGCCAAAGTTTGTTTTAATATATGGGTTCATAATGCCATGTATGTATTGCATTTTGGGTTTTTGTTCAATGATGAATGTTTATAGAATTATAAATTATCTTGGTGCAAGAGTTTGTCCTACTTCCTTCAATCATGGGAAGGGTTCCAAACTGCCATTCCATTCATGTCCAAAACCCCACCAAGTCCCCTTTCTCAAACAAGGACTTGGTGTGTAGGTCCGGGATACGCCATGGAGGGCAAAATAAAATGACCATTCAATTTGCTTATGTTCCATATGCTCGCATCTCATAATTCTTGGAAGGTGAACTAGGGGATACAAGCACCCCTATGGAATGGAATGTTTACAAAAACTTTTCAAACCAAATAAATGTCAAACAACCAACTATCAAAAACCACCTCGGGCATACATGGTAAACATTTATGGCATTAACCTTTTTTATTTCTTCAATTCATATACCAAAGATGTAATCATTTACATTTTGAAAGTTTTTGGTCTAGGTATCAATGCGGATATGGACCAGAGGACTATCGGGAAAACTCAACCCACACTCAATCTATTAAACGAAGATGCTTAGTGTCATTATCAATCAAACGTCTATACACACAACCTGATGTGGATGAGATCATAATTTATCATAAGGCACATACACGAATTAATGGGTCATTCGCACATGGTGAGAAAGACCTGGAATCCATTTCTTGTATGTCTCGTTATGCTCCACGCATGTCACAAGCATTGAAGGACCACATATGGGCCCAACTAAGTTTAGGTTACACGATTAAACAAATATATGAGAAACATAAAGCAATTTGATGGGAACGTGTGAATGTAAGTCAAAGCATGACACGAGATGATTTCATTCAGCTTCAAGACATTGCATATTTGGATTAGAAACATAAGAAAGGGAGTTGGCATTTACACACCAACCTTACAATTTCAATTTGGTCTTGGGCTCTCCAACATCCATAAAATGTGTTATTTTTGTAAGATGTTGGCGAAATCAATGGGACTCAAGTCCCATTCACCATAAGTATTCGAACACCAACTCAATGCGAGTCCATGTTATCATATGGTCACAATGGTGCCATTTCTATGGATGCCACATTTGGCACAAATGACATGAAATTCCATCTATTCACCTTGATGGGGTTTGATGATCATCGCATGGGTGTCCTTTTAGCTTGGATCATTGCAAGTAGGCAAAAATTTTAGGATTTGATCAAATGGTTGAAACCTTTAAAAGATAAGATGTTATCACATATGCCACATTGGAAACCATCATGTTTTCTCGTTGATGATGCACTTCAAGAATTGAAGGCATTACTGTTAGTTCTATACCTAGTACCCATATTGTATTTATTTCCTTAGATGTTGTTTGATATCTTTCATAAAATTCTTGATTACTTCAAATATATTTTATGTTTTACTAACCCCATTCACTCATGGAGATTTTATTGCATATGTGTCGTTATTAGGGTCGTATGGGGTATGGACAAGGTTCCCATTTACCTTTGTTGTTGGCATGTTCTCAAAGCATGGCCCTTATGTGGTACTAACATTTCTCAAGAGGATATCATTCATTAGTGTGAAACATGGTATGGATCACATCGTGGAAGGTTGGGTCACATGTTTGTGGACTCACGACATATTCCAAATGATATGGAGTCCAATGATGATGACGAAAATGAACATCTTGAAAGTGATGATGGGATCATGGAATTTGATGGGTTCATGAACATGGAGCAAAATGATCACCCTATGGGTGCCATTGTAGGGTTTAATGACACAATAAATTCATCAACCCTAGTGGAAGGGGCTTTTGCACAATTGGTCACTATAATGCAAGATATCACAAATGAATGTAAAGAAGGCGATGTGACATTTTGTGAACATGCCACCTCACACATGAGAGTATTTGTAACATACACCTCACAAAGGCAAATATAGTTTTACACCTAGGATTGGTGTTACACCATGTAGAAGATGGATTGGAAAATAGTGTCAAACGCCTCAAAGATTGGCATGAAACAATGTTCAATCACACAAATGTATGTACTAAACGATGTCATGAATAAATGTGTCAATTATTAATCAAGATTGTTGCCATTGGCAATAAGAATTTTGTTTTAAAATCAATTTTGTATGGAGGAAACCATAGCCCAAATTCTTTGAATATCATGTATTCAACACACACAATGAAATCTAATATGGCACAAAAGTTATTATTGTTTTCCAAGTAATAAACACAAACAATGTGAAATGAAAAAACACAAGGATAGTGATAATATTAGTGTTAAATGCAAGTATTGTAACTAGGCCCCAAAATCCCAGTTGGTAGAAGTAAGTACAAGTGCAAGTATTACAATTAAGCCCCAAAATTCCAATTGGTAAAGGTAAGTACATGTGCAGGTATTGCAATGAAGCCCCAAAATTCTAGTTAGTAAAGGCAAGTATGGGTGTAGGTATTGCAATGAAGCCCCAAAATTCTAGAAGGTAAAGGTAAGTATAAGTTTAGATATTACAATAAAGCTTCAAAATTCAAGTTGGTAAAGGTAAGTATGGGTGTAGGTATTGCAATGAAACCCTAAAATTCTAATTGGTAGAAGTAAGTATAAGTTCGGGTATTACAAGTTTAAATGAAAAATCAACCTTAAATGCAATACCCACACTTCAAAAAAACCCATCTAAATGATTTGGATACCTTTAAGTGAAGACCTAGCCCTAAACATAATACCCACATGTAAAGTCACTTTGAAATAACTCGACCCTATATGCCATACTTGCATTCAAGGTCACTCTGAAATTACGCATGTGGGGTTTAAACTTCTTTAACTGAAGATCCCACCCTAAATGTAATACCCACATTTTGGGTCACTCCAAAATTATGCATGTGGGGTTTAAACCTCTTTAAATGAAGATCCTACCCTAAATGTAATACCCAAATTTTGGGTCACTCTAAAATTATGCATGTGGGGTTTAAGCCTCTTTAAATGAAAATCCTACCCTGAATGCAATATTGGCATTTTGGGTCAGTCCAAAATTATGCATGTGGGGTTTAAGCCTCTTTAAATGAAAATCCTACCCTGAATGCAATATTGGCATTTTGGGTCAGTCCAAAATTATGCATGTGGGGTTTAAGCCTATTTAAATGAAGATCCTACCTTAAATGCAATACCCGCATTTTGGGTCACTCCAAAATTACATATGTGGGGTTTAAGCGTCTTTAAATGAAGATCCTAACTTAAATGCAATACCCGCATTTTGGGTCATTCCAAAATAATTAGTTCATTTCAAATAGTATGCTAACAAAGGTGTGTATAGAGGTTGAGGTTGTTGATTAAGAGTTCCATGATTCTTACTTTGTTTCATTGAATTTGAAAAGAGGTTGTATTGTTTGTGGAACAAATAGTAAAATGACAATTTTGATCAAGCTTATCTTGGTGTAGGTATTTTCATGGAAAAGTTGAACTAACAATCTATAACGTGGAATAATTATCTTAAATAGTGATTTCAATAACTTTTTAAAAACAGAAATATAATTAAGTTAATAAATCAAATGTCAAATTAATCAATATGATTTTTACATTGAACTTTTTATTATCGAAGTAAATAAAGTTAAACCAAATGATTAGTTAATTATTTTAAATAAATAAATGATTAATCTTGATAATTAATCATTTAAAATTTCCAAAATATTGGTCTATTATGTTTTTTTTTATAATTCATTAATTATCAGAAATATTTTACATGAAATTGGGGGGAAATTTATAGGGTTTAGACATATGTGAAACAATACAATTTCATTATATATCTTCTTCAAAGAGATGGAAAAATTAGGTTGGAGAAATTGCACAAAGGTAAAAAGGAAACCGTATGTGAAAACCCAACCTTAAATGCAATACAAAGTTTGTTGAGGTGAAAAAATTAAAAGTTCAAGTTTAATTTTTTTTTTAATGATGTATAATATTGGTTTTAAACTTGGTCCAAATATATTGTTATTTATAACACATTATATATAACTAATCATATTATGGAATTATACTAATTTCAATACATACACACACACATATATATATAAACCTATGGTTATGAATATTGCAATTATTTTTAATGATTTTTTAAAATGTGAATTTAATAATTCCAAAATATTAATAGCTAAGTATGAAAATGTTCATAAGTTCTTAGAAGCCATGCCAAAGTTTGTGTGGATTTGGAAGTTTTGTGAGAGCCAAGTTGTTATGTAATGTTTTTGACACCTTTAGAAGCTAAAACATGATTTGATTATCCAAAAAACACAATAATGTTCATTAAAAAAAACCAAGAATCTGTAGTCTTGACAAATTACTCGTTTCAACAAAAGTTCATTGCCAAGGTTATGAGATTGAATAAAGTGTCAACATTGACCAAATTAAACAACTTACCCTAAACATGAGTAATAGGTTAATAAACTATTTGTTAAATAACCTAATTAATTACCTAATAAGCTACCTATGTAATATAAGCCTATTATGTAGTTTATTCATTAGTGTAGGCCTTTTAAGTTAATATCTTAGATGGTCTATGTGAGTATTGAAAGTGGTTAAACTTATTAAATAAACATACTAATTATATAGATAGTTTATTAGCCTAGGCCACGTAAGCTTAATAAGCATTTATGATAGTTTAATGTTTATTCCTTATTATATTATAACATATTAAATTTGAATTAACAAAATTTATTAAAAAGAAAGCACATTTTTTCATATAATTGTTATAAGTATATATTATTGGATTATGATTCAAATTTAAAGTTTGGGAAACCCTAAATTAATTAACATTTTATTTACAAGTCTATAGTAAATAAAATAAATTTATGATGCATTTTAGGGGGAATTTTATATGCAAAATAATGCAATACCCCATATGGGTCCCATAATAAATAATTATGGGACCCAACGACTATTATGGGATCTTATATGCGGGTATTGCAATGTATGTATAAAACCAGTGGTTATTGAGGGACCCATATGCGGGTATTGCATATATGAAATGGCCTTATGGAATTTATAAAAAAAATGATGTAAGTATTATATGTTTAAAATGTGTGTATTATTTAAAAAGTCATTAGGTGAAGCGAGTCTTATTACATTAGATGTAAGTATTGCACAATGTTCATTTTGATCTTTATAGATCCTAAATAAATTAAAGTCACCTATTCATATGGGCCTATTTAAGGTTTGATTCTTACATTTTAAGTATTAAGAAAATTATGACAAAAAAGACATATATGACTAACCATATACCCATCAAACAAATGTGACTAGAAGAAAATATTATATTCATAAAAGATGTACAAAAATGGGTGGATGAAAATTTGCTAAAGGACCCGATGAAAAAAAGGTTTTCCATAACATATAAAAGGACCAAAGTTCAAAAATTGGGTAGTCCAAAAAATAAAAGGGTTAAAAAACCATAGTTAACTATATAAAGTGAAACCCTAAACCATATCAATATTTACAACCCTGTGTTTAGTTCGGTAAGCAACTATTGCACTTATAGCCTTTATTGCATGACAAAAAGTGTAAAAATGGTGACGTTGCATCTCAACTTGAATTACATTTGCAACAAACTTTTCATTTGTTGTCTCTTCAACCTTATAAACACCCAAATACCACCAAATTAAACCCTAACACACCTTAGAGGAAACAAAATTATAAAAATACAATAAACATTGATTATTATTGTTTCTTACCTTCCACGAACCATTTTAGATTCATGAAAATACAATACATTTGTTAATTGTTATGTCCGGCTTGCTTTATTGGTCTTTCAATCCTAATTTTTTTACATCCCATGCCATTTTTAATCGTCGTGCATATACACAATGGGTGGATCAAATAATCTTTTGTAAATCTTCATCCTTTTCCATCCATGATGTTACATTTTGAGGCGTGCTTCTCACGCCCTAAGCATTGAAACCCAACACCTACAATAATTGTTCTGAAGCTAATTTGACTAATGCTAGTTTTGGGAATGGTGGACATTGTTTTGTAAGAGTTACCAGCTTATCCCACTGTTGTTGTGCTTTGGCATGAGTGCGACTAACAACCTTTTGATCAATCCTCCTTTGCATGACCATGACATTTCCTAATATTTGAACATTCATTTTAGCATGGCCTTGATGTTGAGGACCTTTTATAGAAGTTGAAGGCCTCCCAGGTTTGGCTTTTTCTACTATTAAGCCATGCACCTCCTTTGAATGTTTGGTCAATAACCATTTGGCACAATATGCAACAATGCAAGTGCCAACTTTGCATTTCCATTTCGACCCAACCTTCGTCCATTCATTGTCCTTTCGAGCCAAATTAAATGGACAAGGGGGTGCTGGTGGATGAGGAACTTGGTCAGTTTCAAGTTTTGAACCTAACCCAAAAAATATCAAAAACAAATCATTACTTTGTAATTAAAAATTCCAAACCCTAAAACTTTACACATAAAGAGTTTAGAATCAAAATGCAGTATTGCAAAAGATAAAATCACACAATCAAATACAACTCTTACAAACTTTAATTATTTTAAAGTATTGCAATAAAAACATTTTGAAAAAAAAATCCCACACCTTCCATAAAAAATGATGGAAGGTGTGGATATAATTATACTTAAAAAAAACTTATACAATTTCTTTTATTTGCATTTAATTTAATGTATGTAAATTCTAAAACAATCTAACCCATCATTCTTCAATCAAAATCCTTAATCTATATTATAAATTGTAATCCTTGTTAATTTTAATCCACATAAATTGCTTGATACATCAATTTTAAATTTTTATTTTTGATGAAGCAAAATTTTGCTCTTCAAGTCTTAAATCTAATAAAACACCATTTTGCTCACTAATTGTTTGATCTGATGCAACAACATTTTGTTCAACAATTGCTTGATCTGATGCACCAACATTTTACTCAACAATTGCCTGATTTAATGCACTAACATTTTGTTTGGCAATTGCCTAATCTAATGCATTAACATTTTGTTCAGTAATTACCTAATTTGATGCACCAACATTTTGCTTTTCAACTTCTAATTCACCACCACCACTTTTCCTCAATCTCCTTACTCTATCCATTCCAACCTTCAACAAAAATTAAAACCACCATTTCATTATTAATTGTCAATTCTAATGAACCAAACCAAAAGCACCACAAAAAAAAAAGGAAAAAAATCCCCTCCAGCCATCGCCTTTTGCACAACACCACCACCATAGAGGAAGGTGACAACATTGTTGTCATCACTTTCTTCGTAGCAAAACCACAAAAAAGGCGCGTGTCGCCATTTTGTTGCAACAAAGCGATCAAAGAAGGTGACGAAAGTTGTTGTTTCCTTCTTTAAAAACTAAAGATCCATGAGGGATATGTTTTGAAGTTTTTTTGAAGTTTTTTTTTTAATCCATAAAAATATGCTTAAAAGTTTTAAGAATTTCTAAAATTTTATAGAAAAATATTTGAAAAATATGCCTAAAAGTTTTTAGGGGAAATTAAAAGAAAATAATCTATAGAAGTTTGTAAAAGATGTAATTAAAACAATAAATTCTAAAAAAGTAATTGTTAAAAGATTTTCAAAGATATGATTTTATTTTTTATTAAAAGATTATGTATTCAAAACTTATAAAAAGTTTAATTGATGAAACTTTCTAAAAGGTTCTATTGAATAATATAAAAAGAAATTTGAAAAGCACCACCCTTTAAACTCGTTAACATAAGTTGTGACTTTTGCACTCTTAATTCATTTTTATATTTGTTTCATGTTTTGATCAAAGAATAAAGTCATCTAATTTTTGTTCATTGTCAAATTCCATATTTGTCAAGTCTTTTAATCCTTTTTTCAAGTTGTGTTCTTATTTCATCCTTGAAAATTATCTTGTTACATCAATAACAATTATTTTAATGTTACTTCCATGGCTGAAGAACCTTTCCCATTTTCATGCTGGAGAGGGTGGGTGGGGAAAGAAGAAGAAGAAGAAGAAAAAAGAAGCAAGCTGGGGATCATTTGATGTGAGAAAATAGTAAATTATCAAGCTCAGGAAACCATTTCTTCTCTAATACTGAGAATCTACTGTTGTTGTTGATATGCTAACTTTGGTCACATGAACTTGCAAAGAGAAGAAGAAGAAGAAGAAGAAGAAGTGGGACCCATCAGTTTTGTTGACATTATCTGCAGCTCTGAAAGAAGAAGGGAGATGAGGTGTGAAGAGTGGTGTGAAGAAAGAAAGGAAGGAAAGGAAGGTTCTTGGGGTCCTCTCCTTTTTTCTGACACAAGAACTTGTGTTTCCAGCAATCGGGTCCCACTAGAAAACCTTTTCTGGTATTGAAAAGTGGCACCCATAGCGTACTACTTAGAGACGGCTGCCAAATTCCTGTCTGTGAACATGGAGCGACTTGTGCATAGCAGGAGCTCCAATTCTCTCCTTCTTCTCACTACCACCGCTTCTTCTTGCATTTACATGGGCAGTATCCATCCCTAGGGAAGTTGCAGACGAAGAAGCTGCCTCTTCCTCTCCACCCAAGCTATAAATGCTATCCTGTTCTTTCTTTTTGTAGCAGCAAAAACAAAATCCTTCTTTTTTGCAGCTAGTACCACCGTCACCACACCCACAACAGTAGCAGCAGCAGCATCGCCCGCCAGACTCCACTTGAGGTCCGAGTTATATGAATAGAGAAGTGTTCAAAAAAATGCTGTTTTGTTGGATAATCCTAGTATGTGTTTTTTTTGTTGTTTTTTGAGATTTGATTTTGTCAATTGGGTGATCATTTTTTTGCTGGTTGATCATCAGTTTGAAGTTGAAGAAGTTTTTTTGTTGAGGAAAAAAAATGCCCCAGAGGTTTTCAGTTTTCATCTCCTCTCTGTCTGTCTCTCTGTCTCTCTCTGGAAGCTCCCATTTGGCAGCTGACCGGAGCTGATCAGTAGTTGCAAGCGATTTATAGCTTCTTAATTTAAGGTTCAGTGATCTGAACTTCTCTGAGAGATGTGACTTGGAACAGCTTTGGACTGGATTGGCTTGATTGGCGACAACAACCTTTTTGTCATGGACTTTTTGGCAGCTAAAGGGTTCGTGTGAAACATGACAAGTGCAACTTTTTTTGGGGTGTGTTCTGCAGACAGAACTTTCGGTTGTTGAGTGCAAAAGTGGAGGCAGAAATGGCATCCAAAATACAGCTTTATAGTCTTGTCACACCCAATGGCATGAAGGTTAGTGCTGATTCAGTTCCATCACCTATTCTTCTCACACATTGTGTTTCTCATGATCTATCAAGTTCACCAAAGCTCTAAGAGTGCCAAGATTTGTGCATGAGCCTTTGACCTTAAACTTGTTCATCATCTCAGTAGGCAATCCTTCTTTGAAGAAACAGCATGTGATGCTTAATTAAGCAAGAGATAATTGCTGAGTTTTTTTTCTCCCCCTCTGGTTTGTTTGTGGGGGTTAACAGATTGGGATAGCATTGGAGGAGATGGGACTGGAATATGATGCTCACCTCATCAACATCATGAAGAATGATCAGTTCACTCCTGAGTTTATTGCTGT
>Ga0209208_10012333_pt1 | contig 10836 bp, 7 predicted proteins | sample S1TSphfallax_3_FD_187694 | JGI IMG/M metagenome (GOLD analysis project Ga0209208, IMG submission 187694) | Host-associated microbial communities from peat moss isolated from Minnesota, USA - S1T2_Fd - Sphagnum fallax MG (SPAdes) (version 2) | ecosystem: Host-associated > Plants > Peat moss >... | reverse complement strand
TTAAAAAGAAAACAAAGTTCATGCCTTTTTAAAGGTGCTTCATATTCATGGATATCTCTCATTGGAACAAGAGGAGGATCTTATGCCTACTCCTTAATACTGGGAAAGACCTTTCGTACATTCCACCATGATTATCAATTAGGAATGATTCCCATTTAAAATTTAATTTCATATCACTCAATGGTCATGCCCACTTCAAATATATAGTTAAGGCATCTTACAACTGTGGCAAAGGTGATCTAAGAAGTGCTTAAAATATAATTAGATTTTTGGACCCTTTTAATCAAATGTCATGTTCATCTTTTGGGAGAAGTTGTTTATGTAGATTGTGATTAATAGTTTTATCCCAATCCCAAATTATGACAATAATTGTTTTTTCTTCTAAGTATTTCTAGACCTTATATATTAAATTATGTAAAAGTGTTTATATCATATGATTGCTTATTTGATACCATTCACACGAAGGAAGGTCATTAATAAGAAATTGGTGCCTATGGTTCACTTCAACCTAAAAACTATAGATTCCTTAAAAAAATCACCTCTAGAAGTAAAGAAGGCTTCAAAAAGTTGATAGATATAAACAATTTTCATGTTAGTAAATGTGAAACACCTTAACCTTCATTGGTGTGACTTATGTATGATATAAAGGTTATGTTCCCTCAAGTTCAAGACAAGATTACCACATGTAAGTTTTAACAACTAATGAATATTGGATGAACTAATCCTTAAAGTAATCTCCAAGTATTGGGTTTTATATTGATTCATTAATTATCCATGCTCCCAAGTTTCTCAAACCATTTATGATGGGCTACCTTTCGACAAAAAACCATTGGAGAAATGACAATCATTTATAACTAGATAAGTATTGACTAATGTTGGATGAGAATTTAATTTTGTTAATAACCACCAATTCCAAGTTTTTTTAATATGTTGGAATTAGAAAATCATTGGTCCCAATTTTTCCCCTAGAAAATTAGAATCAAACAATCCTTGTTCCAATTATTTCCAAAACTTCAAAGGACTAATGGTTTTCATGAAAGAACTATAGTTATATATCAAAATCGGTTTTTTCAATTTTGTGAAAACCACAATTCTAAATGCCAAAAAAATCGCCCTAATAGCCACCAAAGGTCTATTGTTCATTTTATTTTCAATAACAGCCCAAGATTGGTATTGATTGGTGTTGTGTGTGTAAATGGTTTAGTACTTACATTTCATGTAAGTGTAAATCCCATAATGAAATTTATTTATACTATGTGTAAATGTAAATGTTGAACACAAGATGTATAAATGTAAAACAATGTAAATGTATTTTATGTCATGTAAATTTATAGTTGTGAAAACATTTAAATGAAAGGGCCCAAGAAAATGATTTGGTCACTTTTAATTCCTTAACCATTTCTTGAAGTGATTCTTACCAATATTGCTTAAGGATACCTTTGCTTGGTGAAGTTAGAAATTCGCAAAAAATGATTCCATCTTTGTATGGATTTTTCAAGGAACAATATGCCATTAATGTGAGGAAAGCAAGTTAGTTGGTAGCCCCATAACTATTTTTTGTTCATGAAAAATCAAGAATTACAAATTCTCTTTGGTGTATGGTAAAACGGCACTAAACAAATTTAAGGTTCGAAACATATTTAGTGGGGAAGCTTGCAAATGTGAGATGGGGTGAAAATTGTGATGCGAATTATTTCTTGGACAATTTAAGGTGAAAGCACATTATGAGTGAACCATTATTTACCACTTTTCACCCAAAAAAAAGATGTATAAGTATGATAGTTATGTAATAAGTTGAAATTTTGATGGCATCTTTTGAAAATTTTGAACATAAGAAAAGCTTTAGAATATGTATGACAACATTGGGGAACTCAAAGTTCATTTTGAATCAAAATTAGGCTTGATCCAATGGTTAGATGAAAAAGATTGGATAAAATCATTATGCATAAAATATGTAACATACATTTTTTCAATGGCCATAAGGCCTCATGTTTGTGGTTCATCACACATTACCAAACCAAAGAAAAATGAAAAATTAATACAATGCCCACCTATAAAATCTCCTCCTTTTTTTAAAGGTAATGGTTTTTATGCATTTATTGTTCAAGAAGTGCAAAAAAACACATTTTTTTAATGGATTTTCAATCAAAAATTTTAAAATTTTAAATGGTCCTAAATTTTGCTAATTTACATCAATATCATTCACCACAAAAAAATTCATTACAAAACTTCATTTGTGGCCTTAGTTTTGAAGTATATTTGAAAATTTTCATATTATGTGAGTGTTATTTCAATTCAAATATATTTCATATGTTCAAGTTAATAAATGTTTGTTGGAGTTTCTTTTTAAATAAAATAGTTGAAGTTTAAAGCTAATGTAATATGCTTGAAATGAACAAAAATAATCCAAGATGGGTACATTCACAATAAAAGGAGCCAATGGGCTTTAGGTGGAGGTCCTTTTTAAGGACTATGTTTTGTGAAGTTTGAAACATGGCCTCCATGTTTTGGATAGGACCCACTATTGGATGATAGTGCCAATTTCAAAAGTTTAACTCACATGTGTTTCCATGAATTTTTGAACAATGCATAATTAAATCTATTTTTTTAATGATAAATTTTCAAGTAAATCAAATGTGTAGATTTCAACAAAAATAAACATGTCAATATTTTTTAAATAATATGTATTTCAAACCTTCAATGATACATTATACATTGAGTTTATCAAACATGCATTTCTTTAACATCATTCCAAATGGAGTAAAACATATTTAAAAAAAAAGAAGTAATGCTATATAACACATTCAATATTCATGAAAACATGGCCTTTGTTTATACCAAAATATATGTTTTTTGTTTGAAGAAAATTTTCAAATTATGTAGTTTTAATGATCAAAAACACATTTAAACACTAAAAATGGACTATTTTGGATAATTAAAATAAAACATATATTCAAAATTTTAATGATAACATGCCCTCATAATCATCAATATATGGTTGTTCACAATTTTTCAAAATCAATGGTTTGGTTTTACATAAAACAAAAGACATTCAAAATTTTAACACCTTGTACACATTGAACTATCCACTCCTTATTATACATTTTCTAACCAATGAAACATATCAAAATTGCACAAAATTCATAAGTTTACATTTTGAAAGTGATTTCATTAAATTATAATCCTTACAACTCATGTAATCCTTTTTCAAAGTCATGGGGGTGCAAGATTTTATCCATGTACATGTAGTCTTCGGCTCCTTTTACTGTGAACACACCTAAATGTGATGTCCACATGTGTTGAAAAAAAAAATGCAATTTTTTTGTTTTTGTGACTACAATTTTTAAGGGGTGTAGTGTGCTTTCACCTTTCAACCAAAATGTTATTTGCCAAGGCAATTCATAATATGTACAAGGTGAATTCAAATGCGTGAAAATTGTCCAACATGTTGTGCACATGTTGATGGGGCCTCCATACAATTGTTCCACCTAAGGAATATTACTAAAGGTAACCATAGATTGTTTGTAATTGGTGCATATATGAATTGTCAAAAGTGATGTGTTTTGGACTTTTTGATTTAATAAAATGAAATTTTGTCAAGGATTCATGATGTCATGTGTGATTATATGTGAAATTTGAGTAGCACTTGGCTTGTCATTGAACACAATTAGAGTTTCACAAATTTTGGTTCACTTGTAGTGATATTATGATTATTTTTCTACACATGCTAAAGGCATAAATAATAACATACATCCCATCATTTTATGTCCCCAAACTATTTCCTTGCCAATATATTGACATGTTGGAAAATGCACATGTCCATGTCTAAATACAAAATGTTTCAATACACATCAAATAATGGAAGGCAAAAACACACTAGGGTGTAATCCTTTTCGACATATGTGGAGTCCATACTAGTGTTCAAATGGCCAAAATAACATTGTAAATACACTATAAGCAAGATAATTATATTGCACAATTCATATATGGCAAGGTTAAACAAATGTTTATTTCTTTTAAGACTTTATCAATGGTCCATAGTTCAGTTTGTTCTTGTTCGATGATTGAAATCTTTGACCACCAAAATGGGTTTGGTCTTTCGCTGCATGTGGCAATTGAATGTCATTTTGGTTGCTAGTTACCCATGGCAATCAAATTTTATTTTGGTTGCCACAATGTGATCAAATGTGATTAAGGTGATTGAATGACACAAGTTTTGGTCACCTTACACCATACCCAAGGCAATGCAATCTAGGTGTTGACCTATGTTGACCCTAAGTTGACCTACATTGGCCGTATTATAACGTGATGATGGACAACATCAATGTCCAAATGGAGACATTGTGTTTCAGTAGACTCCCAAATGCTATGACAACCCTATTCCACTTACAAGTCAGAAGAAGGGTTTAATAATATACAATACTACTAATGGGATCTCTTCTTTTTTAAAGCATTTGGAAACTATTCATGAGCAAATTTGGTTTGAATGAATTATGTGAAAAAAAACTTGGTCAACAAGAGTTGGTCTTGAAAATGAAAGGTGCCTACAAAGAAATGGTCTAGCCTAACTCCTAACATTATTTTCACCTTTTTGGTAGATGTGTTCATTATAGCGAGGATGATCCTCATAAAAAAAAGTCTGAAAAAAATCTTGTCATGTTTATGGTTAAAGAACTTGTGTCATTGTTGAAGTGCCTTTTGTTAAAAGATTAATTTTAGGGAAAAATCTTTTATTGACTTTTTCATCAAAGGAAAAGTTTTAAAATGATCTTTTGCCTAAGATTACCAAGTGGAAAAAGAAAAAGTTTACATCTTCAACCTTTGAATCATGTAATATGTGCATTGTATTTTTAGATCGTTGGATGTGAAGGGGAGGTGTTTGTACATTTGTTCTTATTATTCATTTCTTGAATGACAAGTGACAGCTTTATCATGTAACTATAGGATTTTTTTGAAACTGTAAATGAATTTTGGGCTTGCTAAACATGAGCTTAATGCTTGTGTTCTTGCATATGTCAAAAATGAAATGAGTAGTCTTTTGACCATGACATCTACATTAACATCTCTTGTGTGTTGTGAGGTTTTAAAATTGTTGACACCTTTCTTAAGGACTTGTTGGGGCCATGCAATGTCCAAATGTTGTGAATATGCCACAAATGACTCCAAGATATATGTGGGCTTCACTTCAATCTCAATTACAGAAGGGGGGTTTGAGTTAGGGTTCTTTGGAGGGCTTATATAAGGTGTTTTTTGTGTGGTTTGAAAAAAGGTTTTTTTTGGAATTTTGAAATAGAGCAGAATTGAGGGTCTTGAAATGTTACAACAAACCATTCAAGGTGATAATTACCACATGGTATTGACAAGACAAAAAATTCTGATCTTCTAGAAACATTCTAGTATCTAGATTTACAGTTATGAATTAGACTAATTTGCATTAGTTTAAGATTTTAATAACATTGTAATAACCTTATTTTTCTTGGAATAAATTTTTTGTTGTTATTTGTCCCATTGTACATTCTTTTTCCTTTGAATCAAAATTCTGATTATTTATTTCTCCATTGTCCATTTTGATGTTTTGGATGTTGGAACCAAGAACAAAGGTTACCTGAAACTGAGGGTTATTGCGCTGAAAATTGAAACCAATTTTAACTTGAAATTAAAAAACACAACAGAAACCAGATCCGCTCCCCAAATTAAAAAACCAAAACTGGAACCGCGTCCATATTTGAGACAAAAAAGAACCCAAACCAAACTAGAACCGATCCCTTCAAAAATGTTAGGAACTGGAACCAAAACGTCCCCCTAGAACTTGGAAAACCAGCCAACACTGATACACACCTATTATCCTACCTACCTCACCTACCCTTGATGGTGCCCTGGTTCACCATCCATTGAATCCCTTCCTTGTGAAAAGCTCAAGTTAGAAAACTTCAGAAGTTGGCATCGGTAGTGACAAGGCATGCTTTCACAGACCTCGGGAAAACTCTCTTGTTTCCCATAGTCTAGGCCATGAGCATGATGAACAAACATTACTATTTGGAATGGAGATGTGTATGTACCTTGGGTATGGAGTGAAGTGCAAAGGGTTCTCTCCAACAGTTGCTTGTCTCTGGCATCACACAGAACTTCACAGGTAGAATTCATTGCCAATTTGTCAAGTTTCACTAGGTGTATGCTATACAATGTTAGTCACTTGGGAAATTGTCAATCTGTCTACACACAAAGGTATTGGGGCATTGGGCAAAGTAGTAACAAAACCTCATTGCTGTAGTAGCCAAGCTTCGACCAGCAAGTAGCCTGACCTACCTCCACAGCAAAAGCAAATCCCACTTGTTGGAAGCTATGCAACAATTCTTTCCATAAGCTTTTTTCAATCAACTCAAATTGGATGGAAATTTGGCTCTGGAGCTTACCAAGAATATGTGTCGATGCAAAAGCCTAGCATAGTCAGATAGATTTGGTGCACAAAATTTCACAAACTGCTGCACTGGCAAAAGCCAGATCACAACCACAAAAGGGAGAAATGTCATCCAAGAGATTTCTCACAAGCTATCAATATTCATGGTACATGGGGTTAGCCAGTTATGGTTTCAAAGCAAACCTGATGCTTTCTCTCCTCTGTGTTGCTATAGTACTATGGCCTGCCTTGCCAGAATGTTGAGACTTTGCAGAAATCCCAACAACAAATAGCAAGGCCAGTCTTTAGATCCCCTACTATTGCACAGATGTTACTGAAACAAAGAAAGAACTGAGACAAGGATCATCAGACACAAAAGTAACGTAAGAGAAACGGCCTATGTGTAATTCCTTCCCAGCAAAGATGGCCATGGTCAGAAGTATGTAGTCAAGAACCTCCATAGCTACACAAGAGAGAAACCCTCTGCTTCTCATGAGACTTGTCTTGCGGGTTAGCACCATCCAATCCGCATGCGGCCCATTGCAACGACCTCTCCTCCACTTGATAGGAGGGAGCACCACCTTCTAGAGACACTTCTCTTTCTAGATGTGAGCAATAGCTTTCGAATACCCTTACCGTCAGTTGCAAACGGAAATCCAGTCGAAACAGAAACTCTATTTCCAATCTGTTCATCTCTGCCGTCGTGACGCCACCGACTTTTGCATAATAAGCATTGTTGTAGTATCTGCAAATTGGTTCACGAAATGTCAAAGGGACTGATTTCTCTCTAGAGGCTTCTTCTAGTCTTCAAGGAAGTGAAACTGTCCATGATTGGAAAGAACTTCAATGGAAAGACTAGGAGCTGCCAATAGAAAGCTCAAGCAACTACAATACTTTTGCGGCATATTCTTCTGACATGAGAATATTGAGAAGGAAAATGGTATTTGAAAGACTCACGCATCGTCAAGAAACTTGGCGGCGACCATGACACTTGTGATGAGAAGGCGATGGACGTTCAAGGAGGTGATTGGAATACCGGGCTGCTGGCGAATGAAGCGATCGATGTACGCATAAGCCACCACAAAGCACGAGGGGCTGCAGTTGGCGTACTTGAAAATGCGCTCTAGATACTTTTCGATGCTGATGTTAGGAGCCTTGAAGCCATGGAACACCGTCATTTTCTGCGGGCAAATACTGTGGTTATGAGCCAGAATCTGAGTCTCGTTCCGTGCAACCACGCGGTCAAGCAGAGAAGAAAGAACGGAGATTACTCGAGGCCTTTCACACATATTTCCAGTCGAGTCAAGGCCAGGCGCTCCGGCATGATGGAGCTCCAGTGATACATACAGCTGGTCTGACGTCGTCATCGTCACATTTCCTTGCGATGATATTGTATCTACCTTTGCGGCCACACCCGCCGCCTGCATCTGAGCCATCACGAGATGTATCAAGCTCCGCAGAGGCCACAGGCTCAGGAAAAGCTCCAGAAGCTTCACACCAAGCAACATCCGCCAGACGGATGCCGATCAGTACTACAAAGCTCGCGGCCGCCGAACCAGGTTGCAGATTCGCTTGAGCTCGCTGACCTCATATGGTCACATTCTCCACAACGAACGAGCGAGAGATCAGACACTATAAGAATACAGTAGCTGCAACCTCCGTTAATCTGGCCATGTCTACACGCTCATCCGACATCAGGTCACCGTTAGAAGTTCACAATGCTACCATTTCCGACCACATAACTGAGCTACACCGTCACGAAAAACAAATTACATGACCCACAGTAGATATCAAACTTGGAGAAAATCAAAGAAACTCGAAAGCCACAAAACCATGTCTCTAGAGAGTCGAAGTAGAGCATGAAAGATGAGAATAAAAAACGGGAAAAAAATGACTTGTGATCACAAGATCGACCAAAACTATCTTGATGATGTCTCAAATGATCTTCAAAAACAACAACGTCCTGACATAGGACTAAACCAAAACCAAAACCAAAAAAGAAAAAAAATAAAAAAATCACACACACTGAGCTTCAAACTCCTTCAGAAGAGGACATAATCCGTGAGACGGATATGTTTAGAGTGGACGTGTGTGGGTGTGAAGAAGGGAGCGGAGGAGCGAGCAGGGACGGCGATGGCGGGCACGCGCCGCGAAAAACCGCAAGCGAATCCGACCCCCCTCTCGCAACACGAGGTACTTACTAAATGGGGGAAAAACACTTACTAGTAAATCAGAGAAGCGCACAGTGGCTGGTTGTTTTGCGGCCTCATGTTCTTCTGCGCAATGTCATTATTTATTTATTTATTTTTCTTTGGGGTCAATTTTGTGGTAGCCAAAAGTGGCGATCATCATCCATAGGAAGATTTTGCCAGCTTTGGCTACAAGCTAAATAGGAAAGTTAATTTTTTAAAAAATATGCTTCTTTATTTTTGGCTACCTTGCTTGAACTATATGTAGAAATCTGGCGATTTTTCTTAAATTTTGGTCCAATTAGCATGGCTATTTGAAAATCTCAAAAAGTACATGATTTTAACTATTTTAACAATCTGGCTGGTTGTTTGTGGCCTCATGTTTTGGGATGCTATATATATATATAATTTTATTTTTTTCTTTTTAAACATTTGGGTCAATTTTATTTTTTATGTAGCCAAAAGTGGTGATCATCATCCATAGGAAGATTTAGCCAAATTTGACTAAAAGCTAAATATGATTTTTTTAAATAAAAAGAACCTCCTTTTTTTGGCTACCCTACTTGAACAAGGTATAGAAATTTGATTTTTTTCATTAATTTTGGTTGAATGAGCATGGCTATTGAATTTTTGTAAAAAGCATTTGATTATACCACTTTTTAAATTTGAATTTCTCTTTTTTGCGGATATTTTCCTTTGAAAAAAAAGGTTGGTTCAACTTCTATAGTTCTTGTGTGGCATAAAACTTATTGAGTTACGGAAAACAATTCATCATTTCTTTTCAATGATTGGCTCTACAATAGGTGCTTATCAACGATTATTGAATGAAGTAAAATAAATTTAATTCGAATTAGGCAATTAAATAAATATTGTTTTAAAATAATTGTAAAACTTTTTCTCTTTTTTTTTTCCTTTCTTTTCTTCTTTTGGGTTTATTTTTCTAGTGAATTGTTAAATTGTTGGAAGTGATGTTGAACAAGTTGTGTTGGACTTTGGAAATGTTTGCGATAACAAGCAACATATGGTGAATTCCAATATTAATGCTACAATTCCAATTTTTGATGTTCTTGCACTCAAGGAAGACTATGATGAGGTTATTCACACTTGCAATGAATTTTGTGAGAATAAATTATTATCCAATGACAAATATGACTTCATAATTGAAGAGAATGAAGGACATATGGCTATTGATGGTTGAAATGAACATTGTCAAAAGATGCTTAAAGCCTCGGATCTACACAAGGTGGAGATTGTGTCAAAGAAGGAAGGTGCTAAAAAAAGTTCAAAGATATGTATAAAGTGGAGAGACAACTAATTTGATAGTAAAAATTGAAATGCATTTCTATGTATTAGTTCATAGTTAATATGTATGAAATGGATGCCATGCAACTTTGCGAATTGTTTAAATTATTTTTTTCTTACATGTGTAGAAGGACAACCATTTTTATTTTGGTGAAATTGTAGGTCCTCATCTTAACATATTTATTATTATTATTTCGAATTGTGTTTTCGTTTAGTATATTACCTAAACTTGGTGTAGATGTGTTCAACCTTGTGAATCTTATGTAAGCTATTGATTATTTTAAAGGTGCCAAGCTCCCAAAAAGAATCAATTGCATTAGTTAAACCTACAAAGGAATTCAACATTGTGTATGATGTTTGTTTCACAAAGGTAACATGCAGATTTTGTGGGACAATTATTAATATATCTATTGATGTTAGAATTGGTCATTTACGTGATGTACATTGAATGTTTTCATTCTTGAAACCGAAGTTGTGCTTTTAGCTAGCATGAGACTAGATGTGATACATCTCATGGTTGTCACTTGTGTTGTGCATTTATGTGTCATAGGAATGCTCAATTATTTATCAACTTCCTAAATCTCCTCCAAGAATTAATCTTTTCAATAAGTTGTTGAAGAAGGATTGGGTGCATCAATTTCTAAATTAATGTAATTAGTTTCAAGTTGTAAGTAGTAGTTTGAAGTTCAATCTCAGCAATAATTTATTGATAGTTTTGATGTATATATTTACTTTGTTGCAACAATTGATTGAATATTAAACATTGCAACAATATTCAAATGATTTTTAGTACAAATTGTTTTACCAAAATTTGAATTCACATTCAAGACATTTCACAATTTGAAAATATTCTAAATAATAACTTGGGATGTTGCATTATTCACATGAAACAACACATTATGCATGATGGAATGATACATTTTCAACAATTATGACTATTGTTGTCCA